>Ga0181380_1000310_pt1 | contig 22379 bp, 23 predicted proteins | sample 3SPOviralmetaG_FD_130116 | JGI IMG/M metagenome (GOLD analysis project Ga0181380, IMG submission 130116) | Marine viral communities from the oligotrophic San Pedro Time Series (SPOT) site, San Pedro Channel, CA, USA - 3 SPOT_SRF_2009-08-19 | ecosystem: Environmental > Aquatic > Marine > Strait... | reverse complement strand
GCTATTGCTGATGCTGTAATTGTAATAAGATTGCTATAATCATTAGATCCCCATTCACCGCTCGAAGACATCTTTTTTACACTTTCTTAGATTGTTTTTATACTTTCTACAAATATATTTTTATTTTTCATATACTTTCTATTTTGATGTAAAAAGATGTCTAAAAGATATCTTTACTTCTTTACTGGATTTAATATATTCTGTAATACAACTGAATTATTTTTTATCTGTTTAGTTACTTTATAAATTACTACAGATCCATCATCGACTCGTGATGGTGTCCCATCGGGTTCTACTATTGATGTTGTAATATTCTGTATTGTTCGCGGTATGGTATTCGAAAACACAGTGGAATTTGTTGCTCCTGTATAATAGTCCCCATATCCAGAACTCTTATCTACCACACCGATAATTGGTAATATTGATGAACCATCTCGACCTCCTACATACATTGGATTTAACAAATCACTCTTGATTAAATAAACTGGTGATAACATCTTACGTGGAAGATTCTTCGCTACGATACTTGTAGATGTTACCTCTCCCTGTGTAATCGCTGGATAATGTTGCTGTCCCGGAAATGCTTCGTTATTTACTAGAGTCTTGTCTTGAAAAACAACACTAGATATATCAGAACCACTAATATTGTATCGCCAAAATGGATAAGGAACTTCCAATGAATTATATGTAGGTATTCCTGATAATCCTGCTGTAACAAAATTTCTTAAATCTTCTGACTTTACAAGAGCATTCGTAGTTGGTGTTGATGTTGTTATTTCACGATCATTAAATCGGTTCAATCGAGATCCTACATTATGTAATTGTTCGTATGTAAATCCCATTAACTCCCATAATGATTGAGACCAGTTTGCCTCATCACATCCATAATCTTCAATAAACACTCCTCCCTGTGCGTCAAAGATAGAATAAGGTGTAATATTATTATCTTTTTCAGGTAATGATGCTGATCCATTATATTGTGTCTTATCTCCTATCTTAAAAACATTATTATAAGGAATAAAATTTGGACTATAATTTAATCTACTCAGTCTCTTATTTAATTTAAAACAAGTATTAGAAGCATCACCAATAGAATTACCATCCAATATATTCTGTGCGTTCGTCCCAATTAATTCTGGAGTATGTAAATTAGTAAAAGAAAATCTTGATGAAAGACTATCGAATTGTAATGATGGTTGATTTGCTCCACAATATATCTCATTAAATAATCTCGCATTTGTAGGAGTATCAGCATTAGGACCATATTGTTGATGCTCAGAGTTCATTAAAAACCATCCATCAAATTGAGGTTGTGGTTGAAATGATCGAAATAATGTTCCTACTGTGCTATTAGGTTTAGGAAACGCTTGATCGGCGAACCTCTCCTCAAATACACTCGCTCCTTCAAGAGTAGAAGCATTATAATCACATCCCCATAGAGAAGCATATCCATTTGTCAATAAGATAGCATTTGTTCCGTAAGCATTAAAATGTTTATCAAATCCTATACATCTTCCAGCTATTTCATCATTATTGTCAAACCATACCTGAGGTAATGTTCCCTCTTGATATTTACCAACATAAAATCCTATATAATCACTACCAAAATATGTGACTTTACGAGCAAATCCATATGTTAATGTTTCATAAGGATCCGCACTATCCCCTTCACCTTCAAGGATATCTTTTCGTGCTGGATTATAATCAAAAAATACTGCTCCTGCTCTTTGATCGCTTGTCACTAAATTTGTAGCATCTGTATATTTATCACTTCCAAGACCATTTAGAGCGAAATAAACTGATTCACTCCCATCTATCTCGTATGGTATATCATTATGAGGATTACTTATATAAACTCCTGATCCCGTAATAGTTGTAATGTATGTATCACGTGGATAAAGAGGTTTATCGTCTGTATCAGCATCACTGAAATATAATCGCATTCCTCTTTTTAAATCTGTAGTATTATTAAGTGGAATAAACTCACCAAAATATACTTCCGTAATAGAACCATTAATTTGTTTATTCTCTCCTATAAATTTTTCTTGTATTCGATCATTCATATGTAAAAATCTCATTTTATCAGATGATACATTCTCTTTTGTAGTTTCTGTTACATTTATCAATGCCTGTTGTGATGCTGACATTCCATCCCAGTTGAATAATTCAGGATACAATGCTTCAGATTCTAAAAGATTCTTTAACTTTGTAAGGTTATCATCCGTCCAAGGCATATATGTCATTATAGTTGATGGATAACTCTTTTGAGCTGGAAGTGGAGTATGAGTTGTCATAGGATAAGTCATAGTCTGTGTTATAAAAGATTTATCAGTAGTTACATTATCTTCATTCTGAAATCCAGCATTGAATGCTCTTCCATACTCTTGAATTTCAGGACGTAAATATCCGACTGTTGAATAACAAGATTCATATAATATTGGTATATGTTCGTTTGTAAATTTAAGAGCAATTATATGATTATTTGTAGGTTGAGGAAATGATATTCCAGCAGGTGCTTCTTTATTAAATTTTAGAAATGTTCCCTGTTCGGTATGACTCGAACTACCTGATCCGTGTGAGTAATTTACTTCTCTTATAGCATTTATTTCTGCTCCTTTCAAAACAGATGCTCCACTTATTAAAGATCCATTTGATGTATTTAATGCCTCTTTAAATTTCCATCCCACTTTAACGAATCCGTCAGTCCAATAACTCTGAGGTGAGTAGTTTTTACCATCGATTATCCCATCATATACTAATTCTAAAACATTCAGAAATTCAGGACCATCATAAGCATCATTCAGATGTCCTGCTAAAGGAACTGTTATATCATTATTATAACTATCATCGAACCATAATTCAGATGCGTGTTCAATGAACCACGCTGTAGAACAAGGAAATATTTCATACATATTACTCTGTGCGACCAAATTTAAATTATTTTGTTTGATTTGTCCGTCAGTATCAACAGAAGCATTATCTTCTCCATAAGATGTATTTTTTACATCGAATGTATCAGCCATCTTATTTGTTATCTGTGAAGCTACATTCGCAGGTGAATTAAATCCTTTTGTAACATCATACTTTACAGTTTTCTTATACCAGATAAAATCCATCATAGCAGGATCTCTTTCACCTTGTAAATAAAATCCATTCTTTTCACCTTCAGGAACATAATTTTTAAAATTCTTTCTTACAAATAATGTATATCGTCTTCCATCATTTGATAATTCAGTTCTTATACTTGTTCTTGAAAAATCAGGTCTTTCACCTGTCCCGTCATTTTCAGTCATATTGTATCCATATCCATCCGGGACACCAAAATATTCCACACGACTATAATCTGTTCCCAATCGATAAGGATTTGGACTTTCTACTTTACCATTCTTACCACTATTATATTCCGCCCAGACTTTTGCTCCCTCCCACCACGCTTTTCTATCACTCTGACCACAACTACGAGGTAATGATATATAATTATCACCCTGAACACATTTATAATATGAATGAGTTAAAAATATAGCATCATCACTGATTGTATGAGTATTTGTAGATTCCGTATAGTCCCAACTATAATTTCCTTCACTTGTCTGTAAATTATAATCTGTAGAACCATTATCGGTTTCACCTTCGGTCTTCTTCAATGTTACCGTTTTTGTAGTATATTTTTGATTTTCTCCTAAATTATTTTTTGCCTTTCGACCTTTAATCTCTATAGTCGATTCTTCATTGCCTATTTCAGATATGTATGCTGATGATACAGATATAGTATCTCCAATATCTAATTTTATTCCTTGGCCCAGAGAATTCGTCCAAGAGTTAGGTGTCTCATTATTACCTGCTAAATATTCAGCAGAAGACTTCCTACTTGCTTGTAGTAAGATCGTGTCGGTGTAGGTGGCTGCTTCCATTTACTATATCTTATATATTTTTTTCATAATTTGTTTTGTATTCTATTGCTTCCTCAAGAGTTTTGAAAGTTTTTTGATGATGTTTTCCATTAAACATTTTTTTATATCTCCATTGATTTACATTTTTATCATATAATATATTCTTAATTCCTATTTTGTTATTCTTTCTTACACCTGTATTTTGTCCGTTTTCAGATGCTGAAACCCATCTTAAATTGTTAAGTTTATTATTCTTTCTATTTCTGTCTATATGATCTACGAATGGTTTATTATCAGGATTTTCTATGAAATGTTCGGCGAGTAATCTATGAATTTGTTTATTACATTTTTGAATAGTATAACAGTAGTATCCTGTGTTACTTAACCACGCTTTAAGATATCTTTTCGATACCTTACTATATACCTTTCCACTTGGATAGATTAAATAATTTTCATAACCATTAATCTCCATATTTACAAAATTTTAATTTAAAAAAGATATCTTATATGTTTCAAATTTATTTATTTGCTCACGCAAAAAAGACATCGAAAACACCATTATTCAATTGTGCTACACGGATAAGTTCTACATAAGTTCTTAGAGTAGCAGTGTTCGTTCCAGAACTCTTAGAGTTCTTGAGTTTATCCCAAGTATTGTATAGTTCCACACCTCTGCTATTAACTCTTTCATTACGATTCAATTTATACAACTGATAGAAAAATTTACCAGAAAGACCATTTACTTCAGAATTCTGTGACCAACCCTCATATTCTGCTAGAGGAAGACTAGAACTTTCTTTATTGTATTCTTCTCTCATTACAAAAGGAACCATACCTTCACCAACAACAACATTGTGAAACTGTTGTGCTGAATTAGTTACATCGACTGGATATAAGAAATGATCATTATATTTTACATTTGATGTAAGAACACCATTAAATCTGTCTGCCTCCGTTCCAGTATAGACACGATCAAGACCCATAGAATGATAGTTATTCAACATACTGTCAAGTGTTACATTATCATCAGAAAGAGTCGTAAATAGTTTCGTTACAAGACGACCAGCACCACCAACATTCACAATGAGCTGTCCCGTAGATGCTTCACTTCCACTTGCGTTAATAGAGATACTTCTCTTTGCGAGTCTGTTATCGCTGTATGTAAATGATAGGTTCGCATTCTGCTGTGAGTATTGCTCCATCATCTCCTGAGGGAAATATTGATAATCAGCAACAAGTTGAGTAGCACTCGTATCAATTGTGAAACTGTTTGTAGATCCAGAAGCACTTTCAGCAACACACATTCTTTCATTAACCGCTTTAGTGAAAAATAGTTCAACCGTAACAGGTTCATTCATCATAAACAGAGGAAGTTGGTTCTGTGCTAGGAAAGGGAATAGATCTTGTAGTGCTACAGTAAATTCAGGACCATAATCATTGTCACCAGTTCTTACAAAAGGTCTTGAATCGAGAGTCACTGAAGAATCAGCAGAAGAACAACTCACCTGAACACCATTGTCAAGACCAATATTTTGTGCTTTAGTAGTTAGATCACGGAAAGATCCATCAAAGTTATCATCAGTTCCATCTGCTTCTGTGTAATATGCTTTATGTGCTAGGCGACGACCTGTCGTATATAGTTCTCTCTGCTTCTGATGTTCGTTCGATAAGAACATAGACTTGTAGGCGAAATAATGAGCCGCGTCATCTATTTCAGATATAGTTTTAGTTCCCACACGGAGAGCTACTCTCTGGAGCAGTGAAAATATACCCACACCCACTGGAAGGAAACCACGAACAGCAGATTTATCAAGACGTAAAATTATCTTAGAGTTAGAATGTAAGATACCTTTATTCTGGAACTGAAAACGACAGAAACTATCATTATGAACCACTGGATCAAGGATATCAGTTTCAATATCAATTGCCGTGTTAGAAGGAATCTGTCCGATCTTTACTAGATCAGGAATTGCTGATACCGATGCCGTTGTAGGTTGCTGAGCCATCATTGATGATTGATCTGTTGAAGTTGCGTATGACATATTTTATAATTGTAAAATATATTATTATTAAAAAAATTTTTAAAAAACAAATTATCAATTAACGGATTACAGAAATACCATCTCCCGAGAATGCTAGAGTGTTCTTTGAATGAACGAAAAGATAGAATGCTTGAGAAGAATCTGTAGTAAGATCACATTCCATATTCATACCCCAATTAACACTACTGAAATCAACTCCTTGTCCCGAGATAACATCGTATGCTACTCCCACACCAGCAACAGATCCACCACCTACCTTGAAATTTACAACAGCAGGAGTTCCAGCAGTATATTTAGTATTGAGTGGTGATACAGATGTCCGACGAAGTTTCGAGAACTGTGTTACAGCATTCATATATTCTTGAGTAATCTGAGGATCAGCAAAATCATTTCCAGAGTTGTATGTAGCAGTATCTTTCTGTAGAGTATCGATATTATATTCTAATGGGAAACGTTCTCCTCCACGTGTGAAGAATAACTGTTTGATCTTCGCAGAAGACTCACCTGCTCCGCTATTAACAGGAAAGTTATTAGCAAGACCGTTCTCACCTCTGTTGTTAATCTTATTAGCACTGATTATGTTACCAAACACACCAAGCACTCTCGATAGACCAAGATTGAAATTCACAATAGCATTCGTTGAGTTAAATGTAGTGAAATAAGATGAAATAGAATTGTATTCAAATGTAGAAGCAGGAGGAATCTTCTGTGTAGGATCAGGAGTCATAACCTCACAAGAAAGAGATACTCTGTCAAGTTGGTAGAAAGCATCCTTAACACTGTCAGATGTAGTAGAACCATTCTCATCAAACAGAACATTCGAGTCTGGTGCGAGTTGAATTTCAACTAACAATCCACCGAGTCCTCCAGCACCATTCGCCATAAGAGGAATTGGATTACGTCCCATAAACAGACCACAAGGAAGGTTGATACAGAAAGAGTTTCCTGACTTTAATGAATCAGTATTATTACTTGTAGGTAGTTCAACAACAGAGTGCTGTTGATTATCGTAGTTGATACTCGTAAGAGCAGTCGTAGTTAAATGACCCGCATTATCCTGTTCAGAAGAAGTAACTGGTAGGTAGGAACTCATAAATCTTGGAAAGTGTCGAATCTCCTCAATTACTTGATGTGTCGCCTGAGATTTTATAGTAAGAGAATCAATGATAGAATACATACCTAACTGCTCTGACATACGAAGACTACCATCCGAAAGAGTTCCGTCAGACTTAAAAACAGAAAATTTACCTACTAGTCTTACAGAACTACCCATAAGCATACGGTCTTGTTCTCCTACGATGAATTGAATAAGAGGATTTCCATCCTTGTAAGATATACTTCCAGTGGAAGTGTGGTTCGAAGGGGTTACTTGTAGATTTTGTCTTGAACTCATATTTTATTATGTAAAATATAATATTAATAAAAAAATAATTTTAAAAAAGTCAAAAGATATCTTTTATTCTCCTCTATACCTCCAAAGCAATAGCATCCCCTTTTACGACAATGCGTCTTAAATGTGCGACCCAGCAGTTCCATAATTTCGCCTTAGTAGGAGCAGTTGTCTCCTGATATTCAACTTGTAATACAAAGTCCTTACCACGAGCATCGAAAACTCCTGAAGATAAACTCAGAGCACGACCTATGAAGAAGTTTTCTTGGAACTTTTCAAAAGATAGAGGATCAATGTTCGCCATCTGTAGTGCCTTGGAATTTTCAATTAAAGTCTGCTGATTGATAGGTGTATTCTTTCCACTATTCACAGATACACGTGAGAGAGGCACCTTTCTGTTAGGATTCAGTTTCCCGTCGTATATAAACTGATAATTTGTTGCGTGATCTGAGATACCTACCAAACCACTACGTGTAGAGTGATTCTGTGTGTATCCAGAAGTTCCATCCGAATTACCTGTATCACTTGGAAGACCATTTACCTGATAAGTATCTTCACTAAATATAGACTGTTTAGCAGTGTAAGGAGTAGCATCCGTAGGGATTGCGAGAATTGACTTACACCTACTGTTCTGAATAGGCAGACGAATATTTACAACACGATCACTTGCTAACTGAGAATATTTGTAATTCGTATATGAAAGGAAATCATAGTTCATAGCACCTCCCGCCTTCAACATACTATTCATCTTAGAAACATACCCAGCAGGCATCTCTACTTGCTGAACTATCAATTCAACATTATCCACAGAACAAGTAGGTATTGATGTAGCACTCTTATCCATACCAGCAGAATACACGTAATAACTATTATCAATTTCAGCATACCAATCATTAGTAGCACTCGAACAAGTAATCTTAACAAGACCACCAGTCGTAGAACCATTACCAACACCAGCACTCGTTACATAATCGACACCACTAACAACACATTCGAGAATATCTGTAGCACCAGATCCACTCTTTGGCGTTCTTGAATCCCCCGGAGCAGCATCAGAAGCATTAATACCCTTTACAAATCCAAGTGTATCACCAACAGAGAAAGGACAACTATCAACAGAAATTACACCATTCTTTCTCTGTAAATAAAATTCTGTTTCTGCTGAACCACTCAACCAAGTATTAGCAGCATCATTTGAACCATTACGAGAATGGAACATAGGATTAGAAGTTACTCTCTTGTTCTTAAGAGTAGTTTCTAATTGACGGAAAACTCTATTTGCGTCTTCGAGGATTATCTCGATACGGAGACCCTGCGTCATACCAAGTGGGAACACCTTATCGTTTTGGAAGATACCCGTTGGTAGTTTTAGGAGTGCCTTTACAGTCTTGTATTTATCATCTCCTAGATTTTCATCATCTTTTGTAAAATATGGATTAGTATCAAGATTATTCATATTCGTAGTCGTAGTTCCCTGATTAGGTCTAGCAACATTACTTTCAAGGATAACACCTTCGGTCATAGAACGCTTCTTACGTAGATTGTCATTAGTATGATAATCATATTTAAGAGCAGTTAGAACATTCACGTTCTGTAGTTCCTCAAGGATCTGATTTTGTGCTCCGCCACTAGAGATACGAATATCACGTATTAATACGTTACATCCAGTGTCACCATCAAGAGTAACAGGCACACCAGCAGAGTTCTGAACTCTCACATCCATACGAAGATATGTTTCAGAAGGGAGCATAAATCCCGTCGATCCGGGAATAACAAAGTTAATTTGCTGACCTAGTTCATAAGAGAGACCATTCTCTGCTTGAATGGAAACTTTCTTTTGGGAGATTGGGATACGCTCTTCGGAAGTCCAAAATTCTTGTGTAGGCATTTATTTATTATTACTTTATATTTTATTTAAGATATAAAAAAAAATCTAAAAACTTCCAGTCCCTTGAGTAGCATTATTAATATGTTGTGATTGTGTTCCTACAAGACCACCTGATACCATCGTATTAACAGGTGCTTGTGATGTCTTCATTTGTGGTAGAGCATTTAATTGTGCCTTTCTCTGTGTATCTACATTACTTACTTCATTTTGTGCCTGAGTTGTTGCTTCATCATCTTTTTCGTGCGAATCTATTGTATCTGCTACTGCTCCTACTGCTTGAGCCAGATTTCCAAGTGGTTCAAGAGCAGGAATAAATGCTCCTACAATATCTAATCCAGTTCCTACTGCTCCAGCGATCTGAGATACTTCATTCCATTTATCAACAGTTCCATCAGCATTTTTAGCAAATCCATTCTTAAACATCTCATATGTTCCTACTGCTCCACCGACATCATTTAATACTCGTAATCCAGTTCCTGCTTTCGAGAATCCTTCTTTTACTTTTTCTGTAGTAGATAATACTTTTCCACTTAGTTCATCGGTAGCAGATGTAGGTGGTTTATCAGGTATATCAGGTGTATTCTCATTAGCAGAAGCAGGTTCATTTGTTTTTGGTCTGTTACTTAATGGTGGTGCTCCAAGGGGATCATCTTCATCTGTTACATCTTGTCTTCTAAATACAGCACCTGTTGATGTTGTTACACTATCCGAAGAAGTTGCTCCGACACGATCAGGATCTGATTGAACTCTCGCTGTTTCTGCTCTATCCAATTCGTCTTGTGTAGGAGGGACTTTATTTGTAACTACTTGTGCTATCTTATCACCAGTATTTGTCGCAGATCCAAAAACCTTATCTACTTTACCTCCTGCTAATGCTCTCTGTGATTTTAAAAATGTTCCTAAACCACCGCCACCAAGACTTTTTGATGCTTTCTCATACGCATCTACACTTTCACTTATACGCGATAATGATCTCGCGAAACCTGTTCCACTCATCGCGTCGTGAATATCATAAATTACTTTATCCTGTGTATCTGTAGATTGTTGGTTTCGTAAATTACCTTGTGCCGTTATCTTTTCAGAATCTAAAGTGTTATTAATACGATCTCTTGCTGATAATAATTCTTGGTTATACATATCGTTATCTACACGACCCATATTGCTCTCTTGCCTCGCTGAGTTGATTCCGTAAATACCATCCATTATTTTTTACTTTCATCAATATTTTCTTCTACGATATCTTTTTTATTTTCTTCTAATTCACTTAAATCTTTCTGACTTATACCCATCAAATCCTTTTCACCCTCTGCGATGAGTCTATCAAATGAAGCATACATCTTAGGAGGATTAGATTGTAGATCCATGTGAATGAAGTCATAACGATTTGGTGTTGCTTTTTTGTAGAGTGCTATCCATTTCTCTGGGCCTCCGAACAGATCGCCATATTCTTCTCCTATCTTTAATAATTCCTTTCGGTTAGGAAAGGGTGACCCTACGATCACATTTGTAGCATTCTGTCTTATAATTGGTGATACAGCACGAAAATTTTGTGAAGATATAATTAATAATTTTATATTGAAGTGTCTGAACCGACTGGCTAAATGGTTGATCCTTCCTTCCCTTTTGATGCTCCCGAGGCAATCATCTATTACGACAGCAATCTCTGGCTGATCTTCTTTAGCATATTCTTTTTGTTTTTCTACTATTCCATCTATGATATTATCATTGTATTGGTCGTAGGTGTCGAATGCCTCTTTCAAGAAACGAGATGTAACATCATTCGCAATTGTATTACTGATAATATGAGTAGAATCAAAACGTTCCTGAGCATCGTAGAAGTCGCTATTAAGAAGCATATTGGATATGAGTGTTGATTTACCTGTTTTAACCGGGCTTATGGTGAGAAGACACGCACCACCACCAAAACCATCAATAGCAGGGAGATGAGGATGAACTGGAGGCATTCCATTTTTATTTAAATAGTCTTGTTCCGGGTCACGGACAGGAATAACTTTTGGAGGAGATTTTTCCATTTAGTATATATTAGAAATTTTTTTTCTTTATTTATTGTATAAATGAGAGTATTTGTCGTAAATGCTTATGAAGATAGAAAAGAAAAATATGATGAAGAAAAGTATGAAATATTTCCTGCTTTTTGGTGGGAAGATATTACAGAAGAACAAGTAGAAAGATATCATTTTAGACATAATGCTCGATTAGAGTATCGTAAAAAGGTTGTTGCTTGTAGTATGTCACATAAGAAACTATTACAGAAAATCATAAATGAAGACTTAAAAGATATCATTATTATAGAAGATGATGCTACAATTGAAAATTGGGATAGACTTAAAGAACTAGAAGGATGTAAAGAGTTCTGTTATATCGGCGGAGATATTACATCACCATTCTTGAAAGATATGAAAGTATTTAAAGAAGGTGGTGAAAAAGAAAATGTAAGATATTGTTGTCAAAAAGGAATTAATGTAATAGACCCTAAAATATTTAAAATAGGACAGTCTTGTGGATATTTCATTCCAAATAAAGAAGTAGCACAAATGATATTGAGTAATATTCCCAATGGTAAAAAAGAAAGAGCAATCGATACTGAGAAGATCGCTTTACAAAAAAAAGGTAAGATTACAAAATTTATTTATCCAGCGATAGTAACATTATATCTTCCAGATGCTTTACTCGGTTTTACCTACTCCACATACAAACTCTATGACGACCAATATTTATATTAGTGAAAGTAAATTTACTTTCATTATGAATATATATTTGTATAGAAGTGCTTCTTCAAGACTTTTAAATCTCTTCTCGAATATTTTATTTTTTACTCCTTTCACTTTACATTGAAATATAAATGTTGGTTTATTCATAAATAATGTATGAATTATATTATCATATTTACATATATTATTTTGTTCGTATTGTAATGTAGTCAGTTTAACACCTTTTTGCTCCCATTTACGTTGTAATGTAAATACTCCTTTTTTATCTGGTTTCATAAAATCATTAGTTTTATCACTCCATATTCTTCCATCAGGATATATCTTGTATCCAGGATAATTAACTAATTCCATCCTTACAATATATTATAGTAATAAACTTTTAAATAAGACCTGATAACGCCATCCCCCAAACGTCGCTTGGATCGGGCTGACCCATAGCTCTTTGAACTTGACGCTGGACTTGCTGTTGCTGTGCCTCTTCTGCTTGTTTCTTCTTCTTTATTTCTTTTCTTGCCTTCCTTTGAGAATCATATTTAGCAATACCTGCTTCTACCATATTAGATATTTGTTCGGCACTATACATTTGTGATTGTTTTTGTATTTCTGCTTTTACTTCTTTTTCTCTTTTTTCTTGTTTAACAGTTTTAGGAGGAGGTTTCCCTTCTGCTTTTAATTTCTTTGCTTCTTCTCTTTTCTTCTTCATATTCTCTCGTGCCTTAGCCAGAGCGTCAAGCTGTTTCTGACTGGGTTGTCTTTTCTTTTTTACTGGTTTCTCTGGTTCTGCTATAGGTAATATCTGAGGAGTTCTAAATACCTCATCATTCTTTAATTTTCTTTTAGGTTTCACAACTGGTTCAGGTTCTGCTTCTTGTATGACTTCTTCTTCTTCTATTGGGTCTTCTATATCAATTCTATCTTCTACTTCCATCTTTACAGCACCTTCATCATCATCTGCTTTGGAGACTAATGGATCAGCATCTGTTTCTTCGATTGGTTTTTCTGGTTCGGGAGGAGGCATCGACATTGTCGGCAAATAATTATTATCATCCATCTTTTATACACTATTCTATATTTTATTGTAGATATATTATTTTAAAATTATTTCTTCAATACTGCTATATTTTTATTGTAAATGATGTAAAAAATGATATCTTTTGATGGTAAGTGTTGATGAATTTTATAATTTCTCCGTAATGAATTTATAAAATGGTTTAGAATATTTTATGGTGATATTATGGTGATAAAAGATATCCTTTCGATATGAGTTTATTTTCGGTTTGTTTTTAAGAGTTCAAAGTTGTATGAAAATGAGTAAATGTTAGAGATGAAATATCTTTTTTTTTCTTCCGTAATAAAAAAGTATTGTGATTATTATTTTTTCATTACGGTAATATATAGTAAAATATTATACTTTAATTTACTCTTAATTTTTCACTTGAGAGGTTGTAGAAAACCCCCCTTCTCTAACTGGTGCCGTTCGTAGGTTAAAGGGTAAAATAGAGAATGCTTCATTACCATATTATGTATATAAATTATATACTATAACCATTAATACCACTATTGAAAATTATGAATTATTCTATGATAAAATGAAATTAAGATATTTAATGATAAAATAAAAGATATCATTATACAATCAATAAAATCGAGAAATGGAGAAACAGGTATTATCCGTTAGTGAAAGCAAAGATAATAATTCTATTACGTTAAAGTATTTAGGAAAGAGAAGATACTCTTCAAAAGTAGAGTATTACAAGGAGTGTTGTGCTGATACCTCAAGACCTCCGCCTCGCAAAAAATATAAAAAAATGAATCGTTTACGTGATAAATCAATCAAGGCTCCGCGACAAAATTTATTAGTGATGAAATGGGATCCTCCAATAAAAATATGCTTCGACTAACTTTCACCTAACCTTCCCTAATTTCGACCCCTCTTTCTACAATCTTCATACAACCTTTTACAACTCTGCTTTTAGTTCTTTGATTTCTTGATCTCTTTCCCATATTGCTTCAGTGATTTTTCCTTCTGCCATGATAAGATTAGATTCAGTTATTTTTAGTTCTTCTTTGAGTTTCTTGTTTTCTTCTTTGAGCTTCATACATTCGTCTCGCCAGAAGTCCTTTTGCTGTTGGTGAATTGTGTTGATATCCCGAACTGTATTGATATCCATTGTTTCTCTTTGTTTTTTATAATATGATTACATTATATAAGTTTCAAATTTTATATATTTTACAAAAGAGTGCGTTACTATTTAAAGAATAAAATATCATAAAGGTTATGGAACACTCCGCAGATAATCGTCTTAGTGACAATGAAATCACAGAACTCTCAGAAGTCTTTGTAAAGATATACGAAGATGGTGCTTATGATCCTGAAGAAGGAACAAAAACACCAGCACAGAGAAAGCAAGTAAAATGTCAATTCAAGAAGACATTACTAAAAGATAGTAAAACAATGTCTAAATACTATTCTTGTATCTTTCGAACTGTATTAGAAGCAGATATATCAAAGTTGTCTTTATTAAGACGTCGTATCAAAGAGGTTAAACGAGAGAAAGAGCAACTTGTTAAGAACCTAGAAGTTAAGAGACAAACTATGATAAATGATGTTCGAAAAGATATCAGGGATGAATTAAGAGAAACTGAATTTAAAGAACAATCAGAACAGAATACAAGATTAAGAAAAAGAGTAAATGAATATAATGAAAGAATCCAGCAATTAAATAAAATGAATGAAGAACTACGAATGGATACTGAGAACTGGGTAGAAAGATCAGAATATGATTCTTTACAAGAGCAATATTATGTTCTGAATAAACAACATAATAAAAAGAGAACAAGAGAAAAAACACAAGAAGAAAAAGATCTGGAAAAGAAGAGAAAGAGACTACAAGAATTAAAAGCAGAAGAAGAACAGAGAGAAAAGGAGAAGGCAGAACTAATGGCGGAACTCGAATGTGATATTGATGATGAACCAGAAGAAATTAATATTTCTTTGACTTCTTCTGACGAGGACTAGATTTCTTCTTTTTTCCTTTGTCAAAGACATCTTTTTCTTTTACTCTTTTTTTATCTACAACCTCTTCAACAACTTTATATTGACATTCCCCTGCTGGAGACCTATCACAAGGTTTCATTTGTTTTCCTTTTGGTTTCACACCATTTTTATCGTATTTAGGCATTTACTATATATTTTTTTTTTATTTATAATAAAATGTTTTTACATTATAAATATGTCGCTAATTATTACATCTTCTAATCAAGCAGAACAAGATACAAAGAGTGTTGGAACTGGTCTTGAAAATCCTGCTTCTTATCAGAATTTTTTTAAGTCACCTGTAAAGGTAGAAGCAGATAGTGAGGTAGCACTGATATCTATAAAATGTTCTAGAGATCAGGATAAAATATCTGTTCCACCTGATTCTGGATTCTTTCTATACTGGGGACAAGCAGAACCAAATAATGAAAATGTAGAAAAACCTGATGATACAAGTCTTGCTGTAAGAGTGGTAGTAAAAAGTGGAGATTATACTCAGGATGATCTTGCTGTTGAAATTAAAAGAGCACTTGATGATGTTGTAAAGAAAGCATTTGCTGAAGTTCAAACGATTACAGTTACTCCTTCTCAGGATAATACTACATTCGAGTTCGAAGGATTTAAGATAAAGTTCGAGCAATATGGTGATGGTTCTGGATTTACTGATAAACCTTCTGCTTCTGAGTTCGAAGAATATATTGGGGTATCTACTCAAAAGTCTCTTGCTGATGATGATAGATTTGAAGATGACGATGCTACAGATAACTTTACATCAAGTGCCTCTGGAACTGCGACAAAAATTGTGGGATACAATGCTACTGCTACAGGCGATGTATGTGATGTTATTGGAAAGGCACATCCTTTAAGTCAGATAAATTCTACGTGTGTGATTTACTTTAATGGTTCTGTATCAGCAAGTAACGCGGATGGATATACATTAGGTCTTGTTCGTAGTCAAGGAACATCAAGCGAATCAGGTGGTGAAATAGATTTTGGTTATCCTGGAGGTTATCACGATGAAGAACCTGATGTTGGTGCTGTCAATCTACCTGAACCATACGACGGAACTGATATTCCTTTCTTTTGGGATGTTTGTTTTAATTGGAAGAATGGTGAAGATGGTGAAGTATTACATTATATCGCCGATGAAGATGGTGGTGAAAGAGTAGGTGCTATGAAACCTATTACACTACTTGAAGTTCCTACAAATGCTTCTCTTGAAGCGAAATATTGGGATCGTGTTATCTTTGAAATAGAAGGTGAAAAGACAACTATAAAACTGGGTGTTTCAGGAAAAGGAACAACAAATACACTAGTCTCAAATGCTTCAACTACATTTGGTGATCGTGTAAAACCTCTTGGTATTACTTGTAATCAACTGTATCCAAAGATATCTATTCATAACAATGCTTCTGTAGATCCTGGTGAGGCGTGGCTCGATACATACAACGGTCATTCTGATGTAAAATATTATGAAAAGAATTATTTAGGATATAGTGAAGGTGGATTCGGTGATCCACTAAAAAATATTGATTTATGTGACATCTACTATGATGGAACTGTATCAGGGGGAACATATACATACAAGGGTGAATTAGCATCTAACTCAGGAATAGAAAATAAATGGACTTTGTTATTTACAAATTTAAGTGATTATTTCCCAATGGCGTCTGCTCCACGACAAATCAAGAATGTAGATGCTATGGGTAGATTTTTAGGATATCCTGAGATGGCGAAGGAAGCGGACTTTGGAACGATCACAGGTAATGGAGCAAATGTGGAATTTGTCCCTACAACAGCACCAAATTTACAACCAAAGACATCTATGTTTGTAAGACTAAAAAATCAAGCATTGAACTCATACAATGGAAATAAATCATCTATATCAAATATTATTTATGCTTGTCCTCGTTTTGATTCACAGGGTAATTCAGATGGTCTTATGTTTTACGAACCTTCTGAAAGAGTATATGTGAAATTTAATAACAGTTCTCCATTTGTATTAAACTCACTAGAATTAGACATCGTCGATGTCAATGAAAGAGTGATACAAGATTTAATGGGTAATACATTAATTACATTACATATCCGTAAGAGTAAATAATTAATCTTTGATATATGCTAACTTCTGAATTTTTTGTGAATGACCTCTGCTCTTGGCGAACTTTGCTAAGATCTCATTAAACTTAACAGCATTTACGATATCATCATTTTCCATTGCTTCCTTATATGATAGTCCTGCTTCCTCAATGACAATTTTATAAATGAGTGTTGAACCAATATTTTTGTTTAAGAGTTTCTTTGAATGTTTTGTCATAACAGCACATAGATTGTTGTTATCCCAAGGTTTCCCTGTTTTTTGTAAATAGAATAGATGATCTCTACCTTCTGAATCTCTAACCTTCTTAAGTGCTTTTAACATTTTGATGAGAGGTTTATCAGTGATCTCTTGAAACTTCCTACCATATAATTTACTTGTTTTGTAATTGGTGATCGATAGATAACTTTTCTTTGTTCCTATGACAACATAATTGTATTCAGGTTCTTTTATCTTTTTAAAATTTTGTAGTGTGATAAATTTAAGTGAAGCATATTCATTACGTGATGGATGTAGAAGATATAATCTCATAAGTATCTTCATTGAATTTAGTTCTTCAAGATACCAGTGGTCGAGATGTGACATATACATTTTGTTTTGATATAACTCTATATCCTTATCAATGAGACTACAGTAATTTACAAGATCTTCATAAGAGACAATGTTTTGCTTTTGAGTTTCTGTAATACCTCCTTTCTTTTGATATATATTTTGTATCTTATCATCCATAACCTTTTTTACTTCATTATATTCTTCTGCTAATAGGTGTTCATCGACGAGAAGTAAAAGTTCTATGATAGGGTTGATATATCCTACTTGTGTAGTTGGAGATGGTTTTGGATATTCTCCATTTTTTGCTTTACGAGTAGTAGGGGCATTCATTACAAATTCTACGACTTCATGTTTGTTTTTGAGAAAAGTCCAATCAGTATATGTTTCTTCTTTGTATTTTCCAAATCTCTTTGCGAGACCTAATATTCTTTGAGCGTATGCTTTGTTGGTTGTATCTCTACGCTCGACCTTCTTTGAGAAGATATCGATGAGTGTTTGTAGTTCCATTCTTTATTATATCTTATATTATTATTTTTAAATAATAACTTTTTCAAATTTGAAATAGATTTACAGGTTATATCAAGACGCAAAAGACTTAAAACTAAAACACTAAATATAAACAAGTAGAATAATAATGGAACACTATCACAAACACTCAGACCTTCTGGACGGCATCAAGGATCGAATCAAGGATGGAGAATACAAGATGTTGATGGAGAGTTTAGCAGAGATAAAGAATATCAAGAAAGATGTTTATGTGAAGGTGATTCGTATCAAAAACCGCACGACTATTTATACGGAAACGACAAGAGATGATGACGAACAATATGAATCATACCTTCACAATATCGGAGATCATTTTAGATATGAAGTGTGTAATAATGATTGTGAATGTGGTGAATGTAGTAGGCAACCATTGAAAATTTTAGAAGTTAAAAGTGAGTTGAAAAAAGAAACAATGTGGATGAAAGTAGTTGAAGATAGAGAATTTATTACAGATTATGATGTTATTGGTCGTCATATATTTGATATGTTGAAAAGAACTAAAACGATGTATATGGGTAATGGAGATGTAATTGTATATCTCGAAGACAATGAATAAAAAACTAAAATTTGAAACTTGGTAGAAAATAAAATTTAAAAAAATAATGGAAGAGTTTAGACCTGTAAAAGATTATGAGACTTTCGGAGTCAATAAATTAGGTCAAGTAAAAGATTATAGAACAGGACTTTTAAAAGAAGATTTTACAAATCCTCAGGGATATAGATTGGTTAATTTACAAAATCCGAATGGATGGAAAGCATTTCTCTTACATAGACTCGTCGCAATGACTTTTATAGATAATCCTGAAAATTATAAAGAAGTAGATCATATTGATAGAGATAAAAGTAATAATCATTTAGATAATTTAAGATGGGCGAATGATATAATTCAAAATAACAATAAGAAAGGAAGTGGTAAATATCCAAAATATATTACATTTGATAATTCTATCCCTACAAAAAAGAATCCTTATAGTTGTTGGGTTTTTCAAGTAAGAAGTTCAATATATGGTAGTCATAAAAAAAGATTTAAAACCTCTGAATATACGGTAGATGATGCTATAGCATATAGAGATAAATGGTTTTTAGATAATCATAATATAATTTTGGATGTTTAATCACCATAAATAATTATAACTCCAATATGCTGGTGAGTTCTTATCTTTGATTGCTTTACTTCCATCTTTCTTTAGGACACCTGCGTGTCTTGCTCTATAACTTTTTCTTTGTTCTTTTGAAGCAGTGCCCGACCTCCAGTCAGGAGCTCCTGCCTGACCGAAATGTATAAGTCTTTTTCCTCCTGAAGCACTCTTAACATATACAGAATACTTTTTCCCTGCTTTTTTGCTCTTGAATGGTTTATACAGAGGTTTGGAATCTTTCGCCATTTAATGAGTTCCTATATAAAAATAATAATCTTTTTTTTATATTATGGGATTTATACTTTCTTGTTCTACGATACCATCACGTATCGAGTATCTTATAAAAATCATACCTATGATGAAGATACGATATAAATTTTTTGTAATTAATATTTGTTCTTCATATAGAAGGTTCGGTGAATTTAAAATACCAAAATCTCTATTACTACTGTGTAAGAAGGATAAACGTATAGTATTTCAGTTCGTCGATGACTATGGTCCTATATGTAAATATATAGGAGGATTTCAGTTCTTGAAAAAGAAGAAATTAGAAAACGATAAATTAATAATAATAGATGATGATACATTTTATCATCCAGATTTATTTTATGAGTTAATGGATCATAAAACAAAGGACAACATTACAACAGGCTCAGGGTTCAATTATGATGAGAATAGAAATTATAAAATAGTAAATGGTGATACAGAGATGGTGGAAGGATATGGAGGGATATCTTTTGATTACAAACAATGTTCTGAATTTATAATGTGGTATTGTAAATTTTATAAATGTATTAATGATTTTCATAGTGAAAATGATGTCGAAAGATATCTTTGTGCTTCATTTTTAGGTGATGATTTTATTATCTCAAACATTTACAAAAATAAATATGCTATTAAAGATGGTCGTAGATATATCAATCCTCAAGGATATGGTTTTACATCAGATGCTTTACATAAGAATAATTCATTTGGATCAAATATGGGATCATATCTATATCTTCACGAGAATATAAAAATACTGAATACATTTAAAAATAAATATAATGTAAATAAAGAAATCAATGAAAGTTCTGTTCTGTAGTTTAAGTGATCGACCAAACTTTTCACAACCTATTTTTGAAGCGAATAAGAGATACTATGATAAATATAATTTTGATTTCTTTTATGAAGAGAAAGTATTGACAAGTGAAAGACATCCTGCGTGGAGTAAGATATTATTACTAGAAAGAGAATTAGAAAAAGATTATGATTATGTCGTATGGATAGATGATGATATTATTATTATGAATTATGATATTGATTTTCGAGATATTATTAGAAGATATGAACCTGAAAATATTATGGTTGATGACAATAATAATCTTGGAGAATGGAACATTAACACAGGGATGATAGTTTGTAAAAACGATGTTAGGACAAAAGAGATGTTAAGAGAAGTATGGGATAATGCTAAAAAAGAGCATTATTTTGGAGGTGTATGGGAGAATGATACTATGAATGAAATGAGAGAAGACTATACAATTATACCTCATCGAACGATACAGAGTTTCTCAAGTTATTATAAAGAAGGTGATTTTTTAATTCATTTTGCTGGAGTTCCAATGAAAGAAAGAATGAAATTACGTGATATCTATTTAAAAAAAATATTGTTAAAATAAAAGATGAAATACGAAGAATATCTCGCACAGCGAAAGACTACATTTAAAAAAGGTTGGGATTGTATTAAAGATAGAAACGATCTTGTAATTGTTGAACTGGGGACATCTCGATCTTTTAAGAGTTGGGGAATATCTAGTGATGAGAAAGATTGGTATCCTGATGATCCTGAGAAATGGGCTTGGAGCGATGGATGTTTTACAAGATTATTTGCTGATAATTTAGAAGGTAAGAACTATACAATATATACAATTGATCCTTGTCCTAATGCGATCAGTGTTGTAAAGACTATGATTGGAGACAACAATCGTGTAAAAATATTACAGATGAAATCAACAGATTTTTTAAAAAATTTTAATGATAAGATCGACTTACTGTATATGGATCATTTAGAAAGTGGAGAAGAAGCGTGTCAGGTTCATTTAACAGATTGTAAAATAGTGATCGATAAACAATTGATGAAAGATGATGGAATTATATTTATCGATGATTGTCCTAAAGGTAAGACTGGTAAAGGTAAATATTCTATTCCTTATTTATTAGAAAATGGTTATGAAAAAATTATTCACGAATATCAGATGATATTGACGAGGTTGTAAAGAGAAAATAAAATGTATTATATTATATATGATACATCCAAGTCATTCACGTAAAGATTTAATAGAAATTTGTGAGGTATTCAATATAGAGATTGAAGATATATACGATCAACCAAAGATATCTTTAGTATCACTTTTAGAAGCAGAAATAGAAGTAATGCCTGAGATAGAACCTGAATATGAATTCTATTTTATAGATGATTTAGAAGGGTTAAAAAGATATCTTCAATCTCCTAATCAATCAAAGAATATTACGATAGCAACCAAAGAACTTGTAATGAAAGATGCTCGAAAGTTAATATCATACTGTAAATCCGGATATGATATATATCCTCATTTTGAATCAAAAGATAAAGTATATGAAACTGGTAAAATAGTAGCAGAACATTGTGATATCTCTACTTGTAGAAGAGCAATAAAATTATTGAACGAAGATAGAAGTATGCCTGATAAGATCGAACCTATAATATCTAATCGTATGAGAAAACAATTAGAAAGAAAAGAATTAGTAAAAAAAACTACACGTGGTCAGTTCCGATCACGCCAAGGGTCTTTCAAAATTTCTTTTTCATAAAAGAAAAAAATAATATATAAAAATAAAATATGCCTACTAATAAAAACAGATACAATGCTAAGTATGGATTTCCAAAAGATGAAAGTCACAGCAAGACAGCAATTAGTAGGAAGACTGGAATCCCTTTATCAATCCTTAATGCTGTATATGACAGAGGTCTTGGTGCCCGACGCAGTAATAAAGCGAGTGTGCGAAGAGCGTCTGATGGAAAGAAAGTGGGAGGTAATACTCTT
>Ga0181380_1000309_pt1 | contig 22386 bp, 45 predicted proteins | sample 3SPOviralmetaG_FD_130116 | JGI IMG/M metagenome (GOLD analysis project Ga0181380, IMG submission 130116) | Marine viral communities from the oligotrophic San Pedro Time Series (SPOT) site, San Pedro Channel, CA, USA - 3 SPOT_SRF_2009-08-19 | ecosystem: Environmental > Aquatic > Marine > Strait... | reverse complement strand
GTAGGTACAATAATAAGAGTACGATGTCCGAATGTTTGGAAATAGTGTTGCTGTAGTAAATAGATAATTAAACTTTTACCAGATGATGTTGGGCTGAGTGATAATGAACGCCTTTTAGCAATAGCGTTTTCTACATATTCAATCTGATAATCACGAGGAATAAATTTACAATTAATTTCTTTTGCGAGGTCAGTTACGTAATTGGATTCAACTGGTTCATCTTTCCATTTTTCTGGTATATTACACTGATAGCCTCTATCGTGACAAAACTTTTGTAAGTGTGGTAAAAGACCAACATATAAAACTGGTTTAAAAGGGCTGAACATTCTAATAATGCCATCCCATACTCGTGCTTTGAATCTTGGATTAAATTGATAACCTTCTGGTCTGAAACTGAAATGGTCTGCAAGTTCTGTCTTTACACTAGCCTCAGCAACGACGCGCATATAAACCGCATCAATTTCTTCAACTGTAATTATATCACTCATAGTTTAATTGCTAATATTAGTAAAATTGCTGTCAATAAGATATTGGTAAAGAAAATACCAATTGCTAAAATTGTATGATACCAAATCCATCTTGTTTTATAAGCGTTTTCAATGGTGATTTCATTTGGGTCTGTATCGTCAGCCATTACATCAACTTTAACACGATTATCTTTAAGTTTGAGTTCTTCTTCGACTTCCTTAAATTGATTCTCTGCTTCTCGTTTGAAACCCCACTCTAAAAATTTATCCCACATTAATAATCTCCTGCCTGGAACTTTAATATGTCAATCATATTTTTAATGATAAAGTTCCTACTGTGTATTGTTCTTATTATATCCTCTAAATAATTTGCATTTGCTGAATGATAATCTACAGTAAGACTCATTTTAATAATATCTTTATCTGCTTGAATATATTTGTCGATATCGTTACGTAATACCTTTAACTGAAAAGGTTTCCAACCATGTTCTTTTAGAGTTTGTTCGTCCATAGAGCCATCATAATAATGACGTTTCTCCATTTCAAGTTCTTTGTATTCTGCTTTGAGTTTCTTAACGCGAAGTACTTCCCTATAATAGAGATTGTAATATTTGCTGTGGAGCTGTGGAATCTTTTTGCTTTCTGCAACTAGATTGGTCTCGTCTATTGACGAATCTGCTGCCCATATTTTTGATATATCATCTGTGTTCATTATATAGAGTCCTGTTGTACTATTTTAGTACCATTATATCACGAAAAGAATGTAATGTCAACCGTTTAAATGGTTTCAAATATAAACGATTCGTATCTCAAAGTAACATCACAAGTTGCATATGCAATATCTTGTGTATTCACATTCAGCTCAATACCACCTAATGATACTGGGAATGCTTCCTTAAAAGTAAATTTAATATTTGGATTTTTATGGCTATTTGTTATAATAACACTTAGGTCCGAAGTAATACCAATCTGTGCATTATCCTTTTTATAATCAGCATATTGTTTTGATGTTTCAGGAGAACCTAGTCCTTCCATCCAATTTAAAATCTCTTTATAATTGTTCATCTGTTCGTCAACTATAAATGATAGAGTAATATCGTCATAATTGAGTTGGTCTTGAGGCTGATACATTGTTCTCAGCGGAGTCGCAAATTCTACTGGTGAACCACTTACACCTGGTAATGAAATACTCTGTGTAAAAAATTCAACATTTGGCATCCTATCAATACTGATAGTAAACGAAGCTGGAGAAAGATAATTGTTAATAATTTCGGGCATTACAAATCCTATAAATAAGTATATATTGCTTTATACTATTTATCCAAATTGAGGAATTTAACATGAGAACAAAAAGCTTTTCGTATGAGATGGACACCGATGGTCTTCCTATCAATGAGGTCGCTCGACTTCACAACACCTTTTTTGAAACCAAAAAATATGAATGGTGGTACGATGTACTTCCAGGAGATACTGTTATTGATATTGGAGCAGGAAATGGAATGTTCTCTGCAAGAGCTCTAGATCTTGGTGCTGACAAAGTTCTTATGGTCGAACCTAATAAAAGACTATTAAAGACCGCAATTAAAAATGTTGGTGAATATTATATGGATACTGCAACACCAAAAGTTCACGCGATAAACGCAGCCATTGGTAAGACTGATATTGATAGAGGTAACATTTATAAGTTCCCAGATTATAGGGACGAAGAGGAAGAATGTAGATTAATGTCATTCAGAGAATTGATTGACAAGTATGATTTAGATCACGTTGATTTTTTAAAGGTTGATGCTGAGGGAGCTGAATTGAATTTTCTTTTAGATCACGTTGATTATCTTTCAGCCCATGTTCGACATTGTGCAATTAATGTTCATATTGATGCCCAGTATGGTTCCGCTGAAAAATTCCATAAGTTTAGACATAAGATTTTAAAAGCCTTTAATGATACAAACCGATTAAGATTTATGGATGAATCATTAAGGGAAAAATTATTTGACAATGACCACATGCGATTATTGCCAAAAGAATTTATGGTTTATATTACGACTTATTAGTATGACAAAGTATGACACTTTTTATGTCTATGCCGTGTACGTATGACATTTTTATGTACGAAAAAGTGTGTTTTGTCGACATTTTTATGTACGAAAAAGTGTGTATGACACTTTTGTATGACACTTTTATCTTAAAGTCTTTTGCCCATCTTTAGGTCGACCAGTTCTGGCCATTTCTGATTGATAACCATTAATAAGTCTGTCAATTTTATAGGCTTCGGTATATGGATGAGATCTGACTGCGCGTTTTACAGCTTGCAGTTCAAGTTTTCTTTCCTCTGTCATAGGTCCTTTCATCTCTTTATGGACTATATCAAATAATCTATATAATTGCCTTTCAGAAAGACCAATTAATAATTCCTTTGCTTCCTTGTCAAAGTTTCTATTCCCTTTTGTTGATTTATTCATCATACTACTCCTGTTACTAAATTCATTGCGACTGCTGTTCCCGAGATGGAGGACCCAATCATAATAGCCCTATCACTCCAAGCCATGCCGACATATACCCAACACATTGTGGAAAACAAATACGATATGTTCCCATATTGAGGAAGGCCAGCACTAATAAGGAAAACACCACCAACGGCCAACATTGTGGCTACCCATTTGACATACCAATCCAGTGTCCCAGTAGGTGTGGTGGGGGTGAGTTCTTCATTCTCTTGTTGTAATTCTGCAAGTTCTTGTTTTAATCTTTTTCGTTCATCAGATAGGTCCTTCGCTAATCTTCTAGCTCTACTTTCGGACTCTGTGACTTTATATTCTTCTTTATTCATAAGGTTTCAAGGTCTGTTTTAAATTGGTTGATTGGTGAGGTCTTTTTCCAAAAGTTTAAGGTTCGTTTGGACTCTGCAATTTGTTTCTTAAGTTTTACAATCTCTTCTTTTGTAAGGTTTAAGATACTTAATGCGAGCAATCGGTTTGTGTCACCTCCAGTGCCCGATGTCTCTTGCATTATCTGTTTAATGACCTGCGTTCTAGTATTATCCTTAAACACAATACGACCATCAACATTTGCTTGAACAAATTCCATTTTGACATTCAGCCAACGAACCTCTTCCTCATACTCTGCTTTCCTAGCATCGATTCTTTGTTTTAATATACCTAATCGGTAATCACAAAAATCCTTAATCAGCTGTCTAGCATCATCATATTCACGAAGTTTTCCTTCGTAATCAATTACAGTAAGATTTTGAGCAAATGGTTTTGACAATTTAAACTTACTGATTATTTTAGACCGAGTCCATTTTGCAGAGATGTTCTGCTTTAATTTAACCTCGAACCTAAAGCCTTGTTTATCACAGAGATCTTCATATGAGACAATATCACCTTCATCTTCCAAATTGTCTAGTACCTTAACATATGATTCTCTATCGAATCCGTATGGCACTTCTGAAATAAGGAGTTGCGTTTTTGAACGCTTGTTGTAAGTGCCATACGAGATATACTTTTTAGGGTCTTCCTTGTTCTGTTCTATTGTTCCATTAAACTCTGGAAATTTGAGATTAATTGGTTCTTTTATTTCCGATGTTTCCAAATATTCAATACAAGCCTCAGTCACACTATCAGGACAATGAGGTAGAATATTGGTAGCAAATCCTGTCGCGATACCTTTTGTTCCATTAATAAGGACCAAAGGAATGGCTGGCAGATAAAATGCTGGTGGTTCATGTTCTGGGTCATCATGAACTGGTGATAAATCCAAATCTTTTACATATTTGTTAAAGTTATCATGGAGACGTGTATAGACATACCTTGCCGCCCCAGCTTCCTGGACCAGTCGAGTACCAAATGAACCTCGGCCTTCGACCAAACATATATTATTATTCCATGTCGCTGCCATCAACTGACCTGCACCAGCTGCCGAAGCCTCTCCATGGTTATAACCATAATCGGAAATGATACCAGACACAGCTGATACCTTTTTAAAATCCTTCTTTGAATTGAGTATTGAGGAATAAAGATAAAATCTCTGGACTGGTTTCAGACCATCAATCATATTCGGTATCGCTCTAGATTCAACTGTGTACATTGCGAATGATTTCCATTCATTTAATGCAACCTTTGAAATCGGATAGGCCGTACCTAAGTTATTCTCACTTGTAAACATAGTTAAATCACTCATTTAAACATAAACTCCTTTCGTAGACTTGAATCTTTACCAAACATCATTTGAAACATATCAGCATCGTCAACAGTGACGACATCGTATTTCGGTAAATTAATAATAGTACTATATTCATCTTCTGTCAATGAACCTAGCCCTTTAATGTATCTGTGTTTGTAATTCTTTTCTTTGTCTTTAAATGCAATGGCTTCTTCGTAAGTATAAAACCATTCTATTTCATCGCCCTTTGAACTAATCATAATTGGAGTTCTTGTAATCATTACTCTCTGTTCAGTTAAAAGTCGAGGCCAAAATTTATAAAAGAATGCAATAAGCAATGGACTTATGTGACCGATACCATCATGGTCAGCGTCTGTAAGCGTTGCAACATATTGATATGTCATATCATCAACCGAATTAGGATTATTAATGTCAAGTCCTAATACAGCGACCAATTCACTTAATTCCTTATTCTTTAATACATCAGCTGGTTTCATGTCCCAGGTATTCATAATCACACCACGTAAAGGAAATGCACCAACCTTATCTGGGTCTCTTACCTTTAATAGGAAACCCATTGCAGAATCACCTTCCACAATTTTAAGTGTCGCATCATCTTTATTAGCTGCGATGTGTTTTGCAACCTTCACTTTTCTTAATTTTTTCTGAGCCAATGTAGCTGCACGTTTATCAGCAGCAAGTTTCTTGGCCAATTGAGCCTCTATAATAGGGTCAATGATTTCTTCTGTATTTAAAATCTTTCTAGCAAGAGACTGGAAATCTTTAATCTCTGACGCTTCCACATGTTCTTTAATATTAGACATTGGATTGGTCAGACGTTCCTTTGTTTGAGAATCAAATTTAGGATTCACAAAGTTACGTGCAAACATTACAAAGGTTAACCCACCTTTAATAGTGGCCTTGACAACCTCTATTTTGTGTTTACGTTTAATCATTACAGCCAGTTCATCAGCGATACCATTTGTAATATAATCTACGTAGTTACCACCCTGTCTTGTATTCACACCATTTATAAAACTGTTGGAACGAAATCCGTCCTCAGATGTGGCAAAGAACATTGAAAGGTTTTCACTCTTTTCTATAATAGTAGTGTCATTAAATAGAGCTGCATATTTTTTCAGGTCAGTAACCTGTATACGACGCTTGTTAAAATGAAACTTAATTTCAGGGAAGGCCATTTGGAGAGAGATTAATCTATCCTCTATTAATGACACAGTATCCAATTCAGCTAGAGTACTGACCTCAAATAGTTCAAAGTCTGGTATAAATGAAACCTCAGTTCCGGACCCAGCCTTCGCACCCTTCTTTATATTAAGAGTATCAGCTCCATTTTTACAATGAACTTCGATTGACTTTCCATTGGACCATGTACGACCTATAAATTTCTCTGAAAGGAAATTGGTCGCGGCCGAACCGACACCGTTGGTACCGATTGTCACTCTTTCGTCGTCAAACGAAGTACCCGCATTGACTTTGGTCCATGCAGCTACTGGTCTTAATATTTCTTCTTTTGAGGCTTCGTCATATATCTTATCTTGTGGTATACCTCGACCATTATCGGTCACGGTAATTTTGTCACCATCAATAGATACATTTATTTTATTAGAGTACTTGAAGTTTGTTCGGATTGCTTCATCAATCGAATTGTCAAGTATTTCGTCCACCATTTTAGATAAGGCAGGGACGTATTGTGCCTTTTTCCATTCTCCAAGAACAAAACGCTCGATGTCTTCGCGGGAACTAGATCCCATGTACATGCCTATCCTTTCACGGACGTGTTGTCTTGCTGTTAATATTCTAAATTGTTCGCTCATAAAGTGCAATTCCTCATTTCAGGTACCATTATAACAGGTTACAAGCTAAATGTCAACCATTATTTTAATTATTTTTTTCCGTTCAACGTGTTGACATATGCTTCCGGGTATGGTACTATATAAAAGAAATGAAAACTTACGATTTACAATTATTTTTACCCAACGTGTTGACATTAACAAGCAATTGTGGTATAATGGTTGTATATTAAATAGGAAAAGGAGAAAATATGAGTTGTTTAGAGAACGATATGGCCTGGGAACAAATCCAGGAAGACCTCGAGAACGAGGACAGAGAAGGCCTACTTGAGGCTGAAATATTTGATGTTTGTATTGACCATAGGTTACATGCAGACGACGATAGAGATGAAATTTTACAAATCATTGCTGACCAGAGATGGGACGCAAGGTCAATATAAGGAGAAAAAATGACTATATCAAATGAAACAGCTAGAATACTAGCAATGAGTTCAGTCAGAGATGGCGAACAAAGATTCACCGAGGCCCAAATTAGGTCGATGGTTGGCGCCCCTTCAATCGAAGAGGACGAATTATGCATTTGTGGCGATAAGCTAAACGAATGTGACGACAGCTACGGTCACATGACCCACGGAGTGTAATAATGAGGGATTATAAAGAAATCGCTACCGACCTCGCTTACGGCGTTGGTATTATAGGAATGATTGCCTTGGTCATTACGACATTGTTTTTCCTAGGTGAAGCAATCAATTTGACTAAGGACAATGTCAGGCTTATCCTGGCCGTTCCATTCTTCGGATATTTTACCTATCTATTTGGTGGTCTTTCCAGAGACGTGCTGAATAGGAACAAGTGATATATCAAAAAGTTATATCGTTATGACAAAATATTATAAGAAAATGGTTGACATTTGCTGGTAACGTGTTATAATGGTACTATAAATTAATGAATAAATCAATGGGAGTTGTTATGAATTCAGAAAACTATAAAATCAAGCCGAGGGCAAATTTTGTCTCGACTTGTCTACAAGGCTATATTACAGCCTCTTACGCCGAACTTGTCAAAGTTTTTGGTGAACCACAATGTACAAATACCTCAGGCGATGGAAAAGTTGACATCGAATGGGAACTTGTCGTTGAGGATTATGATTTTAACTCTATTAAACCTGTGACCATTTATAATTGGAAAGATTATGACGGTGGGTTCGAGGCAAGGTCAAACCAAGAATACAAATGGCATATTGGTGGTACTTCAATTATGGATACGTCTTATATCCAAGAATTTTTTAATCAGAAGGTGGTAGCGTAATGAGTAGATATACTGGAAAAGATTTTGAGGACGAAGTGTCTGTTGCGATGGACGAACTCAAAAACACAAAGTCTAATAAAAGGCTTGCAAAAATGAAATCATCTGATTTTGTATTATATACATCTTCGGCTGATGATTTCGACCCACAGATTGAGATGGGTTATAGTCTCAACACAAGTTATTACGAATAAGGTATGGAATTTGCTTTAGGTATTTTCATGTTTATTTTGGTTTCCTTTGCGATAATTCAAATCACTTGGGGACTCATTAAATTTACTTGGGAAAATGCTCTATTGATATTTTGTATCTTAATAATGTTCTACATGGTAATTTAGGTAAAAAACTATGATGGTTATTTTCGGAGGTCCACGCGGCGGACAACTCGACATAGGTTTAAAGGCATATGCGTCTTTGGCAATAAAACATTTTGCTAAAGAGTTAAACATTAGCCGATTAAAAACCAATCTCGAGGTTCGCTTTCACCACAAACTATATGTTGACAACTCCCACTGTGAAGGCTTATGCGAGTCGGTGGACCAACGAAATTTTATAATTGATGTTGCTTTATATGGCAACTGGTTGTCAACACTTGCTCATGAATTAGTTCATGTAAAACAATTTTGTAGAGGTGAATTAAACCCTACACTATCCAGATGGAAAACTAAGGACCATACCGATACTGAGTATTGGGACCAACCTTGGGAGAAGGAAGCCAGGAGGCTGCAAACGAAACTAGTTGCTAGTTTTGAAAAAGAATATTCTTAAAAGAATCATCTCCCGATAGCTCAACTGGATAGAGCAACGGTCTTCTAAACCGTAGGTTGCAGGTTCGACTCCTGCTCGGGAGGCCAATATTTTAATTAATGAGAAAGGAAAGTAAATGAGTAATGTAATTGAGTTCCCAATGGATCGTATTCGATTAAGTCCAACAGCCGATGAATTTTTTGCTGATAAGATTCAAGCTCAAACAAATCAACTTGAAGAACAAATGAATGACATCTTGAACCAAGCAATTGCGCTTGAAGAACAGTCAGCACGAGTTCTTGAAATGATGGGTGGTGACGGGTTTGAGTTTCAAGCTCATCCAAGCTTATGACTGATAAAAGAATACCATTGAAAGGTGGTGACGAATACGACGCCTTGACCAAAGCCAGGAAATGGTATAAGTATTTAGATAGAAGTGGTGTTGTCAAAAAGATTAAAAGACAATACAATAAAAGGTTTAGGAAACATGGAAAAGAACAAGCGAAATCCAGTGGCAAAGAACATGAATAAGTTCAACAAGCCAGCAACCCAAACCGATAGAAAGAAAGCTGCCAAAAAAGGCTATATTAAACACAAACAAGAGAAAAATGAAGAACAAAACAATTGAAGGATTAGAAAAAATTATCCTGGAAAATAAACAGGAAATTAAACGGCTCCAAGCTGAAGTCAAATTATTGGAAGATGCTGTAAAGCAGGAAGTCAAAGAAAAGTATAGTTTATATAAAAGGATTGCAAGATGAGATTGGTTGAATTTAATTACGGCAACGTAAAGATTTTATCAGAACGAACCTATGGATATAAACGATATTTTGTCGAGTGGGAAAGTGGTCGTATTCAAATGTACAGCGGCCTTTGGTATAATCTAGATAAGGTCAAAAAATTAGTGGAGATACAACTGGCATGAAGAAAGCAATTCTATTTGATGTCGATGGAACATTATCGGCTTCAAGAGCTACCATGGATTCAGATTTCAGATCTGAGTTTATAGCATTTGCTGAGAAACATGATGTGTTTCTTGTCACGGGTAGTGATAGACCTAAAACAGTTGAACAGACTGGTGTTGCTGTATACGAAGCATGTAAAGGTGTGTATCAATGTAACGGTAACGAAAAGTGGGTCAATGGTCGTATGGTATCCAAAAGTGATTTTAAACCAGATTATGACTTTAAACATTTTTTACAAAATGAACTTAATCGTAGTACATATCCCATTAAAACTGGAAACCATTGTGAATTTAGAACTGGTATGTGCAACGTAAGTACAATCGGCAGAAATTGTTCTCGTGAACAACGAAATGAATATTACGAATGGGATAAGAAAAGCGAGGAACGAATTCGTTTTGCCGACAGAATAATGAAAGCCTTTCCTAAATTTACGGCATCTGTTGGTGGACAAATCAGCATTGATATATATCCGGTAGGGAAAAACAAAGCACAGGTCGTTCAAGATTTAATGGATGAAGGTTATACAAACTTTGATTTCTTTGGAGACAAATGTGAATATGGTGGTAATGATTTCCCGATTGCTGAAACCATAAGATTATCAAAACTAGGTACTGTTTATAATGTATCTGGTTGGGAACAAACAAGAGGACTATTAAATGAGTACTGAAGGCAGAATTAAATATACTTACAGCCATACAACTAAGGAAGGCGTGACTCTAGAAGTCGTAGGTAAGGAAGAAAAAATAGAAGGCGATACAACATATATTCGTCGAATTGATGGCTACATAATTGATGTACCCACGGTTAACATTATAACAAGTGAACCCATAAGTTAATGATAAGATCTGACAAAGGCGAAAAGAAATTAGACTGGTACATCAAATGGGCAGCGTCCATTTTTGTAATGACCGCTATTATTTTAAGGTCTGCAGGACCACAATGGCATATTGCTGATTTGTATTTTAGTGCAGTCGGTATCGGTCTTTGGTTATGGGTCGCATTACTATGGGAAGATAGAGCATTGATTCTATTAAATGGTGCTGGTGTTACTGCACTTATGATAGGTATTGTTCGCGACCATGGAAATTGGTGGTTGACTTTTTGGAGCAACCTGTTATAATAGACATTATGAAACACCTCTTCTTAGCTCAGCTGGATAGAGCATCGGTCTACGAAACCGAGGGTCGGGAGTTCGAATCTCTCAGAGGAGGCCAACAATTGAAAATGAAAGGAAAAATATTATGGAACAAGCAGAAAAAGGTACTCTATTAGAGGCATTAAAGAAAGGAACTGTTACAGTTACTTTTCGTAAAATCGGTACAGGGGAAATCAGGGTCATGCCTTGCACATTAAACCCAGCTGTATTGGAAGCAAATGGTGTTGTGAATAAAGTGAATGTCGAATCAACAGACACTGAAAGCTTCCCTGTTTGGTCATTGGATAAAAATGCATGGAGAGCTTTTAGACTCGACACAGTAGAAGGTTGGGAAGTACTATAATGTCAAATTGGCCTGAAAAACAACCTTGGCACGATGGTGTCAGAATGCAATTTGATTATGATGATTATATCATGTCAGTTGTACAATTTACAGGTTCATATGGACACAAGGCAAAGCTCTGGGAAGTAGCTTTTATGGATAAAGAAACCCAGGATTTTGTAACGCCTCCTATTAATATTTTAGAAGAGGATATGTTTAAAGAAAAATTTAGTGGAGACATTGGCATATATGGCCATGTAAATGACCCGCAGGTCGATGCGCTTCACATAGCAATGGAGAAATTGAATGCCAATTAAGTTAGGAAAATCAGTAAGAAAAACAACACGTGGAGCAGCAAAGCAAGGCTTTAATTATGAACACGATTATATTAAAACCAAAAGCACAACTGCTTTAATTGAAAAGTTTAACGCAAGAAACACAAGACCTAAAGACAGACAAAAAATCAGAAATGAGTTAGTCAAAAGAGGCGGTGTGGAGTTTAATAGAACAATTGAACAAACGACAGCAACAATTAGCTAAAGTGAAAAGGTATGACGGAAATCCGTTTGGACCTTTAACCGTCTTAGCAATAATATGTCTTGCATCAGCCTTTTTCTTTAATTGGGTAGATAAGCAAGACGACATAGTAGGTTACACTCATCACGGTGTGGCTATCTATCGTTCAGATTTGGAGGAAGAAAATGAGTAGAAATGCAGAAATTAGAACTGTTATGACACAGGGCAATAATGATAGTGGAAGTAATGGTCCAGATTCAATGTTTGTAGTTGATTTATTTGAGAATAATCAATTGGTACAGACAAGAGAATTACCAGGCAAATCACAATCATACGCTAGAGATGTAGCAGAAAATTGGAACTCAGGCTTAATTAAATTGTTAATTGATTAATAAATAGACTTAAACAATTGGTATTTTAAATGAAAAGGTATTACGTCGCTAATACTGTTTCTGGCAGAATTATTGCTGAAGCAGAAGGCATAACAGATGAAACGATAGTCGAGTTTGGTGATAGAGATATTGCCAACACGGATCTCTATTGCTGCGACTTTGATGATGGCGACAGGCTAGATACACAAGATAGAAAATGGTTTGACGCTACAGCAAATACAGTTGTAGAGAAAACAGATATTTCATTAACATATTCTCATCCGGCAGTATCAGAAGATTTCTTTGCACAAACAGTTGTGCCTGGAATTGTTGACCCAATTACTGGGGAAGCAGTTACAATCGGCCGAGGTGATATCCCAGAAGAAGCTAATAAAGTATTATTAAATGACCATGATATTATTACAGTGTCTGCTGGCACAGTCGTGACGATATCCGGCATACCAGATGATGGTGATACATATATTCACGTCAATTCTTTACCGGTCGCTCATACGACTTCTCTTGAAGTAACATGTCCCGCGACTGTCGGTATTGATTCAGCCAAATTTTATCCATTAATAATAGAGGTTAGACCGTAATGGCATCAACAAGGTCCGGAAATCCCCAGTATTATTCAGAGCTGGATTTTTATTATGGTCCCAGAAACAATCCAGTCTATAATTCAGAATATCGTGGCCGTGATGGTTCATGGGCTTGGGGTACTATGTCAGATAGTAATTCACATAGAGTTCGTGGCCGACCAGTATTCCTACCAGGACCTGGTTATGAACGATTACAGTTTTGGTTCTATTCTAGTGGATGGTATCTCAGATTTAATCCGACTCCCTCTCAGCGTGGAACAACAGATTATGGATATGGTATAGGCGACGATATGTATTATTATGGAAATAGTACATCAGCTAGTTACCCATCACAATTTAGTGGTGTTTGGTCAACATCAAACATTTTCAGATGGTCAGGTGGAACAAGATATTACTTTTTACAAGCTCAAAATGGCGTAAGTGGTTATAGAGCAATTCTTCCTTATTATTGGAGAGCTTCAGACCACAGATTAAAAACAAATATACACTACCTTGGCAAAAATAATGGACACAGGACCTATACTTGGGAATGGAATGAACTTGCAAAATCTCTTAATGTTTCAGGTCCTACTATAGGTGTTATCGCACAAGAGGTTATGGAATATATGCCCGAGGCTGTAGCCATGAATACAAATGGTTATTATCAAGTAAACTATGGAGCATTAAAACTATTATGACAGAAGAATTACCAGAAAATTTACCGACCCCAGAACCAACAACTCCAATAGAGCCCAGTAATATTTTAACAATGTCATCTGGCATTGATGTACAAATTTTAACTCCAGATTGGGAAACAAATGCTCCGACCGAACCGACTGTATTGGAATGTTTGGAAAAAGCCAAATTGGCATGGTTGGCAGATAACCCAGGACTCACTTCAATGAGTTATGAAATGATTTCTGACCAAGAACGAAACACTTATTTGGACGAACAAATGAGTAATGCAGGTTTTACAAAAACAATGGTGAACGGATTCGCTCACTACGAATAAAAAGGATATACTATGAAACAAAAAATTGAAACATTAACACCAGCCAAATTGGCAATGGTGGATAGAATAAACAAGGCAGAGTCAGAACCTTATAACGCTCAATCAACAGGGCCTTTTAAGACCGTGTTAGACAAAATGGAAGGTGTATTTCGCAAGGAAATAATTAATTATAAAATGATTGATGGAAAACTTCACAAAGAAGTATCAGTTAGAGATTTCAGAAATGGAGACTATAACGACACAGTCACAGTAACGGTCCTCAGCCCAACCTCTGAATAAGTGCCATCCTTGGCAGTAATTCTATTCCTCTGGCTTAGTTGGAGCAGTTCCAGTCTTGTCTGCAACATCTTTAATAAGATTAGATGTTACATCCAATACGCCTGCGGTTACACCAAAGACATCTGAACCGACACCTTTAATAACACCACCAGTACCGTCAATGGTTGCATCAACGGTGGAACAAGCAGACAAAACTAATGCGAATGCAATTGCAATAAAACGCATAATATTCTCCTGTTTCTAGATTACTGGATGACCAGACACCACGGTAATACCGTCTCATACTTCTATGTTCAGTTCGTGAACAAATTTATTTATACACATAAAAAAAGGGACCCGAAGGTCCCTTTTTCTCAAACATAATATTTACTTTTTGGTCATTGCCTGTGCACCAAAGAATGCTGCAACAATACCAGCAACAGCAATAAAATATACTCCTGCCATATCGCCCAATATATCAGCCCCTTTTTCAAGACCTACTACATTAGCTCCAATTACCATAACTGGATATGCTAACATTCCATATAAAGAGAACCAAGCCATTTTACGCTGGGCATCTCGCATTGCATCTGCATCTTCAAGCTCTTTTCTTTTGAACTCAAGAAACATATCATGTTCTACTTTTGAAACCTTACCGTCGCCATTTGTATCAGCTGGGTGATGTTTCTCTACATATCCTTTTTCTACTTCAGCCATTTTATTTTACCTCTGCTTTCCAAAGTGTCCATGCACCATAGAGTAAACCACCCCATGCCACTATATCAATTAATCCACCTAACAATAAGTATGCTCCACAGATTCCAACCAGAACACCACCATCAAGAGAAGTTCTTTCTCCCAAGCGTGATAATACCCAGTCTTTTCCTAGCGTTACATATCCTTTAATTAAATCGAAATTTAACATATATTCTCCTTTACGTATCAGTTAAACAATATAGTCTGATCTGATACTTTTTGCAGTGCGACGAACACCTGATTTAGTTTGATATGGCTCGGTAATTCCTTTGCTACCTTCTGATTGTATTAGTAAACCTACTACACACCAAAAAGCAGCGACCATCGCCACACCTAATATTACACCGTCAATCATTTTCTTTAAACCTTAAAATTTACTGATATCCCACAACCACAAACGGATTCTTCTTTAGGATTAATGATTCTAAAATATTCATTAATACCTTCTTTAACCCAATCTAATGTACTGCCTTCCAAATATTCCTTAGACATTTCATTAATAGCTATTTTAAATTTACCATAGTCTATTAGTGTATCGTCATCATTAATAGTTTCAGCATACTGAATAACATACTCGTGACCAGCACAACCACCACCAGTAACACCAAGTCTGATATTATTTGGATTAGGAACTGCCGTTCTCTCAATCGCCTTAGATATTGCTTCATCTGTGAGTTCTATCATTTTTTATATTTTTTTTCTAATTCTTCGAGTCTCTTTACTAAGGCCATGATTTCAGCTTTTAATTCTGACGCACCACCTTTTTCGATAGGCGGATGTGAATCTTTTTCCAATTTTGCTAAACGCTTTGAAACCAAAGGCCATGCTTGATGGAATTTTTTATCCTGTTTTACTATGTCTATGCCTAATTTGTCTTCGGCCCATTTATCAGCCTTTAATAACCATGGCTTCATAAAGCTTAATGCTCCAGTCATAGCCAGTTTTACCACAATACTCTGTATAATTTTTAGTAAAAAACCTATCATCATAATTCTCCCAAATATGAATCTTTAAGCTATTTATAAATAGTTAATGATATATAATGACTATAATACTTAATAGAGGTGAAATGAATGTCAAATAACTTAAAAGAACTTACCAGAGCACATCATGATAGTGCTGAAAGAACCGAATTTGCAGATATGCTCTTATCTGGAAACATCAAGCCAAAACTATACCAGGAATACTTACACGCACAATTACAGAACTATATGGTTTTGGAATCTGCTGTAGAAGTTCCACCAGAGCTTGAACCAATTTTTAGATCTACCTTAATGGAAGATGATTTAAATGAATTAGAAATCTTATATGATTTAGATGAGGTAGAGGATAATTTTCAATCTGTAATAGAATATAATCACCACATACAAACATTGCTTGAAGATGGAAAATCTGATGACCTTTTAGCTCATTTATACGTTCGCCATTTTGGTGACGCGCATGGTGGCCAAATCATTAAGAAAAATATTCCAGGTCAAGGACTCATGTATGAATTTGAGGACCGTGCTGGATTAATTAAATCAGTAAGAGAATTACTACATGATGGCATGGAAAATGAGGCCAAAATTTGTTTTGAATATGCTGAGAGACTCTTCCAGGAATTAATGGAAAAATATTTAGAAAGCCCAGAGGAATACCTGTCTGAAGAATTTTTACTTGCAAAAGCAAATGGCGAAGACGACTACGATGAGTGAGTTGTTTACAAGATTAAGAGACCTGTCGGCAGAGCTCACATCAACGTTTGATGAATATCTCACAAGAATTGATAATCCCAAACATACAGCAGATTTGGATGGTTGGTCAGATTGGTTCTGGGAATCAAACCATATTAGAAAAGCACATTTAAAAACAATTGAACCGGTTGGAAAGAATAAAATGTGGCTGATGCATATTAATGTATTTCCACATACACATATTGATTTACCGATTTTTGGATTAGACATAGTAGCTACCCCTGCTAAGGTCAGTGGTGTTTTCTGTGATTATAGTAAAATTCATGATGGTATAGTTACAGACACTTATCAGAAATACTTTCATCAAACAGTCAAAGATTTAAGTTGGAAACGCGAAAGGGAATTACCTCCTTGGGCCCAGGAAATATTTTCAACTGATATGATGGCAGCTGGTACAGTTAAGGTTGGTGAGGAATTGGACCAATTATGTGATACAGCAGTAAAACTTCAGTCATTTTATCTAAGGTACCTCAACCAGGTTTACACAAATAATAAAGACATTGATACTACTGACGCACAAAACAAATATTGCATTAATCAGAAGATGAATAAAATGTTGCATAGTTCAATCCTTGCAATGGGGATTACTGAAGAGCGAAAAGAACAATATGTCAATGACGTATTATTTGAAGAAATTGGTTGACATCAGACTCTGAACCTGTTATAATATACACTATTGCCGGTATAGCTCAGTTGGTAGAGCAACTGATTTGTAATCAGTAGGTCCCGAGTTCGACTCTTGGTGCCGGCACCAAACTTTTTATAATAACGGTTGACAAACACACTAATACGTGTTATAATGGTCACCATAATCAAACAAAAAACAAATGCAAAATAATGGTTGACATTGGAAGCATTTTAGGATATAATATACACAATGACTAAAGACTTACCACTAGAAGAACCTACAAACACTGTTGTTGCACTAACACCAGATAAAATACACCACGAAATAAGCAGGCACATCTCACGAGGTGTACCTTATATTGAAGCTCTAGTGGACTTTGCAGAAAAAAACGAAATTGAAATTGAAACTGTCGCACAGATTGTGAAAAAATCTTCTATATTAAAAGAGAAAATTCGCACAGAGGCAGTAGGATTAAGGATGGTAGAATCAGATAATGAACCAGATATCACAGACCATTGCAAGTGATAAATCATTTGATACGTATGTCAGGTTTCTGGCAATTAAACGACATTTTACTACCGATAACTATGATTATTTTAAGTATAACGGGAAGGTAAGGGCAAATATTAACACCTTTCAGTCTCGTAATGATGCTTACAGCTTTGCTAAACTTGGGAAGCGTGAGGACAATCAAGGACTCATACTAGCCAATGTTTTGGTAAAACCCGATATCTGGGTCAGAGACCTTCTCGATGAGGAGGCCGAAGAAAGATATATACTATGGAAGAAGAAAATTGAAGCCTTAGGCTACAACTTCAAAAGTGATTTGGGAAAACTCTATGAGGACTACCAACAAAATTTTATATCATATGATGGGCAACACCCTTATATAATGACTAAATACCTGCAAAGGGAAATTAGTTTGGAAACGTTGACCATCTTGGCTCATTCAGCTAACATTTTTTCCTATTGGGACAAAAAAGTGGTTGACAAAATTGTAGCTTATGATATAATAAGACTTGTCAAGAAATATAAACCTTTCTTGGCATATGATGAAAAGAGGTTCAAGGACATTGTCCGCGAATTTTTCTTCTAATCGCAATATAACGCAATATAACGCTATACATACAGGAGAACTATTATGGCACTACAAGACTTTTCTTCATTAAAGAAGAACAGAAAAAATACTCTCGAAAAGTTGAACTCTCAACTTGAGAAAATCACCACAAAATCCTATCAAGATCCAAATGCTGGCAAGATGTGGAAACCTACAAGAGATAAGGCAGGTAATGGCTTCGCAGTCATTCGATTCCTTCCAGCTCCAGTAGGTGAAGAAATGCCTTTTGTAAGGATTTGGGACCATGGTTTCCAAGGACCTACAGGGTTGTGGTATATCGAAAACTCCCTAACTACTCTAAACCAGGACGACCCGGTTTCCGAGTACAATTCCAAACTTTGGAATACGGGTGTTGAAGCAGATAAGGAACAAGCAAGAAAACAGAAGCGTAGGCTGAAGTATATTGCTAATGTTTATATCGTTAAGGATTCAGCGAATCCAGAAAACGAAGGTAAGGTTTTCATGTACCAATTCGGTAAGAAAATCTTTGATAAACTAAATGATCTGATGAATCCATCTTTTGAAGATGAATCAGCAGTGAATCCTTTTGACCTATGGGAAGGTGCTAACTTTAGACTGAAAATTCGTCAGTTCGAAGGTTACCCTAACTATGACAAATCTGAATTTGACCCATCTGAGGCATTATTTGATGATGACGCAGAAATGGAAAGAGTTTGGAACGAAGAGCATTCTCTACAAGACATGGTTGACCCTAAAAACTTTAAGTCTTACTCCGAGTTAAAAACTAAACTCAATAGAGTTTTGGATTTATCTAACGATACGAATGAGCAAAGTGCCGCGGCACCTTTTGAGACAGCTGCTGAGACAGACAGTGATGATTTGGATTTGAGTAATCTATCAAAATCAGAATCTGCTCCGGTTGCGCCAACTGCTGAGGCTTCGGTTTCATCAGATGACGATGATGATTTATCAATCTTTAAAGAGCTTGCAAGAAGCTAATAATATGATTATGGAGACCTCGGCATTCAAAAGAGCTCGTGTTTACACGTACAGCTCGGGCCTTGGTCTCCACCTTTTAGGAGATAATTATGTCTGATAAGACAGAAACTATACTAGACTTCGATTTTGGCTTTACAGCTATGACCGAAGACGAATTAACCGTTGTACAAGAGACAAGATCTGTGGCAGAAACTGCTTCGGCAACTGCACAATCTGAGGCTGAAAAGGCTCAACTTTTATATAATGCGATTACTCCTTTACTGAATAACCTTAAGGCGAATCCAGAAAAGGACTATATCTATTGGCCAGATCGTTATGCAAAGCTTGATGCTTTCGCTGATAAATTACAACAAATCTTAACCGGAGAATAAATTATGAGTTTGCTTGATAAAATGCTCAAATCAGGGTCAGTAAAATCCTCTGCTATTCTATCCAAATCAGCTTTCTTTCAGGAAAAAGATCCCATTCAAACAGAACTACCGATTGTAAATATTGCATTCAGTGGCTCTCTCGATGGTGGACTTATTCCTGGCTTGACAGTTGTTGCTGGGGAATCAAAGAGTTTTAAAACCCTACTCGGTCTTTATTGTATGAAGGCCTATCTCAACAAATATAAGGACGGTGTTGCACTACTATATGATTCAGAATATGGTATCACTCCCGAGTATTTGGAGAGTTATAATATCGACATTAACCGTGTCGTACACATTCCAATTGAGGATGTCGAACAATTAAAATTTGATATCACCAAAAGGCTTAATGAGGTTGACAAAGGCGACCGTGTATTTGTAATGATTGACTCAATCGGTAACCTTGCATCTCGTAAAGAGGTTGAGGATGCTGAAAATGAAAAATCAGTTGCTGATATGTCTCGTGCGAAACAATTAAAATCATTGTTCCGTATTGTCACACCTAAACTTACCGGCAAGGACATTCCGTGTATTGCTGTAAACCACACTTATAAGGAAATTGGATTATTTCCTAAGAATATCGTATCAGGTGGTACTGGTATCTATTATTCTGCTAACCAAATCTTTATTATTTCCAAAGCACAGGAAAAAGATGGTAAGGACTTGTCTGGCTTTAAATTTACTATCAACATTGAAAAATCAAGGTATGTAAAAGAGAAGGCAAAACTACCATTTAAGGTTTTATATGATTCAGGAATACAAAAATATTCCAGTCTGTTTGACCTTGCACTTGAAGGTGGATGGTTGTCAGTGGCCACGCAAGGGTGGTATAATGTGGTTGATAAATCAACAGGTGAGGTCCTTGGCAGCAAACGCAGGTCAAAAGACATCGAATCTGATGATGAGTTTTTCGAGAACTTAATGAAGGACGAATCCTTCAAACTGTTTGTCGAGCATAAATATAAGTTAACGAATGTGGAGGGACACAATGATCGAGAAGACAATACTATCGAATCTGATACTGAATGAGGAATACAGCCGTAAGGTTTTTCCATATTTAAAAGAAGATTACTTTGATGATATTGCATTTCGGAAATTGTTTTCCACAGCTGTTGACTACGTAGAAAAATACAAAGAGCCTCCTTCAAGGGAGGCCCTGCGTATTGCTCTTGACCATAGGACAGACCTCAACGAAGATATCTTTAACCAAACATCTGAACTTATTTCAAGTCTTGAACTAGATACATCTACCAATGTAGAGTTCCTATTATCTGAAACAGAAAAATTCTGCCAGGATAAGGACCTTTATAATTCAATTCGTAGAAGTATTAACATTCTGGATGGTAACGAAGGTGATGTCAGCAAGGGAGAAATTCCAAAAATCCTATCTGATTCACTAGGTATCAGTTTTGACCAATCAGTTGGTCACGACTTCCTGGAAGATCATGATGACCGATATGAGCATTACCACAGAAAGGAAGAGCGTATTCCATTCGACATTGATATATTCAATAAAATAACTAAAGGCGGACTACCTCGTAAATCTATGACGGTGTTATTGGCGACAACTGGTGGTGGTAAATCACTTATCAAATGTCACATGGCAGCTAATCATCTGATGTATGGTAAAAATGTTCTTTATATTACTATGGAAATGGCTGAAGAGGAAATTGGTAGACGTATCGATGCTAATATTATGGATATTACACTCGATGAGGTGAATGAGATTCCTAGAGATGTTTACGATAAACGAATTGCAAGATATAAATCCAAAACAACTGGTAAACTTGTCATTAAAGAGTTTCCAACTGGTTCTGTGCATTCTGGTCACTTCCGTCATCTATTAAACGAATTGAGAATGAAAAAAGGCTTTGAGCCTGATGTCATATATTTGGATTATCTTAATATATGTGCCTCATCAAGAGTTCGAGGCGCTGCTGCAGCAAATAGTTATACTTTGGTAAAATCTATTGCTGAGGAAGTGCGTGGTCTTGCAATGGAATATAATTGTGCCATTGTCACATCATCACAGTTCAACAGAGATGGCTATGGAAATAGTGATGTCGATCTTACCAATACATCGGAATCAATGGGTATTACACATACAGCTGATGCTATATTTGGTTTGGTCAGTTCTGAATACCTAGATGAGATGGGTCAGTTGATGATTAAACAGTTGAAAAATCGCTGGGGTGATATCAGCCACTATCGTAGGTTCCTTGTTGGTATCGAACGTGCAAAAATGAAAATCTATGAACTAGAGGAATCAGCACAATCTAACATAAATCTAGATGGGCCTGGGGGTGACTCGAGATCCGGAAAAAAGAGCTATGAGGACGATGGTCCTGTATTTGATAAGACAGATATTGGGCAAAGACTTAGTAGCAATAAGAAGAGAAGTGTATTCAGTGATACAGTAGACTTTAGGTAGTAAACTTATAAATAAGACTATATTAGTTTTTAACAGTAGGTTTTTTAATGAAACGATTTCGCAATTATATTACAGAAGGGTCCATATTGGACCCAAAGTATGTAATAGGCCACAAATTTGTATATAAAGGCAATGGGTTTAAAGAACTCCAAGATGCTGGTTATAAGAAAGATGATGTCTTCGAAGTCGTTGCATTTAATAAAAATGCTATAGATGCTGGACCACAAGGTGGAGAGTTTACAAAACACTTTAAGGCTCCAGATGGAAAAGTCTATTCAATATCTGGTGGTAAGGGTGCCAAATCTGGTAACTTTACTCACATGGCCACTGCAAGTAAAGCTCCTTCTGGTGCTGAATGGGAAGATATAATTGTATATGCTTATAACAAGATAAACAATAAGGATACCGACCCAGAAACAACCGAAGTTGCTATGAAATTTTGGAGTCTATACGAAGACGCTGCAATGACAATTGCCAAAAATTTCAATTCAAAAATTAAATCCAAAAAATTGGTTCAGACCGGCCGTGGTATAGGTAGTGTTACACTTGGACCATTTTGGAACTTCCCAAGAGCAAATAAAACTCCCAAAACAGACATTGCCTCTGCTGACTTTTCAGAAAAGATATCCCTTAAAATGGCCGGTGGCTCACAACTTGCATCTGCTTCCCCAGCAGAAGGTAT
>Ga0181380_1000307_pt1 | contig 22415 bp, 20 predicted proteins | sample 3SPOviralmetaG_FD_130116 | JGI IMG/M metagenome (GOLD analysis project Ga0181380, IMG submission 130116) | Marine viral communities from the oligotrophic San Pedro Time Series (SPOT) site, San Pedro Channel, CA, USA - 3 SPOT_SRF_2009-08-19 | ecosystem: Environmental > Aquatic > Marine > Strait... | reverse complement strand
TCTTTGGTAGCAATAAATCTTGTTCCAATGTAGGCATAATCTGCTCCCAAGGCTTGTGCCGATAAAACTGAAGAGCCTTCAGAAATACTTCCAGATAAAGCAATTGGACCATCAAAAAACTCTCTTACTTCTCTTACTAAAGCAAAAGGACTCAATGTGCCTGCATGACCTCCAGCTCCAGCACAGACTAAAATTAGACCATCTGCGCCCTCATCTACCGCTTTTTTAGCGTGTCTAACGTTTATAACGTCATGCATTACAACGCCTCCATAACTGTGAATAGAATCAATAACAAATTTAGGAGCTCTAAGGCTAGTTATAACCATCGGAACTTTATGCTTTACACAAACATCCACATCATGTTCGAGCCTATCATTGGAACTGTGACATATTTGGTTGACAGCAAAAGGAGAAACAATTTCATTTGGATTATCTTTTTTGTATTGTTCCAATTCTGAGGATATTTTCATAATCCATTTTTCTAATTCTTCAGCTGGCCTAGCATTTAATGCAGGAAATGAGCCTATTACACCAGCTTTACATTGAGCAATTACGAGTTCGGGATAAGAAATAATGAATAGTGGAGCTGCCAATACTGGCAACCTAGTTTCTTTAAAAAGCTCTGTAACTGACATTATTGTGAAGCTACCCAAAAGACTATTATTCCTGTTACTGCAAGAATTATCAAAACAGACATGACAGAATCTAGCTTGCTGTCTTCGTTAGCTATTTTTTCATTATAATTATTTTCAGTCATATGCAATCCTCACTCTACCAATTTGCTCACCTTTTAGGATTTTATCTATCTCATCAGGAAGCTCGTCTAAAGAAATATCTTTAATGTTTTCGTCTATATTTTCCAATTTCCAATTGGAAGAAAAGTTATTCCATATTTCTTCTTTAACACCAATTAGAGACTCAGCTGAGTCTATACCGAAAAGGCTTAATCCTCTAAGAATAAATGGAAATATACTTGTATCCAAAGATAATCCGCCGACCATTCCGCAACACGCTATTGCTGCTCTTTGAGATGTTGAACATATTAAATTCGAAAGAATTTTTCCACCTACTGCATCAATTCCTCCTGAATAAATTGGTTTTTGTAGTGGTGAAATTAAATCTAAATCAAGAGTATTTCTATCTATTACTTCATTAGCTCCTAAGCTTTTTAAAAAATCTTGTTGATCTAATTTTCCAGTTATTGCAGAAACACTAAAACCTAACTTTTTAAAAAGCATCAAGCTTATTATTCCAACCCCTCCAGTGACTCCAGACACAAAAACATCTCCATCATCAGGCTTCAGTCCGTGTGTTAAAAGTTTTCTCAAACAAAGTCCAGCCGTCAAACCTGCAGTGCCAAAAGCCATAGACTCAGAAAGAGTTATATTTTCTGGTTTTTTAACAATCCATTCTTGAGGAACTTTAATATATTCTCCGAAGCCTCCACTAGTATTCATTCCCATGTCATAACCTGTAACTATGACTTCATCTCCTGATTTAAATTTACTTCCAGATGTTTTTTCAATAATACCTGCTGCGTCTATCCCAGGTGTATGCGGATAATTTCTAGTAACTCCCTTATTTCCCGAAGCAGAAAGAGCATCTTTAAAATTTAAAGAGGAATATTTAACCTTTATTAAAGTATCATTGTCTGGGAGATCAGAAATATCTTTTGTTTCAATTGAATTGATAAAAGTTTTGTTCTCTTCTGATGTAACTAAAGCTTTATATTGCATATAAGAAGATGTATTTAAACATAGAGAAAACAACTTAAAAAGACCGGATTATTCTCTTAAGTTAACATTAAGTTTTTATGCACTAAAATATATCACTTAATATCAAAATTTTTTCTAAAAAGCCCCTTTATATGTCAAAAATCCTCTTTCGATAGCAAAAATCATGATTATTTGATTTTTTTACGGCTTGTATAATTTATTTTTTTAATTTACTAAAACAAGGAGTATTCATGAATATTTTAAAAAAAATTATTTTTGGCTCAATTCTTTCTTTAAGTAGTCTTGTTTTTACCGAGGTTTCTCTTTCTGGAAATGTTGGTTTAACAACTGATTATATTTGGAGAGGAATGACCCAAAATGATTCAAATCCTTCAGTAAGTGGTGGCTTTGACTTAGAAGATGACAGTGGTTTTTATTTTGGAGTTTGGGCTGCTAACGTTGAAGCTGATGATAATGACGCAGAGGCAGGATCTGGTTCCATGGAGTTAGATGGGTATCTTGGTTATTCTGGTTCTTTCAATGATGATGCAGGTTATGACATTGGTTATATCGCTTATACATATCCTGATTACGGTTCTTGGGATTTTGAAGAGTTGTACTTAACCTTTGATTTTTATGGTGCCTATGTAACTTACGCTGCTGGTATGGATGATATGCCAGATTACTCTGAAGTTGGATATGGTATAGATGCTGGACCAGGTTCTTTCTCGATTTCATATGGTGATTATGAGACTAAAGGAGAAAATATACTTATTGGTTATGATTTAGGAGTTGGTGATTTCACACTTGGTTTCTATTTTTATGATTTCCAAGCAGAATCAGGAAGCGGCTTGACTGATGATGACGGTGGATACTTTAGTATCAGCTATTAATTTAATTCCTCCCAGTTGATTACTGGGAGGTACCAAAAAACTATACGAGTTTTATTCCCCTTTCTTAGAGCTGTATAGTTTACAAACCCTTTTAAATCTGTTTGTTTTAAAGGGGTTTGTTTGTTTTTTTAGAAAATTTATGATTTTAACTGTAAGGATTATTTAAAAAAAATCTTTATAGAAATGTTCTTTTAATGTTAAATGCGCATATCTTTTATAAATTTATAACGGAGATGATATGAAAAGTATAAAAATTGCTTTAACAAGCATGTTTTTAATTTTAAGTTCTTATGCATCTGCTGTAGAGATTTCAAGTAATGTAGGCTTAAGTAGTGACTACATTTGGCGTGGAATGTCTCAGACACAAGGAGATCTTTCTGTTAATGGAGGTTTCGACCTTTCAACAGATATGGGTTTCTACATAGGTACTTGGGCTTCAAATGCTAATTTCACTGGTACTTCCATGGAATTGGACATATATCTTGGTTTCTCTGGAGAGATGGCTGAAAATATGACTTATGATGTAGGTTATATTTCAGTAATTTATCCTGGAAACGATTCACTAGATTTTGAAGAGGCTTACGTTGGATTTAATATTTACGGCTTAAGCATCCTCTACTCTGATGGTCAAAATGATATGCCATCTTACAGTGAAATAGGATATTCAGTTGATGCTGGACCTGGATCTTTCAGTATCTCATATGGTGAATATGAAGATAATGGAGACAATAGTTTAGTTGGATACGATTGGAATGTTGGAGACTTCAGTCTTGGTTTTTATTACTTTGACTTTGAAGCTGATACTGCTAATAGTTCAAACGTAGATGACGATGGCGCTTATGTATCTTTAAGCAGGTCTTTTTAAGAACTTGAAAAAAGTTAAAATTAAAGCCTCTCTTCTTTGAGAGGCTTTTTTTTATGAAAAATATTTTTTTAAATTTTTTATTTTTTTTATCTCTTTCGATTCATTCTGAAACTCAAATTGAGTTTTCTTTAAACAGTGATTCAATTTGGAGAGGGCTCACTCAAAATAATGGTGAGCCAACACTTGGGGCTGAAATTAATTTTTCTCTTGAAAATGGCTTTTTTTCTGGAGTTTGGATAGAAAGTTGTTGTTCGGAAAAAAATACTTATCCAAATAGAGAAGTTGGTTACCTATTAGGATATAGAAAAGAAATAATTAAAAATTTTGATATTTCTTTTAATTACGTTGGAACAAACTACCCTAATTCTAAAATTGATAATTATGACGAAATAGAACTCAACTTCTTATTTTATGATTTTGAAATATCTTTTTTTAAAGGTTTAGATAATTTTCCAGATTATTATGAGATTTCTTATAACTATGATTTTTTAAATAATTCTGTGTATCTTACTTATGGGGATTTTGATTCGTACAAAAATGATAATAAGTCTAATGGCTCAAATTATTCTTTTGGTATAGATTCCATGATGAAAGATTTCACACTCAGTTTTTATTATTATTATTTCAGTGCAAATGGTTTAAAAGATTTAGATGATGACGGCATTGTGTTCTCGTTATCTAAGAAGACATCTTTTTAAAAATTTTTTCGCTTCCATAAGGTATTAAAATAAAAGTTAGTATATTTTCTTCAATATTACTTAAATCTTTAATTTTTAATTTATTACAATATTGTTTGAGATTCTCTTTGAAGTCTTCAAACTTTTCTTTAAGTAAATCTGCAGGACGTTCGGTGATATTGTTTTTTTGTTCTAAAGCTTTTTGAAATAAATTTGTATTTATTTCTCCTGGAAGTTTTCCATAATAACCTAGAATAAGATCAATTATTTCTATTGATAATGTTTCATATCGCTCATTGAGAATATTAGAAAGAGCCTGTGCTCCTATGATTTGCGATGCTGGTGTTACTAATGGAACAAAGCCAACATCTTTTCGAACTTTATAAATCTCAGATAAGACTTCATCGAGAAGCTCTACCTTACCTAAGTTTTTTAATTGAGTTTCTAAATTAGATAGCATTCCTCCAGGTACTTGATTTATGAGCATTTGCAAGTCAACGCCTTTCATACTTCCTTCAAATTCTCTGTATTTATCTCTTATCGTTTTAAAATATTCTGAGATTTTTAACAAGTCATTCAAATTGATATCAACGTCAATATTTTTTTCATTGAGTAAATAAATCATTGTCTCTGTAGCTGAATGTCCATACCCCATGCTCATTGATGAAATGGAGGTATCGATATTATCTACCCCTGCTTCAACTGCTCTCATATTTGTTAAATTAGACATGCCGGTTGTAGCATGAGTGTGAAGATGAACTGGAATTGATATTTCTTTTTTTAATTTAGAAATTAAATCATAAGCAAATTCAGGGCTTAAAATTCCTGACATATCCTTTATGCACAGAGAATTACAATCTAAATCCTCAATTTCTTTAGCTAAATCAACCCAAGTTTGAAGTGTATGGACAGGACTTATTGTATAAGCAATTGTCCCCTGTGCGTGCTTGCCGTTCTTTTTAACTATTTCTACACTATGTTTTATATTTCTCAAATCATTCAATGCATCAAAAATTCTAAAAATATCAATTCCATTAAGAACTGACTTTTCAATAAATTTAGAAACTATCTCATCGCTATAATGTTTGTAACCAACTAAATTTTGACCTCTTAAAAGCATTTGTTGCTTTGTTTTTGGCATAGCTTTTTTAAACTCTCTCAATCTTTCCCAGGGATCTTCATCCAAATATCGCACACAAGAATCAAAAATAGCCCCTCCCCAACTTTCAATAGACGAATATCCTATTTCGTCCATTTTAGAAGCAATTGGAATGATATCTTCCAGCTTTAAACGGGTAGAGAGTAGAGATTGATTTCCGTCTCTAAGAACAACCTCAGTAATACCTACTTTTTTATTCACTGTTTGAAAAAATTTGTAATTGTTCAGATAAAAATTTACCAACGATACTTGGTAATGCATAAGTTAGATCATGATGACCATTTTCAACTACCTTATAATTGATATTTGGATAATCTGATTTCAAATAACTCAAACCATCGATAGGAACAATTTCATCTGCATCGCCCCAAATAACTGAAGAGTTAATATTTTTCTTTCCCAATTCTTGAAACATCTTTTGAGTATTAAATAAATTAAAATTTTTTGCAGTTGAAACTAGCGATCTAGTAAATCCTTCATACTTCATTTGCTCTCTGTAAACAGTATTTAATTCATTTTGAGATAACCTATTCTCATCCTCATCAGTTGAAAGTTTTATAGAGGAACTGCCGCCATACATTAGAGATGGAAACACAACAGAAATATATTTCGTGATAAATGTAATATTAAGAATCTTAAGATAAACATTTGATTGAGATTTTCTCTTAAACATATACCCTGCAGGTGCTATAAAATTAACGGACTCTACTTTATTTGGGTTTTCATTAGCAAAATGTCCCACAATAGGCCCTCCCATGGAATATCCTATGAGATGAACTTTTTGTTCTATTTTTAAGTAATCAATTAATTCCATAAGTGTTGAGATATAAAAATCCTTTGTATAATCAACTTTTGGTCTTGATGAAAATCCCCTCCCAAAATGATCGTAAGCTATTACGTCATACCCAGCACCAGTCAAATAAGGAACAATACCCTTCCAAACAATACTCGGGGTAGAAAAACCATGTACCAAAACAACAATCTGTCCTTTAGGATTATTCGAAGTAAATTCTTGATAAAAAATATTTCCATTTTTTAATTCTGCAAATTTTCCATACTCAGGTTTGATAATTCTTGATGGATTTTTTAACTTTATTGAAAAATAAATGTATGGAAGGAGGACGATAGCCAGAATAAAAAAAATAGAAAATAAAAAAAAATTCACCTATTCATCATAAATCCTAATATCATTTTTTTCTATATGAAAAATAGCTATCAAAAAGATCTTTTTATTGGTTTATCTCACAGGGGCAATTCCAAAAAATTTATAGAGAATAGCTTTGAAGCTTTTAATTCTGTCATTCAATTGGGTTATAAATACATAGAGACCGATTTAAGAATGACTTTAGATAATGAAGTTATAGCTTTCCACGATCCAGACTTAAAGAGATTATTCAATCTTGATTTGCAGGTAAAAGATCTTACGTTCAATGAAATAAATAATTTGTTCAAAGAACAAAATTCTAGCTTACTAACTCTTGAGGATGCTTTAAAGAAATTTCCTGAAATAAATTTCAATATTGATTTAAAAGTTTCAAAAGTAATACAAGACAGTATTAGAGTTGTTGCAGATTTGAATGCATTCGATAGGGTTTGCTTTGCTTCCTTTCACTCCAGTCATACTGAAAAAGTATTGCGACATAACCAAAAGGCAATTGTTTCAATGGGCATGAAAGATATAGCATTATTTAAGTTTTTTAAACTTAACTATAAAAATATAAAAATTATACAAATCCCTCTTAAATGGAAAGGAATCAAAGTATTAACAAAAAATTTAATTCAAAAAGCACATAAAAGTAACTTACTAGTTCATGTATGGACAATAAATGATAGAAAAACAATTAATAACTTAATAGATCTTGGAGTTAATGGAATTGTTACGGATGAGCCAGAACTTCTGATGGAAATAATGAAAGAAAGAGATTTAATCTCTAATTAAACTTGTTCTTGGTACATAGAACAAAATTAAAATTCCAGGAATGAATAGAATTAACAAACTAATAATTCCAGCTTTAGGGTTATTGAATATATATGCCATCCAACCTACTAAAGCAGGGCCAACCACAACAGCAGATTTTCCAATTAAATTATAAAAACCAAAAAACTCAGTTGCCTTTTCTTCAGGAATTAACCTACTGAATATTGTCCTACTTACAGATTGGACACCTCCTTGAACTAATCCAACAAGTCCTGCAAGAATGAAAAAGTCTGTAGCGCTTGTTATAAAAAGGCTGTAAATACAAATAAAAATGTATATTAAAATTCCAACTACCAGCATATTAAATAATCCAAACTTTTCAGCTAAATACCCGTATGCAAAAGTTGCTGGAAACCCAATAAATTGAGTAAAAATCAAAGCAATTATTAATTTAGAAGAATCAAATCCTAAGTCTGTTCCATAAGCAACAGCCATTCTTACAATGGTATCTATAGCATCGATGTAAAACCAATATGCTATTAAAAATATCAATACAGGTTTGTATTTCTTAATTTCTTTGAATGTACTAAAAACTCTTAAAAAGGATTGTTTCAAAGGATTTTTAAAATCTGTAATCTCTTCAAATTTTTTTTGTTTAACAAATAAAAACAAAGGTATAGAAAATATAAACCACCAAACTGCAACGGATAGAAAAGAATACAAAATACCTTCAGTTTGAGAATTCAAATTAAAAAACGAAGGATATAAATACATAGAAACATTTATCAAAAATAAGATACCTCCTCCTAAGTATCCCAAGGCATATCCCATCGAAGAAACATAATTTCTATCATCATTAGATGAAACATCTATCAAAAGAGAATCATAAAAAATATTTGCACCAGAAAAACCAATAACGGATAAGCCAAAAATTATTAAACTCCATTGCCAAAATCCATAGGAAATAAAGAAAAGAATACTTGTTGAGATGATTCCCAACAAAGCAAAAATTGATAAGAAAAGCTTTTTCTTATGGGATAAATCAGCAATTGCTCCTAATAGAGGAGCAATCAAAACAATGACAAGTCCTGCTACAGAACTAGCAGTCCCCAACAAAGCAGTAGATGTAGCATCGTCAAGATCGCCAGCCCAATAAGATTTAAAAAAAAGAGGAAAAAAACCTGCCAAAACAGTTGTAGCAAAAACAGAATTTGCCCAATCATAAAGAGACCAAGAAAATTTTTCTCTAAAGGTATATTTTTTTGTGACAATCATTCTTTTTCGGAGGGATTTTTCTGTATTATACCAGCATGAAAGATTCTGAAATCACCAAAAACTTAGTCGTTTTTTTTCTTCTAATCGCTGGATTGACATTTATCCTTGGCCTTCTTGGATACTTCATTCAAGAATCAGATTTTAGGCAAGAAATAGAAGAAGAAAGTAGAGCTAGCTATCTAGAATCTAAATAGTCTCCAACAGTATCTCTCTCATATCATTAAGTGATTCGACCCAAGGTTGAGCCTGCTCTAATTGACCTGCTAAAGAAAACAATAAATTTTCGTTTCCGAAAGCAGCAGAGAACATAGACCCCACTGGAAGATTATCTTTTGTCCTAAACAAAGGAACTGACATTGAGGGTTGTCCAGATTGATTGAATATTCCTGTAAATGGAGAGTACTTAGTTAGTCTCTCCACATAAGTCTTCATATTTTTAGTGTTCATGTCTATGGTTCCAATTTTTACCGGAGGTGATGCTAAAACTGGAGACAAAAGCACATCATACTGATCAAACATTTTTTCTAATTCTTGCCCTAATCTATGATTAATTTTAATTGCATTTACATAATCGCTAGCAGAAAAATTATTACCATTTTCTGCCATTTGAAGAGTAACGTTTTCAAAATATTCATTAGAAACTTCTCTGTCAGTTTGATCAGACTGCGATTTAACCGCATAAGATACATTAGAGGATATAATTGTAATAATAGCTAAAGAAATTTCTTCAGAAGAAAAATTTATTTTTGTACTTTCAACTGAATGTCCCAATTTTTGGCATAAATCTATTGTTGAGTTCATTACTTCTCTAACATCTTCATCAACTGAAATACTTGAATCTTCTAAATAACCAATCTTTAGATTTCCTGGCTCGATATTAATTTGCTCTAAAAAGCTTTTTTCTTGAAAGGCAGATCTATATGGAGCTCCCATTTCAGGCCCTGAAGTTACATCCAAAAGAGCTGCAGAATCTCTAACGGAAACAGAAACACAATGAAAAATTGATTGCCCTCCCCACCCTTCAAGAGATACTGGACCTAAGGGTGTTCTTGCTCTTGTTGGTTTAAGTCCAAATAGTCCACAACAAGAAGCAGGAATTCTAATAGATCCTCCTCCATCACTAGCTTGAGCCATAGGAATTATCCCCGCAGCAACTGCTGATGAAGCTCCCCCGCTAGAACCTCCTGAGGATCTATCTAAATTCCAAGGATTTCTAGTTGGCCCATATAAAACTGGTTCTGTTGTAACAGTTAAGCCAAGTTCAGGTGAATTAGTTTTACCAAATATGTTTAATCCTGAGTCTAATGTCCTTTTAACCAACTCACTTGTGTGGTCTGCAGGAATATTTTCTAAAACTCTAGATCCTCCAGAGGTTACTGTTCCTTTTAAATAATTATTAAGATCTTTCAATAAGAATGGAACACCATTAAATATTCCTGAAACGGTGTTATTTTTTAAATTTTCTCTTGCCAACTCAAAATGTTTAATTGGAACAGCATTTAATTTAGGATCTAATTTTTCGGTCAAAGCTATAGCAACTTCTAGAAGCTCTATTGAAGATATTTGCTTCGTTCTTACCAACTCAGCTAATCCAAGAGCATCATAAGAAAAGTATTCTGAATTATTCATTATCTATCAAATAATATTTGTTCTGCGGAAGAGCTATCTCCGGTAAGCTTTCCATCTACTACAATAGGCTTACCATTGATGATTGTTCCTAAAACAGCGGAAGAAAATGTATGCCCGTCAAAAGGGGTCCAACCGCATTTTGTTTTTTCAGTATCATTTGTCACAGGTGTTGTTTTATCAAGGTCAAACATCATTAAGTCAGCCTTATAACCTTCTCTTACATATCCTCTGTCTTGAATAGAAAACCTGTCAGCTACCTTATGACTCATGTAAGAAATCACTTCTTCAAGGGAATAATATCCTTGCTTATGAAGCTCTATCATCATATGGAATGAGTGCTCAATTAAAGGTATGCCCGCTGGAGCTTTTCCGTAAGGAAGTTTTTTATCATCATAAGAGTGAGGCGCATGATCAGTAGCTACATAATCTATAAAACCATCTTTAAGAGCTTTTCTAAGAGCGTTTCTGTCAGATACTTTTTTTATAGCAGGATTACAAACTATAAAGTTACCAAACTTTTCATAATCACTTTCATCAAACCATAAATGATGTACACAAACTTCACAGGTTATTTTTTTATTTTTTAAATCAATATTCTCAAAAAGCTCAATTTCTTTTTCGGTAGTCAAATGAAGTACATGCAAATCCGATGAATATTTTTTAGCTAAATCAATTACTTTGGATGATGACTTGTAACAGCAAATATCGTCTCGGATGATAGGATGAAAACTTGCATCTAAAGTCTGATTTTCTGAATTAACTTTATCTGAATTATTTTTTATAGTTTCATTGTCTTCGCAATGAGTCACTATGGTTACTGGACAAAATTGAAAGATTTGCTCTAAAGCAAAATCATCTTCTACTAATAATGTTCCAGTAGAAGTACCCATAAAAACTTTTAAACCACAAGTTTCTTTTGGATTTAATTTTTTTATTTCTTCTAAATTAGTTTCCGTAGCACCAAAATAATAAGAATAATTAGTCCAAGATTTATTTGCTCCAAGAATATTTCTATCCTTCAATAAATCAATAGTAGTTGTATTGGGATCGACATTTGGCATGTCAAACGTAGAGGTAACACCTGAAAAAACAGATGCTAAAGACTCTGAATGTATATCGCCTTTTTCAATTAACCCTGGATCTCTAAAATGGACTTGATCATCTATTATTCCAGGTGCTACATATTTACCTTCAAGATCTATAGTTTCATTAGATTCTGAAGAAATTTGAGAGGCTATCTTTTCTATCCTGTCGCCTTTAATTCCTATATCAACTGGCACTATGGAGTCTTCATTTACCAAATTACAATTTTTTAAAATCAAAGAAAAGTTGCTCATATTTTTTTAAACTGACCTCACCATAATAGTCCCATAATTATTTCCTGAACCTATTTCAAAATTTGATTTGATTTTGACTAGAACTTCTTCAACTAAAGATATCATTTTTTGACTGTTTCCACAGATAATTAATATCGGACAATCCTCTTGATTCAAGTAAAGATAATTTTCTACTTCAATTTTTACATCCGCGTGCTTGATTCCATGCAAATCAAGAGTATTAAACTTCATTTTTGAAAATAGAGATTTCCACTCCATCAGGATGCGATTTTGAGTATTCTCTTTTAGCAGGGATAAATTTACTTGTGTATTTTAGAGATGATCTTACATAATCTAGGTAATCTTCTAGATTAAAAAGAATTACATTATCCGCAAAAATCCATGCATTATCTTTGATCAAATCATTTTCTTCTAAAGTTTTTAAATCCTTAAGATACAAATCTTTCCAATGATCTATAAAAATAAAATCATATTTTTCTTTTAGACTTGAAATTACTTCGGTTGATTTGCCTATAATCAATTTATGCTTATTAGATAAACCAGCAATATTGATATTTTCGGATGCAATTTCAGCAAATTTTTTATTTGATTCAATTGAAGTAAGCTGAGAATTATCATCTAAATTTTTAAGAATTCTAATTGTCGAGTAACCTAAATAAACTCCTAACTCAAGAATGTTTTTTGCCCCTGATTCATTAATTGCATTTTCTAAAAGAAGGCCCTTTTCTTCTCCTATATTCATGAGAAAAGTTTTTTTGTAGGCATAATTATCAATTATGTCTAGAACAGAATTCGGATTATTAAGTTCAGCTTTTAACCTTACGACAGACAGAACTTCTTCTTCTTTTGGTTTTTTTAATTTAAATTTTGTAGATAGAGATTCAATCAATTCTTGAGTGATCAAGCTCAAAACTCCCAAAATACTTTTTCTATTAATCCTAAGAGGCATAGAACTTTTTTTTCTTTCCGATTGATTGTTTTTCATTAACCTAAGATAATTTATCCCCAATCATGATTTTATATAATTTACTTTTTAGAATAGCCTTTTTAACATTTCTTTCAATATCTATTTATGCAGATGATGATACTAAAAAAGAAGATAAAGAGGATGGACTAGAAACTTTTCTAGAAGACTTAACACACTTTCCAGGACTCATTGATGTTTATAGAAATGATGATGATGGAAAAGTTTATTTTTTAATAAAAAAAGATCAATTAGAAAAAGAATTTATTTATTTTGCTCACATTTTAGATGGAATTGTAGAAGCAGGAACTTGGAGAGGAAATTATTTAGATAATGGCATCATTAAGTTCATCAAATATTTTGATCAGATCAGAATAGATAGAGTAAATACCGCATATGTATTTGATAAAAAAAATCCTTTATCAAAATCGAAGAATGCAAACATATCAAACTCTTTAATCGATTCACTAAAAATTGAAAAAACATCCAAAGCAGAAGATAAATTTTTAATAAATGTTACTTCATTATTACTAAGCGAAAGTCTGTCTAAAATAACTATTGCTCCTTACAAAGACGAGCCCAAAGATAATTTTAAAATTGGTTCAATATCTAAGAATAAATCTAGTATTAATGAAGTATTGAATTATCCAAAAAATACCGACTTTGAAATTAATTTTGTATTTTCAAATCCTTCTAATAAGCCAATTGAAAATCAAGATTCTAGAAATAATTCAATATCTCTTAGATTTAGTTTTATTGTTTATCCTGAGAATAATTTTGAAACTCGAGTAGAGGACCAAAGAATAGGTTTTTTTTCTGAAAGAAAAACAAATCTATCTTCTACAGATATAACTCCTTATGAAGATTTAATAAACAAATGGCATCTTGAAAAGAAAGATAAGGATAAAGACAAATCTGTCCCAATAAAGCCTATTACTTTCTGGATAGAAAATACCACCCCCTACGAGCTTAGACCAATAATAAGAAATGCAGTATTAGCCTGGAATATTGCTTTTGAAGAAGCAGGCTTCATTGATGCAATTGAAGTAAAAATTCAACCCGATGATGCAAATTGGTCTGCCGGCGATATAAGATATAACGTGCTTAGATGGACTTCATCCCCTAATCCTCCATTTGGTGGATACGGTCCTAGTTTTACAAATCCTAGAACTGGAGAGATCCTAGGAGCAGATATTATGCTTGAATGGATTTATCTAACAAACAGAGTTAGATATTCTGAAATTTTTGAAAATCAGGAAAATCGTAATAATGATTTCTGCCACAACTCTTTAGTAAAACAAGAAAATAGAATATTTGGAAAGTTAGCTACTGAGGCTTTAGATCTAAATAAAAACGAAATAAGTAGACTATATGAAGAGGACTTATATCAATTAATATTACATGAAGTCGGTCATACTTTAGGTTTAAATCATAATTTTGCTGCTTCAACACTTCATAATAATTCCGATATACATAACCCTGAAATAACCTACAAAGAGGGTTTAAGCTCTTCTGTAATGGACTACCATGCCTTGAACGTAGCTCCTCTAGGCATCCAACAAGGACAGTATGCTGATATAAAGCCAGGTAAGTATGATATTTTAGCTATTAAATTCGGATACACTCCAAAACTTTCAAAAGAAGACTTAAATAATATGTTGAAAAAGTATTCTTCTAATGAATATTTATTTGGAAACGATGGAGATGACATGAGATCTCCCGGAAAAGGCATTGATCCAAGAATTAATACAGGAGATATGACGAATGACCCTGTTGGATATGCTAGAGATAGGATTATATTATCCCAAAATTTAATTCCAAAACTTTACGATACCCTAAAAACAAAATCGGATAGCTGGGAAAGTATTTATCAAGGATACAGAATTCTCTTAAGACAAATTCATTCATCTGCAGAAATAATTTCAAGACAGGTAGGTGGAGTTCACATAAATAGAGGCTATATGTCGGATAAAGATGAAGATCCATATGAAGTTGTTCCTTATAAAATTCAAAAAGAATCAATTAAAATTCTTTCTGATTATTATTTTGATAGTGAAAAATTCATCCTACCTCCTCACATTGCAAGCAAGATGCAAAGAGAGAGAAGGAGTTTTGATTTTTTTGGAAAAACTGAAGATCCGAAATTTCATAATATGATTTTAAAAGGACAAAAAAAGGTGTTAAAACACTTTACAAATTCTAGGGTCCTTAAAAGGCTAACCGATTCGTCTCTATATGGAAACAAATATTTACCGAGCGACCTCTTTGCAGATCTAACATCGTCCATTTTTAACGAAAGTAAGTCTCGTAATTTAAATGGAATAGATCAAAACCTTCAAGCCTACTATTTGAAAAGACTAATTATGATTTTTAAGAGCGGAAGTTTCGATTCTCCTTCAATATCCGCAAGTTTGGCTTCCTTAGAAAAAATAAAGGCTTATACATTTTCTGCTTCTTATGACGAAGCTACTAAAAATCATAAGAAATTAATAAGATTAAGGATAGAAAATCTCTTAAAAACTAGTTAAAAATTACAGTTTTTGAATTATTTATGAATATTCTTCTTTCTATATGGTACTTAACAGCTTTTGCCAAAGTTATTGATTCCAAATCTCTCCCAATTAATTCTAAGTCTCTGGGCGATTTTGAGTGGTCTACCCTCTCTACGCTTTGTTCAATGATTGGACCTTCATCAAGATCAGAAGAAACGTAATGAGCTGTTGCTCCTAAAATTTTAACTCCTTTTACATAAGCCTGATGATATGGTTTAGCTCCTTTAAAACTCGGCAAAAAAGAATGATGAATATTGATTATTTTTCCATAAAAATCCCTGCACATCTTATTTGACAAAATTTGCATATATCTTGCCAAAATTAATAAATCCACATCAAATTCTTTTAAGATTTTCCTAATTTCTCTCTCAGATTTATTCTTATTATTTTTTATCACAGGAACATGAAAAAAAGGAATTTCATGCCAGTTTGCTATTTTTTCATGGTCTGTATGATTAGAGATAATACAAGATACATTCATTGGCAAAATACCTGAATCAACTCTATACATAAGATCTTGTAAACAATGACCATATTTAGAAACGAAAATTGCAGTATTTGGCTGATAATCTGATTCTTTAATTGACCATTCCATTTTTAGTGATTTACATTCATTTTCAAAAAAATTAGAAAAATTTTCTAAATTGAAATTTTTTTTTGAAAATATTAGTTTTGCTCGCATAAAAAATAATTTTTGTTCAGGATCTCCATAATGAGCTGAATCTAAAATAAACAAATTGGCTTTGTTTAAAGTTGAAGAAACCTTAGCAACTATCCCATATTTATCGGGACATTGAACTCTTAATGTAAATTCGTTTTTCAATTTATTCAGTACAGAGATAATTAAATTTTACTGCTATTCCCTCGTTGGAACGGGCAAAAAGACCAATAGTACTTTTATTACTCGAAAATGTTACACCAATATCTGTGTTCCAACATAAATCTATAATCTTAGTTAAGCCAAATCTTAAATTTAGAGCTTTATCAGATCTTAAACCTAAAAAGGGATCTTTCGCCTCGTAATCTTTGTATGAATATCCAATATTTGTTGAAGCAAAAGTTGTCGAGTTTAGAGCTTGACGCGTACTGAGATCAAAGGATCTTTTAATATAAGTTTCAATTGGAGAAGTAGCATAAAAATGTTCATAGTTTGTCTTGTAACTTAAGAAAACCCCGCTTTTAGGAAAAATAATACTTCTGCTAAGACCCACCCCAATAAAATCTCCTGTTTTGTTCTGTGAATTAATAAAATCTCTTTCATCAAGATATACGTTTAAACCAAAGGTACCGGAATCTTTCAATGTTGCTTTCCAATCAACTTCAGCACGATGAGATCTTAAAAGTTCAGAGCCTTGTAAAAAAACTTTAAATGCAGTTAATGAAGGTGTAAATGTTTGGTTTGTCAAAGCAAGTTTTTCATCGTCAAGCATGTTAAATTTTCTGTTGAATGAAAATACTCCTGTAGAAGAATCAAAACTAGAAAAGTCTCTATATACTTGTCGAGATAAAGAAATGACATAATTTAAGGTATCTCCTCTTGGATGTCTTAAATCTTGTGTAATTTGAGAGGAAAAAGCTGCAGTATAATATTGATCAGATTTTGGCTTATTAGAAATTTGTAAGTCTATTGCCCCTAAATCTCCAACAACAGTAACTACATCAGTATCTAAACCAGCGTTAGCATTACCAGAAATACCCACACCAAAGGATACTACTGACTGAGTTTTGAATAGTTTAGTTTCATTTTCTATTTGATCTAGAAAAACTGCTACTTTTTCTTTAACTTCCTTGGGAGGATCGTAATTTTCAACATCATCCAAATAACGCTTGGCTGATGCGAAAGCTCCCAATCTAAAATATAAAACGCCAAGTTCTAATTTAATTCGAGGTAAATCTGGCTTATAAATTAACATTTGTTCAAAAACTCCAATTGCAGCCTCTAAATCACCAACTAAAATAGACAAATTTGCATAATTAAATAAATTCTCAAGGTTAGTGGGGTCATCAATTATTGAATCAAATACTTTTTGTCTTTCTATTTGAGTTTTTCTTAACTCTTCTGCATCGCTAATTGATGGTGGAACATTCTGCGCCGAAAGATTTATACTTAAAGAAAAGCATAAAAATAATATAAATCTTCTTGCTAAAAGTACTGATATTTTCATTGATGGATCCTTTCGAAGCGAATTATATTAAAAATAAAGCTAATATTGGATAAAATTTTAATAAAAGAATGAATTTTTCAAAAATAGGAAAATATTTATTAATACCTTTTGCAGTATTTGTAAGTTTTATTCCAATCATTGATCCCTTGAATGTTTTTTCTAATCTGAGAAATACCGCTTTTGATTTATTTCAAAACATCTCTCCAAGAGAATCGATATCTTCAGATGCAGTAATAGTTTTAGATATTGATGATCAATCTCTATCTGAGATAGGACAATGGCCATGGCCAAGGAGTGTTCTTGCAGAGTTAGTTAACAAAACTTACCTTTCAGCTTCTCTTGGATTTGATATTGTTTTTGCAGAATTTGATAGAACTGGATCAAATGAATTAAAAAAACAGTATGAAGGTAATTCTTCTTTAATAGAAATTCTTAATAGGGTTCCAGATAATGACGATATTTTTGCTAATTCTATTAAAAATCATGGAACCGTTGTTCTTGGTGCGATACCAAGTAATTCAAAAAGAAATAACTTTGAAATGAAATTTGGCCTCATAGAGCAAGGTGATGATCCAAGGAAATTCTTACAAAAATTCTCCGGCATACAAACTAATTTGAAAAATTTAGATGATTCCTCGGCTGGAGTAGGAAGTATGAGCATTGGAACAAATGACTCAATCATAAGAAGACTTCCTTTATTTGAGAATATAAATGGAAATCTTGTTCCATCAATATCTTTAGAAATCTTAAGAGTTGCTATTGGAGCAAGCACTTTTCAGATTAAATCTTCAAATGCTTCTGGAGAGAGTGCGTTAGGAGAAGAAACAGGCATAAATCACGTTAAACTTGGTAATTTGATCATTCCAACGAATGAAGATGGATCTGCCTGGATTCATTACCCAAAAAAGCCTGTCAAAACTATTCCTATTTGGGAAGTTCTAAGTCCTAAATATTCTCAAGAAGATTTTGAGGGAAAAATATTGATTGTTGGTACTAGCGCACCAGGATTATTTGATTTGAGATCTACCCCGCTAGAAAATAATATTCCAGGAGTAAATATCATTGCAAGCCTAACAGATCAAATTCTTTCAGGTCAATTTCTCAAACGTCCAGATTGGATATTCGGAATGGAGGTCATAACTGGGTTATTTCTATCTCTTCTTATTACTTTTTTTATTCAATTTTTAGGCCCAATAGGTGGTTTATTTATATTTGTTTTAGGAAATGTTGTCTCTTCTTTTGGTAGTTTCTATATTTTTAACTCATACAGTTATTTAGTTGACCCCATATCACCTCTTGTAATATGCCTTATCTGTTACTTGGTAGTAACATTTTTTAATTTTCTTTTTACCGAATTAGAAAGAAGCAAGGTAAGAAATGCATTTTCTCAATATATGTCACCTGTAATGGTCGAAAAATTAGCTCAATCAAGCGAATCTCTTAAGCTTGGCGGAGAAAGAAAAGAAATGACCTTTCTCTTTTCAGACATTAGAGGATTTACTTCTATTTCTGAAAAATATAAAGGTGATCCTGAAGCTTTAACTGACTTAATCAATAATTTATTAACTGTTTTGTCTAATGAGATATTGAATAATCAAGGGACCATAGATAAATATATGGGCGATTGCATCATGGCTTTTTGGAATGCACCCTCTGAAGATCCAGAGCACAGAGAAAAATCAATAGATGCTGCTTTTGCTATGAGCAAAGCTTTGGAAAAATTAAATAAAGATCTTAATAGATATGATGAAGATAAATTATCTGTGGGTATTGGAATCAACACAGGTGAATGTATTGTTGGAAATATGGGGTCTGATAAAAGATTTGACTATACGGTGCTTGGAGATGCAGTTAATTTAGCTTCTCGTCTAGAAGGTCAATCAGGCAACTATGGAATGCAAATTATTCTTGGTGAAGGATCTATAGAAGGTCTTTCTAAAGACAAATATTCTGTATGCGAGCTTGATTTAATTGCAGTGAAAGGAAAATCAGAGCCTGTAACAATTTATACAGTATTTAATAAAGAAGATTCTCAAATTGTAGATGAAGGTTTTTTATCAGAACATCAGGATTTTTTAACAAATTACAGAGCTCAAAATTGGCTTGAAGCCAAAGAACATATTGATAAATATAGGTTTTCTAAAACTCAATTTACTTTATACTACTCGCTATTTTTAGAAAGGATTGATGAATTATCAAAACAAACCTTGCCAAATGACTGGCCTGGAGTATTTATTGCAAAAACAAAGTAAGTTTGTTCTTATATTTGCTTTATTCTCCTCTTCTTTTTTACATTCAGAGGCAATAGTTAATGTAGAAGATCTTAGAAGAGATGGTGAGAAAGGTTTTTTTGCTAATATCTCAGGATCTTTAAGTTTTTCAAGAGGAAATAGAAATAGAGATAGTTTTTCTATTCAATCTTCTTTGGATTATAACTTAGAAGATTTGGAATCTTTTTTTGTTGTAAAAAGGTCGCAAAAGCAAATTAATCAAAAAAATTATGACTCTGCAACATTGGCTCATTTGAGACTTAACTTTTTGTTCGATAAAGATCCCAGTTTAGAAACATTTATACAGTATTCCAAAAATCCATTCAGAAAATTTAATAAGAGAGAATTGATTGGATTAGGCGCAAGATTTAATTTAAAAAATAATTTTAAAACCGGAATTGGAGTTATGAGTGAAGATGAAGAAGATTTATCATCAATTACTGATAATACTTTTAGGTTATCTTCATATTTTCATAGTGAATTTTTAATAGACGAAAACATAGTATTTGATTTATCAGCCTTCTTCCAGCCAGCATTAAGTTCATTTAGTGACTATAAGGCTACTCTCATAGGTCAATTTGATTTTCATATAAACGAAAATTTTAAAATTTCTCTTCAATACAATACTTTTTATGATTCAAGACCTCCTTCAGATGCTGTTAAAAAAGAAGAAGGATTTGCCACAGTATTTTCGTATAATTTCAATTAATTATTATGGACGGTTTTTTTAATTTAATACTTGATGTTTGGAATCAAGATTTCCTAGGTATCTCGATTGGTAGTGTAGTCATTTCCTTGATTATTATAGTTTTCTCTTTGATTTTGAGGGCTTTAATTATCTCCAAAGTTTTTAAATTTTTAGAAAATCTAGCCAAAGAAACTGAAACAGAAGCAGATGATATTCTTCTTCAAACTCTTGAAAAACCCATTGGTAATGTCCCTTTAGCTTTAGGGCTTTATTTAATTATAGAGCTTTTACCTTTATCAGGAATTGCTGATGTTTTTTTAACAAACGCAGTTAAGGCTTTAATCGCATATACGATATTTAGTGTTCTTACTAAAGCGATAGGTACAATATTTGAACTTCTTGCAATTAGGTCTTGGGTGACTGCAGCTTTATCGATGTGGTTGGAAAGATTCACAAGAGTATTAATTTGGATTTTAGCAATTGCAATTATTTTAGACATTTTTGGGGTCGAAATAGGTCCAATTATAGCTGGATTGGGACTATTTTCTGTTGCCGTAGCATTAGGGGCTCAAGATTTATTTAAAAATCTTATATCTGGGATTCTAATTATTGCTGAAAATAGATTCCAACCTGGAGACAGAATCGAAGTCGATGGCAAGTTACATGGAATAGTGGAAACCATCGGATTTAGATCAACAATGATCAGGCTTTTTAATACTTCACCTATGATAATTCCAAACAAAGATTTATCAGATGTTAACGTAACTAATCACGGAGAGCTTAGGTACAGAAGAATAAAATGGCAAATTAACCTTTTGTATTCAACATCTGTAGACCAATTAAAATTAATTTGTGACCAGATTGGTGAATTTATTAACAATGATGAAGAAGGGTTTGCAATAAATCCTGGACAAGAATCTTTTGCAAAAGCAGTAGAGTTTGGAGCAAGTTCAATCGATGTAGAAATTCTATGTTATTCAGCTGAACGAGATTATTCTCACTATACAGACTTAAAGCAAAAACTAGTTCATAAGGTTATGGAAATCGTTAGAGAAAACGGTTCCGACTTCGCTTTTCCATCTAGGTCAGTTTATGTTGAGTCTAGCCACGAAATTGAACCTTAAGTTATCCAGTTCTATCTGCAGCACTTCGCTTCAAATCTTCAAATAGAGCCGGGTATTCTTCTGATAATTCATCTAAAGATTCTTTTGATAGTTTTAAAAGCTTAGCTTCCTCTAAAACTGAAATAGTCGCATTTCTTTCAGCTTGGCTTATGAGACCTGTTTCTCCAAAATAATCACCTGAACCTAAGACAACGGGATTTTCAATTTCAACCTGTACACTTCCGAATTCAATAATATAAAGGGCATCCGCAATATCGCCTTTTTCAAAAATAATTTGTTTTGCTGGAAGAACAAGCGGTTCCAGTTTTGAATTAATTTTAGTAATAGCCCCTATTGGGAGATTTGAAAATAAATTAATTTCTGTAATGGCCTCCAGAGAAACTAAAAAATTTCTTTTTTGAATATCTTCATAATATGCTGAAGCTAGAATAGCTGCAGGTAAAGCAAACATGGCAATACCCAAAAACATTGCAAAACTAGATATAAGTTTGCCCAAATCAGAAACAGGGGTGACATCACCATAACCAACAGTAGTCAAAGTTGCTATTCCGTACCACATTGAATCTAATATATTTCCAAAAGCCTCTGGCTGAAGATCTTTCTCAAGAAAGTGAATAACTACAGAAAAAATTAAAAGAAGCGAAAATACAACAATCTGAGTTCCTAAAATAGAAAGTCGTTGTTTCCATATTGTTTTTAATAACGTATTAGTTGGAAGCAAAACTCTCAGTTGACTAAAAATTGAATAGGCTCTGAAAATTCTAAAGATTCTTAAATCAAAAATATTAATAAACAAAAAATTAAAAATAACAACAATATCAATAAGAAGTAAAGATGAAAATTTTCGCTCTTTAAAAATTCTAAAAATTGCTTCAAATATAAAAATAGCGAACGAAAATAAAATAAAGTTTTCGGATAAAGTTAATAGATTGTCTGATAATGAGTATCCGGATATTAGTATTTGATGGATTACATTTAGAATAATTAAATATCCAATGAAATCATCGAAATACTTTTCAAAAATTTTCATAATGGGGATTGATTCTATTAGAAAATTTACTTAGAGTGAAATTTATATATAAATTATATGTTATGTATGGGAGAAAAAATTGTTTGAGATATATAAAGACAAATCAAAAAAATTTAGATTTAGATTAAAAGCTAAAAATGGTGAAATTATATGC
>Ga0181380_1000305_pt1 | contig 22489 bp, 34 predicted proteins | sample 3SPOviralmetaG_FD_130116 | JGI IMG/M metagenome (GOLD analysis project Ga0181380, IMG submission 130116) | Marine viral communities from the oligotrophic San Pedro Time Series (SPOT) site, San Pedro Channel, CA, USA - 3 SPOT_SRF_2009-08-19 | ecosystem: Environmental > Aquatic > Marine > Strait... | reverse complement strand
TTCTTCAGTAACTTCTTCTGTTACTTCTTCTTCCACTTCCTCTGCTTTAACTTCTTCTAGTGCAGCAATTACACCTTCGTCTTCTACTTTTAATGTTAATCCGTTTTCTACTTCATAAACACCTACAGGTAAAGCTACTTTTTCGTCTTCTGTAACAATAAATACAGGTTGACCTGCTTCAAATTTATCGGCTTCAAGTAATGTACCGTTCTCTAGTTTCATCTGCTCTAGTTTAGCTTCTAAACCTAGCATAGTTCTAACTTTGTTTAAAGTATCAGTTGCACTCATAATTTAATTTTTATATTTAACGATTAATTATTTTAATTTTGCGTTTAAGCCTTTTTTTGAATTATAAACCATTCCTGTCCGTCCGACCAAATGTAAATTCCCTCGTATTGTTTATTTATTTCGTAGTAATTTGTGCTTCCGTCTATAGTGTCACTACCTGCTGGTGTTAAATATACCCTTGTATTTGTATTAAAACCGTCATTAGAAATAAATCTAATAGCCCTGTTTTGACTTGAACTTGCACTAGGTAATGTTAAGGTCATATTACCTGCACCACCACTCCAACTTAGTTTAACTAATTGTATGTTAGCATATTGACTATCTGCTAGGTCAACGTCTACGTCTTTTTCAACTAATATGCTAGTAGGTGTTAAAAAATTACTTATTTGGTTAATACTACCTTTTTTAGTTGTACCACTTTGCACTAGCGGAAAAGTTTCACTGCCTGTTAAAGCACTAGCACTATCTAACTGCGATATTTTCTTGTCTGCCATTATTCTGTTATTAATTTACTTTCGTTTTCTTGTAATATGTAGTTTCCGTTTTCTTGTAATATAAACCTATCCACACCTGTTATTCTGCCAATGCCCTGTGCCATTAAACTACCATCGCAACAATCTACGTGGTATGTATTGTCTTTACACAAACAACCCCTGCGACTATTTTTTGGACTAGAATTGCTCCAAGTTTTTTTATTTTTCATTTTTTGTTTGTTTATAGCATATAGCAGTCCTTTGTTCTATATTAGGGTACTCTTTAACCATTAAAGGTGTTAACATACAACGTTGAATAAATTGCTTTTTACTTTCGTTAGATTTTTTTTTAGGTATTGGCATTATTTCTTATCTATTTGTTTCAGTTTACTTATAGCCCAGTTAATACCTGCTGAACCGCCCCAAGCGTCCCACATTATACCACCACAACCTTCAGAATAAGGCACGTCTTTATATTGTTGGTGTCTTTTAAAACTAGCCATTCTAGCAATCGTTGACCTGCTGAGTTTCCCTTTACGTGAAATTTGGGCTGCTCTAGTCCACCCCACCCTAGTTCCACAACTACTTCCGTTTTTCTTTTTCCATTCTATAGCCCTTTTTGCATTATTTACTGCCCCTTGCGGATAGTCGTTATACGTTTCTAGTTCTACTTCGTTCAAAACGTCTTTTATTTCTTCTAATAATTCTATACTAAGTTCTTCTTCTTCATTTACTTTAGGTTGTACCTTGTCTGCAAAGTAGCCCTCTATTGAGAACCCTCGTACTAACCCCGTTTTCACGTAGTTATTCCATATTTCATCGTTGTCTACTTTTATTGAGCCTACCCAAGTGCCTAAAGGCAAGTCCATTCCGTACATATTAGACTTGTCGTTTTCTTTGTCTTCTATTATCCAACTTTCAACAAGTGTCAAGCCTTTTATTTTCATTTCGTGTTCTAAGGTTGAATTGTGTTGCATACCTTGTTTTAGGTATAATTGACTAGCTTTTTGTACCGTATCTCTACTAAAGTAAATATAGTATTCCTCGTCCCCATTTTTCCTAAATATAGGTTTATTAGGTATTAGTATCGGTCCAATTAACAATTTCTTGTCTTTAGCCTGTTGTGCAAAATTAAAATTTTGTGATTTTAAAGCTACAAAGTCTTCTTCAATAGCTGGGTATTCCACTACACTAATTGCTTCTACAAAATTGTCTTGTTCTTCGTCTAGTATTAATTCTATTATGTCCATAGTTTATTAACGATTAAAATTTAAATACTTGCATTTTCTACAATATTTCTGTCCATTGATTGTGCGCTTGTAACATCATTAGAGACTACATATGCTTGTATTGGTTGTTGTTCTTGTCCTGCTACTGCTTCAGCTAATTGGTTAGTGTCACTTTGTCCAACTATATTAAATGCTGGTGGTGCGCTTTCTACTGCACTTGTACCACCACCACTTCTGCTCGGTAAACTAGAGCCACCTGTACTAGCTGATTTTTTATTGCTTTTTAAATCTGCAATAGCTTTACTTGCACCTGCTATACTCCCTGCAATAGACAAACCTGCAAGTGCGGTATTGATACCAACAAAAGGTTGTCCAAAAGTTCCAGGTGTTATACTAACTGCTTTTAAGTTTGCAACTGCTAAATTTGATATTATTTTAGATACTGCTGAAACTTGCTCTGTAACAATACCTGCAATAGCTAGTGCCTTACTTTCTTTGCCAAATGCACTAAATATTTTACCAATGTTATTTATAGCATTACCTACCATTGAAATTTGTGCTTGTCTATTTGCTTCTTCTGATTTTATTGCTTTTATTTGTGCGTCTAGAGCTTTTTTCTCAGCGGCTTCCTTTTCATCAGCAACCTTTTTTGCTCTGTCTATGTCCTCTTGGGCAAACTTGTCTCGCATTTCTTTTAATCTTTCTTCGCGAGATAATTCAAGTTCATCTGTATTTAGGTTATTAGCGTCAGCCTGAGCAATTAGTGCGTCATAACGTTCTTGTTCCTTTTGTAATTGTAGTTCACGTTTTTCATCAATCGTATTTGCTTCTGCTTCTGCAATTTGTTTCAGTAGGTTTATACGTTCAGTAGCTATCTTTTTTTCTTCAGCAGCCTGTTCACGTATTAAACTGGTTTCCCTTGCAGTTAATGCACGTTTTTTTCTTAATTGCCTTGTTTCTAAGCCAATAAGTTCTGCTTCTAGTATCGCTTGTTCTTTTTTATCTTCAGTTGTAGATTTTCCTAAAGCATTTTCTTCTGCTTTTGCAGTTGCCCTTAACCTAGCGTTTTTTATTTCTGCATTAGTAATTTCTTCATCTAACTTTGCGGCTTGTCGTATAAATTCTAGGCGTTCTTTAGCACTAAATTTTTCTATATCTTCTGCCTGTTCTCTTAATTTATTTATTTCCCTGTTAGCTTTAGCCCTATCAACTATAAGTTTTCTTTCAAGTATATCTGCCTTTGCTCTTTTATCTGCTATATCTGCTGCTTTACTTGCTTCTTCAGCAGTTTCTTTTGCAAAATCTTTTACTGCTTCTGTAGCTTTCCCTACCGTATTTTCAACACCTGTAAAGGTATCTACAAAGGCACTACCTGCTTTTTTTGCTTCGTCTAATGCACCACTAAAATCGCCACTAAATACCTTTTTAATTGCACTACCTAAAAAACCAAATAGTTTTACACTTGCATTTATCCTATTTATAACATTCTGTTGTAGTGCGTCTTTGAAATCAATCAATGCTTGTTTAGGGTTGCTAAATATTTCTATTATTTTTTCGCCTAAATCAGCAACTAAATCTAAAACTTGGTTAACAACTGCACCAATTACACCCATAAGTTTTTTAAACTTCTTCTGCCCTTCTTCACTTCTTTTAAAAGCCTGTATAAGCGACACTACACCTAAAACCAATGCACCAATCCCTGATGAAATTATAGCAATTCTTAGCCCTTTAAAACCTGTTATAGCACCTTTTAACCCTTTAGTTAATGCACCTAGTTTACTAAACAACCCACCTGTTGCTTTATCTGCTAGTGAAGTAACCCCTGAATAGTCTGCTTCGTTCTTAGTAGCATTTTTTACTACTTCATTAGCTTTTTGCCTTTGCTTAGTTAAGTCTTTAACTGCAAACTTTTGTTCTTTAATAAGGTCTTTCTGCTTAGTAATTTCGTCTCTTAACTTCTTCTGTTGTGCAAGGTTGTTTTTAGGTACTGCTTTTAACTGCTTTTCAAGTTGAAAAAGTTCCTTTTCCCAATCGTCTGTTAAGTTTTTTGCTTCCTCTAATTCCTTGTTTAAAAATTCTAGTTGCTTTGCAGCCTGTCCTAAATCTACGTTTATTTCTAGTTCTTTTTTAACCATTGTTTTTTAATTTCTTTAAAGCCCTCTTTTAAGTTTGTAGGAAGTTTATATTTACCTTTCGCAATAGCTATGTATTCACTATCTGTGTCAAAGTTATATTTAAGTGCTACAAGTATATCTCTAATCATAATAAACAAGTTTTGCTTCGCATTTTTCTTACTAAATCATAGTATTTACTATTTGCTCTTTTTTTGTCTATTTCTATATTAACGAAATAAGGTAAAATATTTGTAAATTTATTTTTCATAAATAATTTATCGTGTGTATCTGTTACACCTGCATTATGGTATATTAGGTTTTCATTCCATTTGTCAACCATATCTGTAGCCCACGTAAAATTTAAATATTTACTAATCATTGTTCTGTTACCTTGTTTCCAACAAACAAAATTTAAAGCCCACATATCAGCACACCAAATTTGCAAAGGGTGGTATTTAGGGTTTTCTTTTTTCTTTTTTCTATTCAATAAACTTACCTGCTCAAAAAGTTGTTCACTCATAAAATAAACTTGCTGCCAAAAATGACTGTCAACGTTTTTCATTATGGTCTGTGCGCCACCACTATTAAAATTATTGTTTTTTAGCGTTTCTTCGCTTATCCCACCAATTTCTAACATTAAGTCTAATACGTCTTGCCCCTTAGACTTTATATAATCATAGTTTAAATAGCTATTGGTGTCTGATTGATACCAAACATTATCTGCTAAAAAATCATTTAATACAGGTTCTCTAGTAAATAACATATCGCAATCGTGGTAAAATATTGTCTTGTATTTTAACTGCCAATTTTTTCTAAAATACTTCATTAAAATATATGGTCTTATGCTAGAAACGTAATTGCACATTTTACGTCTTTCATAAATAAAACCAAAATTAACTTGTCTGTATTTTTTCCTAAGTTTTTTAAATTGTGGCGAAATAGTATCTCTGTACCCTACTACAATATGTATGTCTTCCTGCTTAATATTTTTATCTAAAAAATTTTCTAGCATAACTTCAACTTGCCACGCGTAATAAATGCTATCAGGTTGTGCGCATAAGTATATCATAATTTTAAAAATTAGGTGCTGGTTGAAATAACTCAAAACTGCCTGTTGCGTATGGTGGTACAGTCAACACACTATTTGTTTGCAATTCTAAAAGTATTGTAACTTCATATACACCTGCTTCGTCTAGTGTAAATGTCCTAGAAGTTGTAATAGGCGTACCTGTACAATCGCCATTGTTTTCTATAAAACCTGTATTATAAACTTGTCCGTCTAGTTTTATTTCATATGTTAATTTTGCATAATTAAAACAAATGCCACCAACTCTAGCACCAAAGTTTTCAATAGCTAATTTTATAAACTGGTTTCCGTCTACAAGTTCAAAACTTCTTGTCTTTGTATCTAGGTTAAATGTAACTTCAAAATAGTCTGCGTCTGAGTTTATTACTGTAGGTAAAGGTGAGCATAATACTTCCATTGAAGCAAATCCTGCAAATGCGTCGCAATTAACAGGGTCAGGGTTAGCTAATTGGTCTAGTGAGTAACTAAATAATTTGTCACCCTCTGCAATATCTGTGTTACCTTGAATATAATATGTGTAAGTTTTGTCTCCGTCATTGTTGATTGCAATATTGCTAGAATGTACTGCTGCAAATCCCCTAGTTGCCTGTGGCACAGGGTAATCATTTGGGTTGTCTGCGTCTAAAACTAAAACACTGCTTCCGTCTAATTGTAAAAGAAAATCGCCATACGTAGCGTTACATTGTGGGTGTAATAGGTCTTCAGGTATGCTAATATTAATAGTCATAACTGCAAATGCGTTTGGTGCAACTTCAAATGTACCTGTTGTAGCAGGGTCACTCCAAAAATGTTCTGCAAAACTATCTCCAGTAACGCAAGGTGCTTCTGTTGTCGATGAAGTAGTTGTAGTTATACCTAAACAATCGTTGCAATCTTCAAAACCTATTATGTCAAATTCTACTGCGCTAGGTGTGGGGTCAGTAGGCTGCTTAATTGTGGCACAAATTGTTGCACTATTATAAACATATTGTATTACGTCTCCAACTTGTACACCCTCTAAATAAGTAAATACTGCCTGAGTAGTTGTGCTACCACACCAGTTAGCTAAATAGTAATATACAGGTCTTTGCGTTGTACTTGTACTTGGTACAGAACTAAAACAATCTAAACAGTCTAAATAAATATCAGCAACCGTTGCACTAGGTTCTTCTGTTGTAGTTTCTATAACTAAGTAACACCCATACAATTCGTTTAGTTCTACTACCGATACGTTTAGTGTTAAACTTGCGTCTACTTCTATGTGCCTAAATATTGTCACATCAGTATTACATAGTGGCTCAAATAATTTAACAACCTTGTATCTAAATTTAGGTGCTTCAGTAGTTGTGCTAGTTGTAGTAGTAGTAGTGGTAGTTGTTGTCGTAGTTGTTGTTGTCGTGATAGGTATTGCGTTACTAATATCTAAGTCAAAAAGGTTAATTAATTCTACACTAGCTTCGCCTGTTTGTAGGTTAGCGTTTATTGAGTTAATATTATATTCTCTGTCCCTTATAAGTACCTTGTCTTGTAAACCAAAATTTAAAAGAAACTTTAAAGGTAGCCTAGCCTTAAATTTAAAAATCCTATTACGTGGGTCAAAAACTGACCGTATGTAATTAATGTAAAACTTCTGAAATAAACTATTGTTATTGCCCCCATAATCTGTAAAAGTAAAAGGGTTTACTTCTGAACCAAAATTTAAGTTATTATCACTAGGTATTGTGCTACTAGAAACGTCACTAGAGTTTGTTGGTATCATTACCCTGCTAACTTTATAAACCGTTCCTGCCTGTACTGGGTCTCCTTCTTCTGGTCTAAAAGTATCTACATAATTTATAGGGTCATTAGTTATGTCTTGTTCTAACGCATAAAATAGCAAAGGCGAACCAAAGGCTGGATTTAAATCATCGTCAATAAAACTACCCTGTTGTATTTGAGTAAAATTAGCACCGTCTGATAACCGTTCAAATAACATATGTTCAAAAGGTACACTAATTTGATATTTTTGTTCTTTAGTTGCTTTAGCTGAAAATGTTAAATTACCGTACTCTGCATTGTTTCTTTCATTGAATTGTGTTGCAAGTATAGTTTTAGGTTTTTGATATTTAAAATCAATATCTGTAAATGGTAACGCTTCGTTAACTTGGTGACTTGCACTTTCTACAATATCTGTTAAATCAAAAGACTGTGTGCTACTAGCATAAAATTCGTCTAAGGGTTGCACTATTATTGTATCTGTAATTTCATCTACATAAGCAGTTAAATTAAATAGCTTAAAAATACCTGTTAAAAAATCAATATTTTTAATTTTAGGGACTTGTAATGTAGGTGTAAAATCTTCTAATAAATCAATGCTAGTTTGTGTGCTACTAAACCTTGCACTTGCAGTTGACCTAGTACCGTTAATATCGTTGTAACTCCATTGTATTTCCAATTCATAACCAAAAGCAAAATCATCTAAAGAGTTTACCCTTGCAAAAGTTTCTATTAAATCAACGTTTGGTGTAAAAGGTCTATCTGTTGCAGTGAAATTGTCCCACGCTACTTCTATGCTAGTTGTACCCTGATTTTCATTAGTTTCTGCTATTATTTCTTCGCCAATACCCTGCTCTTGTAATATTACACGTATATCATACCTTGTTGACAAGTACCCTGCTGCTGGTACTATTGTCCACTTCATAAACATTCGTTCTGTGTTCTGTTGTGGTATCCAAAACATAAAACCCTGATTGTATTCTAGGTTTCCAAAACTCCAAGGGGCTGGTGGGTTTAAAATTGTATTACAACCGCCACCACCTATGTCTTGGCAATTTTCGTTAAAGTTTACTACGTCCCTTTGCCCTGGACCTACTTCTTTGCCTTTTTTTCTGTGACACCACAAATATAAATTTTCTAGTGCTGGGTTTTCTTTATAAAAAAAGTCTTCACTAAATACTAGGTTCTTTCTAAAACCATTTGCAACTGTGTACCTTTTTTCTAAAGCCTTAATTATTAAAAATACTTTTATTGCGTATTTTACGTCTTCAGGAAAAACTCCCCTTTTGTCTCTTAGTGGGTCTGCTACTGGACCTTTCCACGCAATATTGTCTGCCCTATCAAAACTCCCTGAACTATCATAAAAAAATCTTTGTGTGTGACTAATAAGAGGTATTATAATAGCTTTATCGTATGTTACTCCGTCCACAGTCTTAGTTTGCCCTTGTTTTAGCGAGTTTAGCCTAGATTGAAAGTTATTTATATGTGAAAAATTATCTAGCCAACTAAGGTCTTGTAATTCTTCTTCACGCAAAAATGTTTTAAGGTTTATAGTTTCACCTACAAATGTTACGTTATAAAATTCAGGTATTCCATTTTTTAGCTTTACGTCATTAAGTTTTATTAATCCTTTGCGAAAAGGTAAATAGTTTAATTCAATAATAGCGTCAGGTTTATAGTTAGCATTAAAACCGTCTATGTCAGGATTGTACCAATGTTTGAATAGTCCGTTATTGAGTTTACTAGCTGGTAACGTAAAAGACTTTGTAAAATCAGTAAATATTTTTTCAATATTTCTAACGTCTTGTATCTTACTTGTCAGGTTTACAACTTCGTCCTTGTATAAATCTACTTTTACATATTGGTCAGTATCTTGTATGCCTGATTTTATGTATAAAATTAGTTCCTGCATTATCTTATGTTATTTATAGCGTCAAAAGCATACTCAAAATTAATAGTATAATTTATTAGTTTATCATTTAAACTTGTCTTGTAATCTAAATTTTTGTCTTTTAGGTACACAGGGTATATGTTACTAGCATTGTCAGTTAGCCATACTTGTTCACTTAAAAATAGTTCTTCAAATGCCACAACTAAGCACTCGCCAATATAACCACTGTTTAGCCTTATTTCTTTATTACCTTGTTTTAGTATAGTCCTTTTTTGGTGTTCTGTAGTATCATAGTTAAATGTGCTTTCAGTTAGCAAGTTTCTTTTAAATGTTTTGTCTGTTACTCGCATTTTTTCCTTAGAGTTTTTAAACATATACAAGTCTTGCATAACACCAAATTTATTTACAAATGTAATTTTATGTATAGGGTACTTGCATTCACTTAGCCTTTGCACCTGTATAGTAGAACTAAATGCAGGGTCGTTTTCTTCTACTACAATTTTGTCAACTGCACCATAATCAATACTACCGTAGAAACTATCTACACAAATGTTTCTAACTACATTACCATTAGTTATGTTTTCTACCCTTGTATAGTAATCGTCTTGGTCTACTTCATAACAAATGTGTTGGTTTAGTGTTTGGGTGTTGTTTAACCAACTAACACCAACGTTATTTACTATTGCACCTTGCTCATAAAACTTAACAGAATTAGTGTTAGCACCATTTACTGCAATACAAGTTTTAGCGTTTACAGGTACTTGCATACATAGGTTAGATTGTAATAAATGTTCATTTGTAGGTCTGTAATTCATTCCGTCTTTAAACTCAGTATAACCGTCTGCACAGGGTAGTACTTCACCGAAACTAAATAAGCTAGTCCCTGTACTATCATAACAAGTATAGTCGTACCGTAAAAACAAAGCACTATCAGCAGAAAGTGTACCGTCATAAGTAAGTTTTAAATAATCTCTGCCTAAGTTGCTTATTTCAAAAATTACAAAGTCTTGGTTATCAACTACAAACTTTGTCAGGTTATATGTATAGGTTGCTGGTGCAGAAGTTATATTGCCTTGCCACATTTTTAAACCAATAGCCACATAGCTTGTATTTGTTGTTGGCGTTGTTTTAACGTAGTATGGACTTCTAAGTTTTATTGTTGTACTCATTTTCTTAAATTTTCTTCTATGTCCCTAGAATATGCTAACATTAAATCTAGTTCAAATTGTGGGGTTAAATATTTCTTATATGCTTTAGTTAGAAAAAACGTTGGTCTCAATCCTTGATAAAATATACTTCTAGCAATAGCAAAACGCATTGACTTTCTAGGCACAAACCTGCCTTTTTCGTCTCTTGGTGCAACACCTCTTCTTATTGTCCAACTATCCAATGCTTTTGGTGGTGGCATTTTATCCTTATAAGAGTATGGGCTATTGGGTGCTTTTTGTACTCCGTTCTTCATAGCACTAGGGTTTGAGCCTTTTACACCCTTGTCTACAAAGTCTGCGTAGTCTTCCATTTCTACAGAAAAAGAAACTTTGTCGTTTGCAATAGTTATTGGTGTTCCTTTTATACTTTCAGAAAGTCTGCCTGAAGCATTACTAGGTTGTAGGTTTTTTTTCATTTCAGCAATCAGTTCATTCCTAAACTGGGTTATCATTGCCATTGTTCTAGGGTATGTGTTTTTTTTTGCCATTAGTATGGGTAACAAATGTCTAAGTTATTATTCACAAAAATATCAGCAGTATATGCCCACCCTGCTAGTCTGTTTTCAAACCTATCAAAAAAAGGTGTACAACTCCCTGCACTCTGTATTTCAAAGTTTCCATTATGTAAGCTACCCCTGTATAAAAACTCATTAATTTTATTTAAGACCGTTAGCGTATTATTTAAAACAAACTGCTCGTTATCGTTGCCAAATAGTAAAGGGTCTTCTATGCTATCATCATCGCTTTTAAACTCGTTTACTATATCCATAGCCATAATAGTTATATTGTAAGTTAATACACCACTATCGCCACCCATAGCAACTGAGTTAACTATTATATGTACCAGTGGAAAAATAGTCCTTTTATTTAAATCAATTTCTGCTATGTCACCTGTTGTTACGGTGTTTACGTATTCCATTTGCCGCAAGTGGCTTTCTAGTGTAGTTATTAAGCGTAAATAATTTATTGAACCTGCATTTTCTGTTGCCATTATTGTTTGAATTTTTGCTTTATTATTTTGTTTTCAACTTCTGATTTGTCTTTTAAAAATGCTAACATTGTCAAGCACTCATTTAAATTTAATTTAGTGATACTTTTAAATCGTCTAATATCTCCCTTAGCAAGTGAGTATATTGATTGATACCAACCCCACTTATGTCCAAAGCCTTGTCGAAGCCCTCCTGTTTCGCTTGTTCCTCCAAATAATTCGTCATACCTCTCGAACAATCTATCCCTAAATGATAAAAAAAAACAATAGAACCAAAAACTGCGTCAAGTGGCATATACTTCATAATATCGTGATAGTTGTCCCCCTTGTATTCTTGTATAGTATATTTGTTACCTTTTTTATGTTCTATGGGTCTATACAATACTGCCATAGCTTTATGAATGTTTTTCCAATCGCCAATATATGTGTCTAGGTCAATATATTCGCCAAAAGTCATATCTTCTAAATTAGGCACAAAGCCAAACTCTGTATCGCCCATTTTAAAATTTAAAACCAAATCAGGTTTATTGTCTAGCGTATCAAAAATAATTTGTACAATTTCTTCAATATCTTTAACCCTAATATTGTGCATTTCAGGGTATGGTATGCCACAAAAAATTTCTAGTAATTTCATTCTAAAAAATATAGAATTTACTGCTTCATCTTCATTGTCTTCCAACAACTGCAAATACTTTTGGTACTGCTCTAGTGTAATTTCTGATAATTTATTAGGTATATTAATTTTTAGTTTCATATAGTATTAACGATTTTTTAATTTTATTTTTAATTATAGGAAGGTTATTTTGCCCATTCTGTTTAATCTGCTTATATATTCCCATTCTAAATATGGGTTGTGCAAATGCCCTTTTGGTTCTGTATCTCCGTAATGGTGTGGGTAACTGTTTAAATGCCAATCAAAACCAACTAAATGTAAATGCTCGTATTCTTTTAACAATAAGTGGATAGCAATTAAACCAGTGCTAAAAGCCATATGTGGGTATTTAGGCAACTTTTCTTTTAATTCTATACAATCTTGCCTTTCTGTGTTTAAAAGCGCAGGAAATGCGCCTAAAAGCGTATAATAACATTTTGTTTTACTTCTGTCCCACTCCCAGCTATGGAAATATACTTTTTTGTATTTGCCTTTTAATTTAGCTAGGTTGCAATTTACGGTAAACCAAATTGTAGTTTTGGTGCCTACGTCTGCTTCATAGCCATTTATCCTGAAGTTATTAAATCTAACAACGTCTTTAAAAGAATTGATGGCAACACCCTTATTAGAATTTAAGAGTGAGCCACCATTTCCAACTAAAACAATAGAGTTATTTTTAGTCTTTTTGTAATTCGTATTCATTTACTACAATTTGTATGTAGTACATATACATATCTTTAGTACGTACCATTAGTTTAGGTTTTTAATTTTGTACTCCTTCATAAGTATTTTGTACCTAGTCTCTGCAATATTCTCATTTAAAAATAGTTTTCTGTATTTGCCTGTTGTTACACTATAGTTCCAGTATTGCTTGTCTAAAAATACTTGTCCGTCATTCCTTTTAAAAACTATAATACTATCGTAGGATTGAAAGTATGTGCCTTTTGGTGTTTCAATAATAAACTGGTTAGCTATTTCGCTTCCACTTCTTTTGCTTGTAAAATTTCTTACTTTAAATTTCATTGTTTTGATTTTTTATTGTTTGTGATTAATTTACTGAATATTAATAATAGTACAAAGTATTTTGTCCTCTTTGTTTTTTAGCCACTTGTAAAAATATGTGTCTTCTGCTTTTTCGTATTCGCATAACCTTATGGTTTGCCTTACTTCTTTTAACTCGTTTGTTAAGTCTGTTAGCTGCGTTCTCATAACCTACCAATTGAGTGTTCAAAGATTAATAATTGCTCAATTTCTTCTAATTGGTCTTGGTTAAGTATGCCAATAATGTCTACGCAGCCTACGTTAACTTCTATAATATCTGCTACTGCGTCACAACCCTGATAGTCGTATGTATCTTCTTCAGCAGGTTTAAATTGGTACATTAACTCTAGTTCAACATCGTGGTAATAAATTGTGTTTTCTAATTGCATAATTTCTATTGTTTATAATTTAATTTTAAAAGCGAAAGGTAGTTAAGGCACGTACACCATTCTTATTACTAAGACAATCATCTTAACCACCTACGCCTATTGTTTATTGTTATTGATATTATTTTTAATTGTCAATGAATTCTTAACGGCATATGGTGTTCTGCAACTCATTAAACTTTCGTCCCCCTACTTCCCCGTGTTGAACTCATTAACAATTTATTTATACCCAAACATAAAACCTTTTTTACTTATAAACAAATTTTAATAACTTTTTTTTTAGTTTTTTTTTATCTTATAGCGTATGTACCGTATTTAGGTCTGCCTAATTTATTAACTATAGAGTAACGTAAAGCGTCTATTGCGTGGTTAAATGCGTCAATAGGTTTGTTGGTTAGTTGTCCGTTCTTGTCTTCTATGTATTTATAGTTTCGCAGTTCCTTAATAATATTTAAGCTACTTTCTGTTACATTTAATTTGTAGCGCCTAATCATATCTATTCCAATATTTATAGAACCTTTGTAAGTAGGTTTTACGTTCCACCCCATACGGTGTATTTCTTCTATACTTTTTGGCTCGGCACTATCGCAAAATATTTCATCACGCCTATCTAGCCCTAGCCTGTGGAACTCATTACCAATATCTTGGTTAGTCATACCAGTTCTGTATATTAATTGATTAACGTACATATCTTGGTCTAGTATGTAAGTTTCTACCAATGCAGTACTGTCGTTTGAAAAACCAAAATCTAGCCCCCTAGCAATTAGTTTCGCTTCTGTAGGTATGTGTTTAGTTGTTTTAAATGTAAATACAAGCGACTTAGCTTGTCCACGTTCACCTAAACCATAAATACGCCAATAGTTTTCATCTGTGTCTTTTAGCCTTTCTATTTCTTGTATTATTTCTTGGCTAATAAAAGGGTTATCTTTATATGTAGTTTGGTAAAATTCTACGTCACCCCTAGTTAGCACCTTATCATATATCCAATGAAATTCGTCACTAGGGTTATAATCAATTATTATTCTGTCGTTAGTCCTAAATATTAATTGCTGCCAATCTTCAAAGTTTATTTCGTTAGCTTCATTAACAAATAGCAAATCCCTTTTACGCCCCCTAATTTTTTGTGGCTGGTCTAAACTTATAAACTCAATTAAATTACCGTTTATATAATATTCGTTTGCACTTTTAGCGTGGTTTTCTTCATTGTATATTTTATGTGTTTTTAGTATGTCTAAAAAGTCTCTCATAACTGTACCCCTTACTGCTGGAAAAGTTTTGCGGCATATTGTTATAATTTTCTTTTCATTCTCGTAACAATATTTGAATATTATCCATAGTAGGATATTGTAAGTTTTCCCTGAGCGTGTCCCACCCTGTTCAACTAATATTTTTTTTGTAGCGTTATTGCAGTGCCTAAATACTTTGTTAGTTTGTATTTCCACTATCGGTATCTATAATTTTTATTTTAAACAACTTTTCCCCCTCTGCACCTGTTATTTCTTGTCTTTCTACATACCCTCTGTTTTTGCCTTTAGTCTTTAAATAAAATATAGTAGCACTTGTATTTCCACTTGATATTTGGTTATGTAGTTGGCTTTCTGCAAAGTCTAAAGCTATATTTTCAATATCTTTCACTTCACTTGCAAATACTTTATCTTCTTTTAGCCATTTATAAAATGTGCTTCTAGGTATATCAGCGTTTTTACAGGCAACTGTTACAACACCTAAACTCTTTTCTAATGCTTTTAATAAACTTTCTTTTTTTATATGTCTACTTTTGTCCATTTATACGTGGGTCTATGTTATCTTTTCTTTTTAAAGCCCTTTCCCTTTTTTTTAGGTTTAGCCTTGTTACTTCTTGTTTATATGGGTAACAGTGTTCTAATTGTGCTAAAGTATAATAGACTATACTTGCCCTGTAAAAATTTTCTTTATGTGGTTTTATTGGCATAACACCGTGTATTTCTTTTTGACCGCTAAATATACATAATGCACCGTCACTTTGTTTTAAAGCTACCCTATAATCAGGCAAAACAAGTTCGCCACCTGTGCAATTTTCTTTTAGTATAAGTACATTACTATAACTATCTTTTATATTTCCGCTATCTTTATGGTATTTTATAGCGTGGTTAACGTTTATGTTTGCAGTTGTATAAGGTGTGTCTATTAACCTGTAGTCATCATTTACAGTTTCACGCGCTTTATTTAAATCATATTCATAAAGTTCAGGCAAATGCTTTTTATATATATCGCATAGCGTTTTTTGGAAAGTGAATAATTTATTGGTGTTTTGTTTTTCTTCGTTAGTTTTATTGCTAAACCTGCAAAAGTCATTCCTTAAAGCCACTCTAGGTAATGCACCAAATACACTGCTTTTAGTTGGTAATGTATTTGCCCTGTATGTTTCTACATATTTAGTTTCTTTAACTGCTTCCCTTACATAGCTTAAAAGTTCTTTGTCTATGTTTACATATATACCAATACAAATATCATCTAAATAAAATGCAGTGTCTTCATTTATTACTGTATCATAGTGTTCTTTACTTGGTGTTGTTTTTAGTAACCGTGTACTGTCTTGGTGTTTTACTAAATTATACCTTTTCATTTTCTATTATTTTATAAATTAATGCCCTATAATCTTCACATTTATACCTTTCTAAAAGTATTTCAAGTTTTTCTACAACTTTTGAAAATTCTTCTGTTTCAAAAGGTATTGTTATGTTTTTAATTTTAGCGTCTAAAAACCTTCCAAGTTTTTCATCTAGGCTATTTATACTATAATCTTTTTCATTACTTACACTTTCTTCTGGGTGCCAAACATCAAGCCCCCATTCATTCAATTTTTGATTATCCCAAGTATTGCCTAATATATCCCAATCCCATTCCCCAAACCCTACATTGTCTTTTATTATAAATTCCTTTTGTTGTTCTTCTGTTAACCCTTTAGCTTTAACAATATGTATTTTATCAAGCCCTGCTTCTATACAAGCCTTATATCGCATATTTCCGCCTAATATTACATTATTTTCATTAACAACTATTGGTCTAATTTGTAGCATTTCAGGCAACTGCTTTATGCTATTAACCAACTTTTTAAACTTTACTTTATTTATAAAACGTGGGTTGTTTGGGTTTTCTTTTACTGCACTTACTGGCACCAATTCTGTTTCCATATTTAATTTATTAACGATTGTTTGCTAAAATTTTACTTTTTTTTTGTTCTTCTAAAATTTCTTGCTCTAAATCTAATTTGTTTTTTTCGTATATAGGCTCTAAAAGTTGTATAAGGGTTACAAGGTTTTTTTCTGTTAATTGCTTAACCTTATGGGTAACTAATTTTTGTTTCTGTTGAAATTTTATATCATCTACTTCCTTAACAATATCTTCCAGCCAAACGTAAAGTATTGGTGTGTATTTAGCATACATTTCAAAGTTTTTAAAAGAATGTAAAACTGTACTGTGGTCACTGTGTTTTCCTTTGCTTTTTAAGTACCTTGCAATACCTATCAAATTAACACCAATATATTTATAAGCTATTACTGAAAATAGCGACCTAGCTTCTACGTATTCAACTTTCCTTGTATTCTTAAAAATATCTAATTGAGCTAACTGGTTTATTTGGTTAGCAATTTTGTCTAATTGTTTCATAATGTTTCTTGTATATAATAGTTATCTAAATCAAAATCGTTACTAATAAATTCTAAGTAACGTTGTATTCCTAGTTCTGTTTTCTCTTTGCCACGTAAATAAAATTCCTCAGAGCATTTAAAAATTCCTATGTCTAGACTAGATTTGTCTAAAACCAAAAAAGTAAATTCTTCGTGAGTGCAATTAAATAATTGACAATAAATATAGCATTGTAGATCGTAGCCATATTTGTTTGCTGAATATCGAAATGCTTTAATATCAGTTGTAGTTTTAATGTCGCAAATTCCTTTTTTTGGAGTTAGTATATCTGCCTTACCCCTGAAAGGTATGCCATTTATAGTATCTACTTTAGGCACTTCATAAGCACCGCCATTAAGATATTGTAATGCTACTTCGTTTCTAAGTAATGCGTCTGCTAATCTTTCACAGTCTTTTTTTTCTTTTGATGTATAAGCAGTTCCGTGTTCTTCTACTGCAAGTTTATAGGCTTTTGTGTTCTTACTTGCTACGTCTACAAAGTGAAACTTGCCAAATTTTTCAGGTTCTAAAATAAAGGTGTGTAATAGCCTACCGTCCCTTAGCCCCTGTGTTTCAGGGTTTCCGTATTTATTTACAAAGTGGTATTTTTTTGGGCTATCTACTAATAACTTTATAGCAGAACTGCTTAAAGCCTTTGTATTTAGTTCGCCATAGTAATAGTTATCGTTAATTGCTTTCTGCTCTAAAACATTCTGCCATTCGGTTGTGCCGTCTAATAAGTCAATGGTCTTCATATAGCAAAGTATTTTCTAGTTATTACCTTCCACCAGTTGTTATGCTTATTCATAATAGTAGTAAACTCTGCTTCATTGTAAACGCCTACGTTGCCTTTGTGGTCTTGTAGGCAATAAATGCCTGTTGATAATTTTTTAATGCGTGGTTTCATAGTCCTGTTAAGTTTTTAAGTTTATTAATTTCTTTTTTTAGTTCTTCGTTTTGTTTTTCTGATTTCCTTGCTCTTTGTACTGCCCTTAGTTTATCTCGTCTAAATTCTTGTAATGCTAACTTATAATGTCTTTCATTCTGTTGCATATAAGTAACATAAAAGAATATGCTAGACAACTCCTGAGCCATTTGTTTCAACTCAGGGTTGTCAGGCTTTAAATCTAACCACTTTTTGCAGGTGTCTAGGCAATACTCATAAGAGCCATAAAACTCTAAGTCTCGCAAAGTTTCTATTTTACTTTTCATCATTATTAAATAAACTTAGTATAACACCAAAATCGCTGGTATATCCTTTGTTACAATATAAAGTTAAATCTAGTGCCAAACCTAAAGGTATGTTAATCTGAAAATGTTCCTCGTTTAAAAAGTCTAATAACCTCTTGCCTGTAAATGGGTATTTAATTAATGCTTCATCAACAAGTATTTTGTTTTCGGCTTTTAATTGCTCGTAAAGGGTAGGGTAATTTTTCATAATTTCTATTGTTTAATTGTTTAACACTACAAATATAAACAAACATAAGTTATAAACAAATTTTAATAAAACTTTTTTAACTTTTGTTAATTATACTAGCCCATTCTTCTTTTAACATATAGACTTGTTTTTCGATTTTATGTTTGCGCCAAAACGTTGTGCTAGGCATTTGCTGGGTTAACATTTCTAAGTCAATCATTTTATTTAACCAAAAATAGTAGCTGCCTTTAGGGTCACTTACAAAATATATTTTTATAATGTCTTTGCCTAAAGCCATTAGGTTATCGTACTTCTTTTTTTCAAGTAATTTAGTTTCGTAGTATTTTTTTCTAAATTTCATTTCCATAACGCAATCGTGACCTTTTGGTGTTTTACCAATAGCGTCATAGCATAGGTTTTCGTCTCCCACCCATTCAAGTTTCCAACCGTCAAATGTATTCAGAAATAAAACTAATGCCTTTTCAAATTTATTAGTTGTTGTTATTTCTTTCATATATATCGTTAAGTTGCCTAATCCAATTTTTAATAGTTTGTGGGTTGCAAGTACAAGGTTCGTGGTATGGGTGGTTATAATATTTAGCGTGTAATTGTGAAATCATTTTGTACTCGTTCCTTGTAATTTTACTTCTGTTTTGACTTCTAAAAAGTTCCCAGTCTTTCCTGTCTTTGTCTGTAAAAAATTCTATTTTAGCCATTTGTCAAACCTGTTTATGTCTATTTCTATTTCGTTCCACTCTTTACGTCTTTTGTCACAACCGCAATCATCTATGCCATAAAATTTAGTAACTTTTTTAACTAGCCATTTAATTCCTGTGTACTTAGTTATCTTGTACACAAAGTCCCCAAGTTTCATAATTTTTGTATTAAAATTTTTTTTATTTTATTAACTGTTCTACGAATAGAATAATAGTTTATACCTGTCTTATTAGATAATTCTAACATTGACTTGTTTTCCAAAAAAATTAACTCATATATTTTTTGCTCGTATATGTGCCACGTTTTTATTTCGTCTTTAATTAATTTAAGCCTTTCTTCGTATTCGTACTTTGATATATATTTAGATATATCTGAATTAGGTGCTTCATAAAATTTAGTGTCTATGCTAATTTTTTTTGTCCTGTGGTAATCTATAAACAAATTGCGTAAAACCTTAAATATAAAGTACTCATTTATTTCAGTATCATTGTACATTATTGAGCTATCATATTTGCCCCCCCACTTATGTATTTTAACATACATATTCTGCACTATGTCTTCTGGATAATTGTGCATTCCAAAACTGCGTACTACGTCAACCCACTTGTCGTGTTGTTTGCTAATTATATTTAATACATTTACCTCCACATTATTTTAAAATACTTCACAACTTTCAATACAACCGTTTGAAACATCTAATTCAGTACCGTCGTGTAAAAGAGAATGTTGGTAGTTTGTATTTCTACTATCGTCAAATGGTAATTCAAAATTTTCTTTACTCATTTTCTCAATATCAGCAACTAACTTATTTCCCCTAAAAAACCTAAAAGGTGGGTTTATTATTTTATCTAAACCTGTTTTTTTATCTTTTTTCGTTATAGGTTTGTTTTCAAATTGGTTTTCCATTTCTTTAAAAAAATCATAGTGTTCAGGGTTTTCTTTGTAAATAGTTGCTAATTTTCTGAAAGATTTTTTCCAACAGGTTTTGCAATTTCCTTGATAGCCTTTTAATTCTAACCTGAAAGGCATTTTAGCCCAAAAAGAATTAATTAAAGGTTTAGTTATGTCTGCTTTAACTAATGGATACCAATGTTCACCACACCTATCAATTTCATCTGCCCTGATACCTATAGCTAAACTGTATTCTTTTTTTGATTTCCAACCTATACTACTCATATACCTATAAAGTACATCGGCTTTTAATCTTGATGAACATAAAGGCGTTTTAACTGAAGGTACACCGTACCTTTTTATAACTTTCCTAAAAGGGTGGTTTATATAACCATTTTCTTTTTCACCTTTTTTATTACTTCTGTATGCAGTTTCGTAATTAACTATTTTGAAACTTGGCTTATCATCTTTAACGTCAAACTCTAACCAAGTTATTTCAATGTTAAAATATTCTTCACACTTTTTTATAAAAATTAAAGTTTCCTCGTTTTCTTCACCTGTGTTCATAAAAACGAATTTATATTTGTGGTTTGGGTACTTTAAAAGTAAATGGTTAATCATATAAGCACTTGTCTCACCACCACTAAAACTTACTAATATTTTTTCTTTAGGGTTTTTCATTTTTTATTTGTTTATATATATTTAAAAACTTTACCACCACGTTATTTTAACTCCAAAAAATAAAAAGCAGAATGTCACTTCTTGGTAGTATTCTAAAGGGTCAACTTTTTGATCTATGTTTCCTAAGTCGTATTCTATATTTGGGTCATAGTAAACCAGCCCAAGTAATATACCGTACAATCTAGTCCATTGTATATGAAATCCGTTTACAATCATATTAAAGGTTTAAATTCTTCTTTTATAGGTTCTTCTAATAATCTTTTGCCATCAAGTTCAAAGCCTACATTATTTGGTATGCTATTTAATACAATAGGTTCGTCCATTGAAGTAGGTCTGCCACCTGTTTCTACTTCTTTTACTTTGCGTATATGCAACATTGATTTGGTCCAATCTGAAGCGTGTTGCGTGTACCTATGTATAACAATAAAATCGTCTGCTCTATTTACAAACTTACCACCGCCCTCAACATCACTAGCTAAAGGTGGTATAGGGTGTCCAACGTAATTGTGTCCAATAGGGTGTTTAATCCTTAAAGCACTTGTATTAGCGTGTGTGTTAAGCCAAATTGATACATTATGTTTTTTACAAAATATTCTCATTTCTGTTGTTGCCTGATAGTCGTATTCGTGTCCACCTAAATTTTTAATTATTTCAGTGTCTTTAATTAAACTATTGTATGGGTCTATAAGTAACCCTTGATAATTCCAAGCGCCTTTAATATCTGTTGCTAGTTCTATTAGTTTTCTATATGTATATAACTCACTTGTATCAACTATTTTAAAATGTTCGTCTATCCACTTTAAATGCGTTGTATAGATTTTATCATTAATTTTATTAATTGGTTTTTGTTCTAAAAACTCTACAAGTTTACGTATAACACTATAAGGTTCGTTTTCACTTGAAAATATTAGCCACTTTATACTATGCTTCTTTGAGTACAGTAACATTAAGTAAAGTATAACAGTAGTTTTACCTACGTTTGCGTGTCCTAGTATTACATTAAAGTTTCCATACTTAAATCGTAAATGATTGTCAAAGTCCGTAAAGCCTAATTTTAAGCCTTCTTTTATTATTCCCTTACGTATTTTATCTAAATGCTCGTAAGTCTCTTTTAAATTAATCAGCATATTGGTATTGTTTTATTGTTACTTGAAATTTATTAAAAATTTTTTATAATCATATAATATATTTATAAACATTTGTTAATGTACTTTTTTCTTTAAACCATTTGTTAACTCCATCGTGGTCTATAAACCATATCTTAGCCTTACAATAACCTTTGTATGCGACCTGAAAAGGTTGTATAAACATATACTTGTCAATCTTTTTTTTTGGGTTATTATGTGCTTCATAATTCACTAGTAAAAACTTACCATAATGTGGTATATATTTAACATCTAATTTGTAATTGTTAATAACTATGTCTGCTTCAACTTCAGGCTCTTGTCCTAAATAACTTAGTGCTTTAAATTTTATTTCTAATGTTTGAAAATAATACTGCGAAATTATTTCAGCTAAAACACCTTTAATATTTTGTTCTTCACACTTGTCACCCCAATAATATTTCTTGTCCTTGTAATTTTTGTGCATACCTTTTACCCTATCTTTAGCCAATTCAATAGCTAAATGGTTAAATATCTGTGGGTATTTTATTTCGTAATATTTCATAAAAAAAAGGGGCAATTAAGCCCCCTATAATTAAAATGGTAAGTCATTGTCTTCGCGGTCAGGCATATGTGCCGCAGCAGTAACTTCTTGTTTTGGTGCTGGTTTGTAAGTAGACAAACTACCATATAGTTTTCCGTTCTTACTTCTACATAGTGAAATCCTAGCATTACCTTTATTTGCCGCAAAAACTTCTTTATGCTCTATTAGCATTTTTGCAAATTTTTCTGCGTTAAATACTAAGTCGTATTCAATCCATTCTTGGTTATTATCATTGATAAAAAAACCGTCTATTAAAACATTGTTGCTCATAATATAAATTTTAATTGTTATTCTTTTTAAAACTTTCACTTTCATCTTC
>Ga0181380_1000303_pt1 | contig 22539 bp, 33 predicted proteins | sample 3SPOviralmetaG_FD_130116 | JGI IMG/M metagenome (GOLD analysis project Ga0181380, IMG submission 130116) | Marine viral communities from the oligotrophic San Pedro Time Series (SPOT) site, San Pedro Channel, CA, USA - 3 SPOT_SRF_2009-08-19 | ecosystem: Environmental > Aquatic > Marine > Strait... | reverse complement strand
GGTGGAAGACAGTGATGATTTCTCGCAGTCATGGCTGACATCTTCATCTACCTTGACTTCTGTGTCGGATGTCGAAGCCCCAGACGGGTCATCTAATGTATTTGAATTAAGCCATACTGCAAACGGCAGTCACATACGGTTAAACACGAACGTAACAACTGATGTGAGATACACTTACGGAATTTTCATGAAGTACGTTGATCATCAATGGGTGGCGATTGCACATAATAACTCATCGTCTCCTTACCATACTTGGTTTGACATTCAGAATGGGGTCAAAGGCAGCAACGCCGGAGCCGACACCTCGATTACACCCGTGGGCAACGGCTGGTATCTCCTCCAAGCACCACAAATCGCCAACGACACCACAAGCTATTTTCAGGTACATTTGTCGGTAGGTGATGAATCAAACACTGAAAGTGTTGGAACAAGCGCCTACGTATTCGGCGCACACATCTACCGCTCGGACCTCGGCGGTATGGGTCAAGTCCCCGGCACTGCAACAGGCTTTGAGTACTACGTTCCTACTTCAGGCTCAGCTAAACGTCTTCCCCGTGTAGGCCATCATGTTTACAGTGGTAGTGCTTGGGTCAACGAGGGGCTGCTCATTGAGAGTGAAGCAAGGACCAACTTGGTGACGTACAGCGAGGACTTTGCAAATGCTGCGTGGCTGAAAACGGATGCAACCATATCAGGTACATTAACTTCGTCGCCTGACGGTCAGACCAATGGCAGAACAGTTACATTTGCTGGAACCAATGATCTTTTACGATTTATCGGGCCAAGCTGCTCTGTGGGTGAGTCTTATACCGCCTCTATATGGGCAAAGGCAGGTACGTCAAGTTCCGTCAAGTTTTCTGTTTTGTTTAGCGGCAGTGGTCTTGGTTCAGTTGAGGAAACTATTACGCTCACGTCCGAATGGCAGAGATTTACTATAAGTGGCACTGTTCCATCTGGAACACCGGATACGGCTCGTATGCGTTTCACAAGTCTAGAAGCTGGATCGATTCAAGTTTTTGGCGCTCAACTAGAAGAAAATTCAACTGCAAGCTCTTACATTCCCACTTCAGGTGCTACAGTGACTAGAGCAGCACAAACACTTGCAGTTCCTCCAGCAGCATTTGGCTGGCCGGAACCTGAGTATCTCTCGGGTGAGCTGGTGACTAACGGGACGTTTGACACTGATACGACGGGGTGGACTGGGTACAACTACCAAGGTCATTCTGTCACAATCTCGTCTGTGTCAGGTGAACTAACAGTGGTAAACGACCCTACGAATGGTGGCAATGCAGCAGCATATCAAGCTATACCAACTGTTATTGGGCAGGTTTACTCGGTCTCTGTTGATTTCATCTCCACGACAACCGGAACGCCAAATGTTCTGATTAGAAATTCAGTAGGTGGAGCTACATTATCGTCCATCACAACGTCAGGTGCAGGGGTCTACACAACCACCTTTACCGCAACTGCGACCAGCACATTAATCATTATAAGCCAGAATGCAATTGCTGCTGGGAACACGACCAAGTGTGACAACATCTCAGTCCGAGAAATCAACCCCCTCTCCGTCTCGATTCAGATGGATGGCCGCATAACTTATGCGAATGAGGGCGCATACGAGACCACAATTGGCGCCAAATGGCGTCTAGATTTCCAGAACGAAATCCTCATTATGAACTTGAGTACGAACAGCTCGGATGTGGGCAGGCCATTCTTCAGCCAAGAGGCAGGGGGCGTGACCGACAACGTATCGACATCTGGCAGTCCCTACTCGCCCGGCACCTTAGTCCCGTTCAACATCAGTTCCCGCCACGGCAGCACCTTCATAAACGGCGCAGTGGACGGTGTGGCACTCACTGCAAATATAACCCCTACGGCACTCCCAGACTTGTCCGGTTCGAACATTGAGATCGCCCATGACTTCATGGGAACAATCCGAACCTTCAGGCAATTTGCAGGTGATATTGGAGATGCTGGTTTGGTAACTGCGACTAGCTAACTAATGCACAACTACAGGAGCTAACCAGCTAATGTCAGAAGAAGTAATCAAAACTGATTTTAACTTTAAATTTACAAATGAAGCTGCTATGAATACTGCATTGGCACCTTTCTTTTATCAGCCACAAGTGCAGTCTGTTGATGGTGATGGGATGTTACAGTTTGATTCTGAAACAGGTGATCCTATCATGGAGAATGATGGTGATGCATATTTGGTTATGCATTCAGAAAGTTATTCGTTTGATATTATAGGCACTATTTACAAACCAACAGGTGCTACTCTTACTGATTCTGAGGGTAATGAATATCCTGAAACGGCTGCTGAATCAGGTTGGCATGTAAATCTTCGCATTGTTGGTGATGCAAGAAGAGTAGATGCTGAAGCACTTGATACTACATATGGTGTTAATCCTGCTACACCATATAGAGTATGGGCATAATGTCAGAAAATAATTTTTTATTCTATCTGGAGTACACGTAATGTCTAATGATTTCTTTGACTTTGGATTCAGTGCGGTAGACGAATCTGAACTAGAATCATTTCAGAAGGCAACTGCTGAAGCTGAAGAAGCATCATCTGCAGCTTCGACGTATGAAGAAAAGCTAAACAAATTATACAACGCTATATCTCCTTTACTCTCAAATCTAAAAAAGAATCCTGAAAAAGATTATATCTATTGGCCTGATAGATTAGATAAAGTAGAGAAGTTCGAAGATCTTATCAATAAAATTATTAGTTAGAAAGTGGATTGTCTAACGACATCTGTATTTTATCGTTCATTCTTCTTTCTAATTCTCTCATTTCTCTATCTGTGTCTTGATATAACTGATCTCGTTTGTTGTCGAATCTTTGATCCGCCAAGTCGATCATTTCTCTAATTTCTTTTTCGGATGATCTAACGTCATCTTTGAGACGGTCAACCAAGTCTTCTACTCTGATAACATCGCCCTTTAAATCATTTCTAATATCTCTGGCATAGTCAGTAGCCTGAAGAACTGCATCTTCAGTTGCATTCATTTGTTCTTGAATAACAGAAAGCTGCTCTTCGATACCTGAAAGATCTGGTGCAACATATGTTGTTATCATATCTTTCATATCCATGTAATCGTTGTAAACAGTGAATGCGCCATAAAGACCACCAATAACAGTACTGAAAACACCAAATGCTGCACCCGCAGTAATTGCAGTAACTTTTATTCCGAGAATTTTAAACTGTTTGTTTTTAAGATTCTCAATACCATCTTCTAATTTTTCTAATTCGTCACCTAAATCTTTTTCTGCCATTTCACAAATGCTCCTATTCTATCATGAATGTCAGGGTCTTCTATGTAATCATACCCATTTGGAGGAGATGTTTGTTGTTCTTTCCAGACAGGAATAAATTCTGAGATGTTTTTGCGAAAATCAGGATTAGATCTAAAATGCACCTCAATTAGTTTTCCGCCAATAAATTCGCAGTTTATTTTGGGCTTATCTTTAAACTCTTCTAATAGTTCAGGAAAAGGTACTTGATCGTCTGTCTTTACCCATCGATCCCATTTAACAAATGTATCTTCTGACTTAATTCCTTCTACGCAAAGAGACTGTTGGCCGTACTCATAATCTACTGATAGATGTCTACCCTCAAACCACTCACACCAAAAGTGGCCAACATTTAAGTTTAACGTATACTTTTCAATCCAAAGTTTTTTAGCACCAAGACCAAGACCGAGTGCGTTAACACATGGTCTAACAATATAATGATTTGGCTCTGGAACATCAGTTCCTACCGGACCACAGATGTAACCAAGTTTACGTGATAGGATAAGTTTATCCACCACCCACAGTTCATCTGGGTCCGCAGTTTTCCAATATAGATCTTCTTCTGTATCTTCGTAAATTGAAATCATTTTTTGTTTGCTGTTAAAGCCTCTTTACCATAGAAAGCAGCAACAATAGCTGCAACAGATACAAAGTATGTAGGTGCAATATCTTTCAAAAGACCAGATGCACCTTCAAATCCAAGGACACTAGCTAGGATAATTGCAAATGGATAAAGTAACATTCCACCCAATGCAAACCATGCCATGTTTCTTTGTGCGTCTTGTCTCTTATCTTCATTCTCAATCTGAATAAGTTTCTCACCTCTAGCCATTTCTTCGTCGGTTAGTACACCGTCACCATCAACATCGAATTGATTATATATCGAATCTTGTTGTAATGTTTTACCGGCCATACTAGCCTCCTAAGCCTGTGCTACTAAAGGCAGAAGTGAGTTGTGGACCAAATGCTGCTGCTGCCCAAAGCATTGCACCAATAGCACCGACTCCGATAATAACCCATTTCATTTTCATATCATCGACAGACATCTTGATACCAATTAGTTCATTGCTCAGAACTCTAAGCGAAAGCTCCATCTTGCCCTCTGGCATATCGATAGGCTGTTGAATTTCTTTCTTATTTTCCATTATTTTTCTCCTTCAAGAGTTATTTTACCTTCGTTTATAAGACGCTCTCTGTTAGCCATATGCTGTACGTGAACGTCATCCTTGCTCTGACCATGATAAGGAACGGCATGACCCTCTTCGATAAGGATTTCTGTAGCTCTTTTTTCTTCAATCAAAAAGTCGCCAAGGATACGACCAAACTTACCTTTTGCGTCTTCTCCACTTCTATCAATTTCAGTTTTTAGAATTTGAGAAGACCCAACGGGAAGAATTTCTTTTAGTCTATCTTTACTAGCTAGACCAAATTGTTTTTCTACTAAGTCTCTTGTTCTAGATTCTGGGGTATCAATACCCATCATTCTAACTCTTTCTTTGTGCATCCACACACCAAATCCAAGATCTATATCAATATCTACAGTATCACCGTCAACCACCTTAAGAATTTTGCATTTATATTCGTACATAGTTATCTCCATTAGCCTTGAAATTGTAAGGCTCTAAGTTGTTGAATTTCTTGTTCTAGTCTCATTACTTCAAGCTGCTTTTTTCGCAGTTCAAGTTCATATAGCCTGTTGCAATCCACTCTAGACTTAGGTTTTTTGCCTAATGGAATAATAATTCGAGCAAAAACACCAACGTCACCTACCCTTGAGTCAACGTAACCATTCAGAGGATCTGTATATCCTCTACCAATAATTCCTGTTACGCCAAATTCTAAATTAGTAGCAGAACCAATTGCGTTAGTGCAGTCTAGATCACCAGCTTTGAATCTGTCTGATTGGTAACTTCCCGGAGCAGTCGGTATCGATAGATTTAAAGAACTACTTGATTGTCCAAATGAGACAGAAGACCAAAACAAAATAATTACTAGAGACAATAAAATTAGTTTAATAAAATTATATCTGTTCATAACTACACCTTTGAACATATTCTAGAATCAATTCCAGATGAAACGCTGTCTTCTAAAACTCTTTTAGAAGACGTACATATGTATTCAATACGATCACAATCTATCTCTCTTAAGTAAATTTTAATAGTTTTACGACCTAAGTATGGTACGTTCACTATTTTATAATTTGCCGCAAAAGGAATTGTTTTCCAGTCTTTGTCAAATACAGAAACCTCATAGTATTCTATGTCTTTTCTTTTATTAAAAAGAGTCATAGTTGTTGTAACCACGCCTTCTAGGAAGGATGGACTAAATTTAGGATAAGTGGGTGTCCATTCATGGGCATTAGCGGTAGTAGACATCAATAATGTCACCACTGCTACAATGAAGGTCTTCATTACTTTGCAATACACTCTGCGGTTATATTTGCAGAGTACTGACCGCCCGGAAAAGACTTTCCTGCACCGTAGGATACTTCCGAATCGATCTGAAACCATACAGCACCAGACTGCGTTAGATCATATTCAGTTACGTTTTCGTATTCAACTTTATCAGTTTCGTAACCAGATTGTGCTGCATTAGATGTCTGTGATACTGTTACTTCTCCGTCCCAATTAAGAGCATCAGTTAAAGTTGGGGAAGACGCAAACGATTGTGGCCAAGAAACTTTAGCCTTATAATAGTCTGCTGATGTAACGTCGAAACGAACGACAGGGAATATTCCTCCATCCACAGGATCTGTGCTTAACGAATCGGGAGTTGGGTTTCCATATACGCCAGCAGTATCCGTGTAAATGCTACATTTTGAGGACACGTTTCCTGTAATCGGAACATTTTCTGCACTAGAAATTCCTGCTATAAAAATAGCAGATAGCATGAAAGTAGTTCTTAACATTTTTTATTCTCCGGTTAATTCTTCTCTATCATATTGAGAGCGTACCATAGAATAATATTTGGCACTTCGTGCCAGTTGCCTCAACGCCCTGTTATTATCAGGTAATTGTTCATCTTCGATTTCATATTTATCAGAATATTCATTACTATCAAACTCAACATCATAATATGGATTAATTAGAGTAATATTAGAAAGTTCTTTAAAGGTGTTATTCTGTTGTTTTAGGTCAACCAATCCACCAACAGAAGGGTCTGTCATTAAAAGTGTTTGAAGTTCATCGTTTGATTCTTCTAAAACAACTAAGTTTTCACTTTCGTTTTTAACACCTTTTTCTTCTTGTAATTCTAGCCAGTATTCGTAAAGGTCATTGTCGGCGTTTATCTCAGTAATACTGTTTAGGTATTTATAAACAGCATCCAAAAAACCGGGACATGATGGATTTGAAAGAGGATTAATACATATTAATGAATCTTCTGCGATATCCATTCTGTATGAATACGTCATAGAAGGATCAGTGACAGTTCCATCACCTTCTACAGTAATACTACCCTGTCCCCATTGCTCACCCGGTATTCCGGTAAACCTAAAATTCTTTTGAATTGAGTTGCTTGGTAATCCTGACCAATCATCAACCTCTTCAAAAATGTAGCCACCGTTGACCGTATCTACGTTACGCACGTAGACCTTAGCATTATCATTTGTTTCTTTTGTCATAACGTAGTAGTAGACAACACCATTTACTTGTAATGTAACTGTTGGTGCTGAAAAGTCTGGTAGCACTCCAGTCATTGACCAAGAAAGTGCATTTTGTGCGGCGTTGTTTGTTACACCATATATACTATCCGCCCAAGAGCAACGCCAAGATGCCAACAACAACAGCACTGCCGATGAGAGTAGTACGAGTGTCCGGGTCAACATTAATGCCTCCACTATTTCGTGCGTCTGGTCTACGTTCTTGGTTAATGGGCTTATCCCATTCAGTCTTTGCCTGTTCGCCAATCATTCCATCGATAGGGCATGGTGTACCTGCATCCATCATAGCTGTAAAAATTCTAGGATCTTGGCACATTACTGATACTGCTGCCACCTTCATTCCCATATCATATAGTGTCTTAGCATTTTTAAGCTTTTCACAGTTCATGTCTCTGATGGTGGATCCAGCAGATATGCCAAGGATTTGTGTTTGCACAGCCCCCGAAATTCCGATTGTGCATAAGTCTGAATTTGAAGAATTTATACTTGGTGAAATAGCAGAAGGTGGTGCTGAAATTATAGTCGATGTAGATTCTGATGTTGTATCAACAGTACTCTCTGTGTAATTTTCAGTTACTATTGGATCAGTTTGTGAAAATGCAATGTTAGGAAACATGAAGAACGCTATTACAAATAGAATCTTTTTAATCATTTTATATCCTCAAATATCAAAAAGTTTGCGTGAGGAAATAACTTCGAAAAATGTCTTACTTTTCTGATTATTAAGAGTGTTATAATTCTTAAGGGTTATTTCAGAATAAGTTGGGCGATAATGAAGGGTTCTTTCTTTAGGAATACACAGCAATTGACCTGTAGTCTTCATTGCCTTTCTTTTTTCATCCATACGAATAGGGTTCATCTGAGGATCTTTTTCTGGTCTGGAAGAAAGCACTTGTAGCATGTCTTCTGGTGTCTTGATCGATTTTAATTGTTTTAAGACAATCGCCATCCGAGTCTCTGAAGACTTACGAGAAGCTTTTTCGTGCGGATTATCTTTATTGTTCTGATAACCAGCCCAAGGCATATCAATTCCGTGATTAGTTCTTACGATACCGTCTGTCTTTTTTAGTTTTTTGAAAGTGTACTCATACTTCTTATTTGTTGTGTGATAATCTTTAAATGCTCCTTCAAGAATATAGCATTCGTTATCATCCGCAATAAGTGTATTGCCGGGAATCTGTAGTTTAATGAGAGTATTCAACGCAGATTTTGCGGTCTTTCTAAAGAGAGCAGTTCTTATTCTGATACCATCAGGTGCATAATATGTTCTTTCAGATTGATCATCAGAACCAGCAGCAACACCTTCTTTCTCATCTTTCTTGACCATGATAGATGCAGAAAGAATAGCTACGCCATATTCATTTACACCTTCAGTATAACGTGTCTTATCATCTTGCATGTACAGTCTTTGTATACCGTTTCTATTTGACTGTTTAATAGAAACAACAGGCTTATAGTTACGATCTCTATTTTTTGCGAGAACCCAACCATATTCCGGTAGATATTTTGCAACTACAACACACATGTTGACTCCTGTTGACATTAAATAGGTTTATTGTTATTTATGACAAATAAGGAGTTAAGAAATGAATAACTATGTTGTGTACACTCAAGAGAATTGTTCTTACTGTGTAAAAGCAAAAGAACTAATTATTGAAAAGGGTCATACATATACGGAGTATGTTTTGGGCCGAGATGTTTCTAAAACTGAGTTGTTTGAGATGTTTCCCGGTGTAAAGACTGTTCCTATTGTTGTTTTGGATGGTCAGAAAGTTGGTGGTTATCAGGAATTAACTGAATCGGTAAATAGAATGCTACTTAAGGGATAGAATGGTAGAAATTGAAAGAAATGAATTGAGTGAGAATGCTATGGGCGGGACTGAACTCATGGCAACTGCTTTAGCTGAAAGACTTGAACCAGAATTAAAAGACAAATTTCAGATTATTTGTTCTAGAGTACGGGATATTGAAGAAGATAAGATCCCTGTATTGTGGCTTCACGATTTACCTAACGATCCAGAGTCCCAGCATTTAGCAGACAAAGAAAGTAGAGATAGATTTGCAAAGTTTGTTTTTGTTTCAAACTGGCAAATGAATGAATACATTCATACTTATGGTCTTAATTGGGAGGATTGTTATGTTATTAAAAATGCAATCGAACCAATTAAGTTTGAAGAAAAACCAAAGGATGGAATTGTTAGGTTGATTTATCATTCCACACCACATCGTGGATTAGAACTTCTGGTTCCTTCTTTTGAATATCTTGCGGAAAAGCATGAAAATATTGAGCTTGATGTTTACTCTAGCTTCAATCTTTACGGTTGGTCTGAACGTGATCAGCCTTATCAAGATCTTTTTGATAAATGCAAACAGCACCCCAAGATTAATTATCACGGAACACAACCTAACTCTGTTGTTAGAGAGGCTTTGGCGAAGGCTGACATCTTTGCGTATCCAAACATTTGGCCTGAAACATCATGTCTTTGTGCAATCGAAGCTTTAGATGCAGGGTGTCTTATGCTTGCGCCAAATTATGCGGCTCTTCCTGAAACTGCTGCATCTTGGGGAATTACGTATCAATGGACACCAAGCCACAATAAGCATGCAAATATGTTTACTAGCATTTTGGATAATATGATTCAGACGCTAACAGCGAATAAAGATGATGCTGAGCCTATGATCGTCCAGCAGAAACTATACTATGATAATTACTACTCTTGGGATGTTAGAATTCAAGAATGGAATCAGATGTTGAATAATATTTTATGGGAAAGAAATGAACTCTAATAATGTAATTAGTTTTGGTAAATCCGCTGAGACTCAGAATATTCCTGATGTTGATAAGAATATTCTGAGTCTCAAATCGTCTTATTGTGATGAGATGTCTAACGAGCTTTTTGGGATTCTAATGAGAATCATAGAAAGAAGTGGGCATATGGATGGTGTTGATACTGAAGACGAAGGATTTTTTAACGATCTTCAGCCTAGATTAGCAATGGTAAAAGAGTCTCTTTACGCAGTATTTTGTCTTCTTGAAAATGTTGATTATGATCTGTCTATTGTATTTGACAATTTATATGATCCGATTGGATATACTGAGGACGGCATCAATACACACCTCTTCGTTTCTGTAAATAATAAATATAGAGACAAATTGATTGAAATTACTAAAGAATATTTGAAAAACAAGGAAGACAATGGTTAGAAAAAGTATATCTGAAATCTTACATGAGATTGGTGAGCAAGCTTCGTTCCAAGACCGTGTTAAGGTTATGCGTAGTTACAGAGGTAACAACCCTCTTAGAGCTATTTTAAAATATGCATTTGATCCGAGAATTAAGTTTCTTCTACCGGAGGGTACACCTCCCTACAAAGAAAACGACTTTCCTGATCAACAAGGAAATCTTTATTATCATTCTAAAAAGCTTTATCTTTTTATTGAAGGCGGAAACAAGAACATTAATGATCTTAAGAGAGAAAGTTTGTTTATTGGAATGCTAGAGACTGTAGATAAAGACGATGCTAAAATTTTAGTTGGAATGAAAGACAAAGATATTCCGGTTAAAAATGTAACCCAGAAACTAACAGAAAGAGCCTTCCCGGACCTATTCCAATGAAAAGACGATCTAATAAAAAATCAGATGTAATTGAAGAACAATATTATGACGAATTTGAGGACATTAGTTTTCAAAAACATAAAAGACAAAAGAATCTGAGTAGGAAAAAGAATGATCCTTACATAGATGATTACAGGGATGAGTGGAACTAATGCCATTATACACGTTTAAAGATAAAGACACGGGTGAAATTTCATCAGAAATTATGTCTTTCTCAGATAGAGAGAAATATCTAGAAGAGAATAAAAATCTTCAACTTTGTCTTGCTACCCCCGGATTTACGGACCCCCATACAATGGGAAGAATAAAACCGGATGATAATTTTAGGGATCTATTAAGAGAAACTAAAAAGGCCCACAAAGGTAGCACAGTTAATACATTTTAGGATTTTGAATGGCTAGAAAAATTAAACAAAAAAATGCCAATTACATTAAAGAGCAGAAAAGACAAACTTTTGAAAAGACATTACACCTTGAAAACGTAAGACCAAAGACTGAAAACCAGAAAAAGATTTTCAGTCAATATTTCCAGAAAAAACATATTTTTGTTCACGGACTTCCGGGTACTGGTAAGACGTTTATTAGTCTCTATCTGGCACTTAAAGATCTTTTGTCAGAATCTAATATTGAAAAGGTTCTTATTGTAAGAAGTGCTGTTTCATCTAGAGAAGTTGGCTTTCTCCCCGGATCCGCAAAGGATAAGATGAGATCTTATGAAGAACCTTACTATGAAATATGTTCCAAGCTTTTTGACAGGGATGATGCATACACTCAGCTTAAAATGAGAAAGATGGTTGAGTTTGCTCCAACATCATTTCTAAGAGGAGTAACGTGGGATAATCATGTTGTCATAATTGATGAAGTTCAAAATTTAAATGATCATGAAATATCAACGGTCATTACTCGCATGGGGCAGGGTTCTAGAATTTTGTTCTGCGGTGATTTTAGACAATCTGACTTTGTTACAAAGGGTCAGGAAGAAAGTGGAATCACTAATCTTTTTAAAATAATTCGATTGATGCCTTCGTTCACTCACGTAGAAATGGGAATAAACGATGTTGTAAGAAGTGGGATTGTAAAGGAGTATCTTGAGGCAAGACTTGAATTAGGTCTCATTTGAAATAATATATGAAAAATGCAGTAGAAACATACAGAAAATTTGGACTTGCCGTTGAAGATATGGTAATTGGTTCTGACATAACCTACATGGAAGCTATCATGGAGATTATGAAACGTGAAAATCTTGAAGAAGAAATTATATATAAGATGATTAAGAAAAATCCAGTGTTAAAAATTAAGCTGGAACTTGAGAGTCAAAGGTATAATCTCCTTCATAAGGAAGCAAATACGGCGATATTGTGACACCATTCAAATGCTACAAGCTCTACTTAGCACTGAAACGACACTTCACTTCGGATGAATATGATTTTTTTAAATACAACGGAAAGGTAAGGGCAAATGAAAAGTCTTTCGAAAATCGCAGAGATAATTATCTCTTTAGTAAAATGGCCAGCAAATCAAGCGTACAGACTCTCCTTGTTTCTGTACTCGCAAATGATCCAAATTTCTTCGTCACCGACATCCTCTCTGAAAGAGGTGAGCAAATCCACAAAAGGTGGCAAAAGTACCAGCAAAGCTTCGACTACAGCTTCAAAGAAGAAATCAAGCAGTACGAAAACTTCGACCAAGCGATCATCGTCAAAGAAGGCTACCCCGAAATAATTTCAGATTACTTTTCGGGTAAGATATCCCTTGACACGCTGTCGGTAGTCGATAAATTGATCGACGGCTGTAAGTATTGGGGTAGTCATCTCAAAGACCCACTTTGGGATGATGTAAATAGAAAGCTGATAAAGTATCGACCATTTATCAGCGTTCGCACAGAAATATACAAAAGCTATATCTATGATATCTACAGTGGTTAAAGCACATACAAGGAACATACAATGAGCATACAAGAACTTAAATCTAAGCGTAAATCCAGCATGGAAAATCTCGTCAAAAAGGTTGAAAGCCTTAACGGTGGTTATGACGACGATAAAGAAAAATTCTGGAAACCTTCAGTTGGTAAGGATGGTAATGGACAATTCATTATCCGATTCCTACCAGAACCAGAGGGCGAAGAGTCTCCTGTAGTCCATCTTTGGAACCACTTTATTAAAGGTCCGGGTGGATACTACGTTGAAAACTCTAGAACTACTCTAGGTCGAGGTGAGCCAGATCCAGTTTCAGAATACAATTCCAAGCTTTGGAATATGTCTGAAAATGACAACTCTCCTGAACGTAAACAGGCCCGTGATCAGAAAAGACGCCTTGTCTATTACTCAAACATTTTGGTCGTTAAAGATCCTGTAAATCCAGAAAATGAAGGAAAGGTTTTCCTTTATCAGTACGGTAAAAAGATCCATGACATGATCGCCAAAAAGTTAAAGCCAATCTATGATGATGACGAAGCTGTAAACGTTTTTGACTTTTGGGAAGGTGCAAACTTCCGCATTCGGATCAGTTCGATTGCCGGAGACGGTGGTAGAAAATATTGGAGATATGATGACTCTACATTTGAAAGCCCATCTTCAGTATCTGAGGACGATGATGAATTAGACGCTATCTGGAAAACACAGTATTCTCTTGCAGAGATTGTTTCCCCAGACAAATTTAAGTCATACGATGAGCTTAGAGAAAAGTTCTTCAAGGTTTTAGGAACTTCTCCAACAGGTTCCCTAGAAAAGCCCAAGCCACGGGTTGAGGCTAAGCCTGTAGAGCAAAAGTCTGCACCTGAATCGACTTATCGAGATAGCTATCGTGAAAAGTCTGCGTCTGAATTCTTAGATGACGACATTCCGTTTGATGTAGAACCGAAAGTTTCTTCTGATGACGATGATGATTTATCTGTCTTTAAGTCATTGATGGATGATGACTAAGTGATCAGTGAGCGGCGATTAAGTTCCGCCGCTCACAATTCCGCCGGGGCCGGAATATCCAAATCCTTGATACGTTGTTACCGCTAATGGATCATACATAGACCTTTGTGATCCAGCCGCTGGTTGTCCAGTTTGCTCTGCGGGATTGCCATCTTTACTAGTAGGCGTTTGTCTTTGGTCGTCGTTTGTATTTCCTACAGCAGCAAGATCTTGTTGAACCTGCGTTGAGAAGCCATTAAAACTGTCTGTCAAACCTGCCAGAAGACCAGCCGCCGTCTTTTCTTGATCGAAGATATCGATACCAGATTGTCCTGCCATAAGACCAGCCGCCATACTAAAGTTTCCAGTTAGTGCTGCAGTTGCCGCTAATGGATTCTCTTTACCAATACCAACAGTTCCTTTGAGCATTGCGCCAATCACCGGAATATCAGCCAATCCAGAGGATTCTAAAGCTTCGCTCGCAAAGTCAAACACTGGAGATGCTGCTGTCTTGATCATGTCTTGAAACTCATCATAACCATCTTTACCAAGAAGCATTCTAACGCCAGCAAGACCACCAGCACCTGCTGCAAATCCTCCTAAAGCCCCACCACCTAAAAGACCAGACAGACCCGCCAGAGCGCCAGCAGAACCAAGCAGGGTGATTATTTCTTTGTTCTCCGAGAACCATTGAACGATACCTGCAAGATTTGGATTTGATTCGATGAAATTGTCTAGGGCCATACCTCCAATTGTTTGTCTCATTTTTTTAGCTTCTTCTTCTGTACCACCAGCAAGAAGTGTTTGAGAGGTGTTCCTGTCTATAGCTCCATCAGTCTCTTCAGAAATTATATCACCAGCAAATCGTGTCAACGCAGTTTCAATTGCTTTAGGTCTTTCTGCAGTAAGAAGTCTTTCGGGTAAATTACCAAGCTGCTCTGTTACGAGTGGTGTTTTTACAATATCTTCTAGAGATCCAGTTAAAAAAGTTTCAGCTTGGTATCCTTCAAAAAGCCCACCAATTGCTGAATTTTTTAAATTTTCAATTGCTTCTTTTTGAACAGCAATATCGTCCGACCCCAAAAGATCTCTTAGATAATTGTCTATTTTTGCTCCCGGTACAGGAATGCCAAAACGTTTGTCTTTGACATCTGGAATTTTATCTGGATTTTTTACCATTTCTCTTATGGAAGGAAAGCCGGGTATACTTAAAGAATCAATCTCTTCTAAGCCTATTCCTGTTTTTTCCGCTAATTCTATTGCTTTTATTATTCTTTCTTTAGGACTTTCTGTAATGGAAAGATCTATAATTTCTGGAATAACTTCATCAAAATCTATATTTCCTAAGTCGGGATAAAGAGCTTTGATGTCTGCTTCATATTCTGTTGCAATATCACCGATAGCCTGAAGTCTGCCTACGGGAGTATCTGCCGAAGAAATCTTTTCAACAGCCGAAGTAAATGACTTAACCCCTTCACCGGATCGTATTGACTCCAAAATTTCACCTGAAATTTTAGAAGCCGATGGTAGACTTGCAATATTTGAAGGAAGAGAACTAGTGATAGCAGCAGCAACCCTATCGGGAAACATGTTTGCAGCAAGGCTAACTAATCCACCTGCTACTTCTCCTTTCAGTTGTTCAGTCCTTTCAGTTAATACAGGATAATCTTGATCTTCATTTGTTGACGTACTTTTTCCATCCCTGCTTTTGCTAATAATTTTAGCTATAGGATCATCTGCATTTTCATCTCTAAGTGATGAAGCAGCTACATTACTATCATCATATGCTTTAGGAGTGTTTTCTCCCTTAAAAATGCTGACCTCTTCTTTTCTTCTAGTTACAAGGCCACCTGCAACTTTTCCACCTGCCTTGTTGTAATCGGGCATTTTTTGAAGTATTTGTTCTTTGCTTCTATTACCATTATCTGTTAGCTGATTAATGCTACCAAGATTGTAAGCAAACGAAACCATTGCATCAAATTCATTTTGTGTAAAATTATAAAATGTATTAAATTTGTTTACATTTGCTTCATACTTTTTTATCTCCTGTTTTAGGAGTTTATCAGCACCATCTTTTGTTATAGATTTTATTGTTGGATCGCCAGTTAGTTTTCCTGCATAAGATCCGTAGCCAATGCTCCATTGCTTAAAATCGCTGTAAGGCTCAGAATAAAATTTTTCTTTATCTTTTATAAAGTTAATTAATTTTTCACTAGCCAGCATCTTGGGATAAGATCTTTGCTGTGGAATTGGTGGTAAATCGTCTGCCATTATCTTCTAGCCATTTCCTGTTCGTTTTTCTTTTGCTCCAAATAGTCAATCAGCATGGAAGAATATAATTCAAGTTCAAAAGGTATCATATTTTCAATGTCTGATATACTGTATCCATGATGCTGGGCCATATTAAAAATTAGTTTGAAGTAATTTTTAAGGTTGTTATGACCCAACAGTATTAAAAAAAATTGTTGATACCCTTCAACGTTAATGATTTATCTTTCTTTTCATCTTTCCATCTTGCTTCAACTTCAACTGAAGGCATAGAAGAAATAAAATCTTTACATTGCTCAATATTCGATACACTTAACGAATCAATAAATTCGATCTGTTCTTCATTTGAGTAGGAGTAGAATTCATATGATTGATCGTCATGGAAAACTGAATTGATAGAATACTTCAACGTATCAAAAAATGCTTCAACATCATTTTCTGCTGTAACTTTAGAAATCTCATCTAGCGTAGGATACTTCATAATCAATGCAGTATCTTCATTAAGAATTACTTTGTTACCAACATCAGAAGATACGACATTTACGTCGTTTAAATCTACAGTAGCTTTCTTTCTCTCGCCAGATTCTGGATCAGTAATTTCCAATTCGATGAAATCGCCAATAGAGTTAATTCTTAGCTGGATGAAGAGATATTCAATATCGTAGTATGGGAGCTTGCTTATGTCTAAAGCTTCATCAACAACACAATTCTGAATAACTTGTTCGATAGCAATAAAAATCTGATCCTTTTCGCCTGACTGTTTGGCCATAAGAAGAATTTTTTCTTCTTTAACTAAAAAGGGTCTCAATAAAATTTCTCTGTTTAAAGACGGAATCGTTGTCTTAAAAACAGCAGTCTGAATTTTTGGTAACATTTTTCATCCTTTAATCAATCTGTGGTCCAGAACTAATACTTCCAATTGGTGGTCTTCCCGACTGCGAACCAGAGCTAGTGCTTCCGATTTTTGGTCTTTCAGTAATAATGGGTGCTCTATCAGGCATTTCGACTTTATTAACATAACCTCTTTCACCAAAAGATGATATGGTGCTAGATCCTCCACCAAAAGCACTCATAGAATAGGATCTAAATTTTATAATACAAGATACCGTTGCAATAGCGTCTCCACTACTCCAATCAAGTGTTACATCAGACAAAGACGATACAAATGAATCGTTAAGTGTGTAACTAGTTACGACACCACCTGACTGATTGAAATGTTTTATATTAACTGCAGATTCGTATTGTGAAGAATATCCAACAAACCCGTCAGGATCTACAACGCTATCCATCATCTGGTTCAGCGCTGAAAGACAGCGCCCTTCGTTGTCTAATATGAAGGTCACGCCAACGCCTGAGTAAGATCTTGATACTGCCTTTTCTAATGGCCTGTACGGACCATTAGAAAACGTATCGGTTACAATACTCGATCCGGGTAGAGAAGCACTAGTGGCTTGAAATCTAAGATCGGCAAAGCTTGCGAAAAAGACTTCAAACAAAGCGGCTTTAGCAAAGTCGTTTTTAAATCTTCCTTTAAATTGTTCTATACTAAAGCCCATCTTATATCCTATCGAGCGATTCTTTTTGTGCGATTCCAGTGATACCCGGATTCGGTGATGCATTTCCAACAGCAAACATTTCAACTGGTAAGAATAGGGCAATATCCCATTCGTATGATTTAACTTCATACAATGGTGATTGAAGGTGGTTAAACAGATACTTTTTTATGCACGGCCTAAACATGCTAAACCTTGATGCAACCTTCAAAATCTCATAGCTTATTCTTAACCTTGTTTTATCATCGTATGAATTGTCACTAGACAAAGTGTAAAGTGCATCCATCAAAGCTGCTCTGGGTTCGAGCGGTAAGTAATGTAGGTTGATGCCCATTATCCCATTATTTATAGTGTTTATTGGAAAGATCATTGGCAACCTATCGTGATATGGTAGCTCTTTAATCATTTTTGGGATGTATTGAAAAAAATACATTTTTCCAATAGTTGGAAGCTTTGCGATTCTATCTTTGTTTTTAAATATTGTATCTTTAGAACTTTGTGCGGACATGCTTCCGAAACCACGATAGTATTGTCGTGCCTTCTTGGTTCGAGCAGGGATAATCTCTTGTTCTAAGCCTTCGACAAGAATTGAGTGGAATACGTCTTTTGGCTTTTTTCCTACTACCTTTTCGACAGTCTCTTTAAATGATCTTAAGGTTATTGCCATTTAGAGTCCTAGCTCGTTCTCTGTTAAAATCTGAAACTTCCACTTTCGATCTTTGCAAAAGCTTTCTGCAGCTTTCCACTTAGACTCGTTAATAGCGTATGTCTTAACCTTATTTACATATTGCTTAGTTATTTTTTTAACTTTATCTGGTTTTTCTGTTTGATATTTTGGTTTGATTTCTACAACAAGAATATCAATACCGCCCTGTTTGTTTCTCTTCTTCACGTAGAAGTCAGGAAAGTATCTTCTCACACGTCCGTCCACAGGACTTTTGTAAGGTATAAAAAACTCTTCAGAAGACCATTCAACGACACTTGGGTTGTTATCCAAGTATCCCATGAACATCTTTTCCCAACTACTCCTATAAATAATCTTAGTTGGGTCTCCTTTATATTTACTGTAATTTTTTGGTTTAAAGTAACCCTTTTTAGCTGGCATGTAATTATTTAGTAGGAAGACAAATGGTTAGAAGACCTGATACTTTTGGCGATACTATACGTCCGGGCGTCGGCAGATCTGTTAATGCTAAGCCGAGTGGGACTAATCTAGTAACTACTTCTAGCGGAGGATTTGTAAAAACCGGATCTGGAAGTTATGTCACTTCAAATCCTAATAAAAAATCTGGAAATAAAAGTGCTGCACAAGGTTACAGTAATAAGAGAAAAAATAAGTCTAAAAAATCTGGTAGACGTAAAGTACCTCAAATTATTGACGCCAGAAATTGTACCAATAGATCATCCTCTATAGGAATAAAGGGTGATAATATTATTACGTTAAAAGAGATGTTCTCTGTGGATTATGATAGTAAGGAAAATACCACAGAAGCATACTTACAAAGACTTAGAGAAAGAGACTCTAATAGTGGTTTTTCAACTAATCGAGTAAGTTCACCAGCGTCTTTTGAGAGAGGTGGTACTAGAAGTGACTCTTCGGGTGTACAGAGATTAGATAGTCCAATTCTTAGAGGAACTGGCTTTGGATCCTCTGGCGCAGGAGTAGGGGGAGCAGGAGGTAGCGGTGGAGGTGGTGGTTCTGTATCTTCTTCGTCTGGAACAATCGGTCTACCCACACCTGATAACCTTCAGGAAAATATGAATATTGGTTACGAGAGTAAGCATAAAGGCGCTGGTGGTGCAATTCAAGATGCCATAATGAATGCTACTGCAACAACTCTAAGAGCTTTAGGTGAAAAACAAGCTCCCGATATAGAGGGCGGTATGTCACAGATGAAGGCATTGTTTAACCAAGCTAAAGGCTTTTATGAACAGCCGGGAAATTTAAATAACTTGATAGGCGCTGTTGGTAATATGGCGGGTGTGCAAGGATTTAATACTGCGTTCAACAATAGCATGGTTCAGCAGTTTTCTGGTGTCATGCCGAGAACATTTAATTTTAGATGGAAGCTATATGCAGATTCAGAATCAGGGACACAATCTATATTTCAAGTTATACAACTTCTAAAAGAACACAGTCATCCAGAGCTTATTGATCCATTTTTAAATATTATTAGATACCCATCAATATTGACACGTTTTGATATTAGATCGCCAAACGGTCTCATTATTTTTCCAATATTTGAGAGTGTTATAACTGATATAACTGTAGACTATTCTGCTTCTGGTTCACCATTCTTTTTTAAGTCTGGTGCTCCTACTTCTGTGGCGTTGTCATTAACAATTATGGAAATAACCAGTAGAGTCAGAGGTGATTATCAGGCTAGTAGAAGTGGATTTGCTTAATGTCAAAAGGTCTATTTAAGAATTTACCAATAATAGAATACAATGGTAAGCTTGCAAGAAATCTTATGGTATCTTCAAAAGTGGTTGATGACGCTTTTAATAATCCAAACGCTTTTTTAAAATATACTGTTGAGGATGATGAATCGCCTGAAGAAGTTGCATTTAACTTCTATGGAAGTGTGTTTTTCTCTTGGCTTGTTTTGATGTCTAATAAAATTTTAGATGTATATAATGAGTGGCCTAAGTCTTATAAGCAGTTGACAAACTTTTACATTCAGAAATATGGGTCTGTACCTGCAGCTAAAGAAACGATATTACATTATAGTAATCCAAAATACGGTTTTACAATTAATCAAGATACCTTTAGTAGATATTCTAATTCTGATTTTGTTGATGCAACGATTTCTATTGATCGAACTGGATGGAATCCTGTTACGGCATTCGAGTACCATGAAGAAAGAAATGATAATTTGAGAAACATCGACTTGATTGATCCATCTTTCATAGATCAAGTGCAAGAAGAGGTGGAGAGATTATTTAATGGTTAACTTTTTAGAGCCAGCCAAAGGCCAAAAAGCATTTAAGGTGGAGGTTGTTAATCTTTTTGGTGGTGGAGGTGGCTTGGACATAACACAGTACGTCTCTTCTCTAAAAGCCTATTCTTCTCTAGATCATCCCTTTATGACATTAAGTTGTATTATATCTGACGAAGATGCAATACTTCGAAATGGCCGTATTGATGGAGACCGGGCTTTAGCTGTCAGTATAACCGATGGTGCTGGTGAAACGATTGATGGTTCGTTTCATATTAATAGCACAAAGACGGCTATGGTTAATGGTCGAAAGGCTCTGGGGGTAGAGCTTATTTGTATGAGCCAAGAGCACATATACAATAGCTCACAGAAAGTTCAAGAATGGAAATTTAAAAACAACCCGGAAACCTGCACAAACATTATAAAATATGTTTTTGGCAAATATATCAAAGGCGACTTGCAGATAAATGCTTTTTCATCACCAGCAGTAAACATTGATATTCCACGTCAAACACCCATGCAAGCAATCTCTTTTTTGCTTGAGAGGGCAGGTGGGACAGGAAATAATATGTTTGTATTATACGAAAGATTTAAATCAGGAAAACCTAAATTTTTTCTTGATGAGGTAAGTGAATTGGCAAAGGCAGGTCCAAAATATAGATATGTGATGACAGAATATAATATGACTGGTGCTGCTCATATAATTGATTCACAGTACGTCAATGGAGATAAAATTGCTAAAATATTAGTGTTTGGTCAAGAGTCAGGGTTTGATGCTCACTCTATGCTGCAGCAAGGCTATACATCTAAAGAATACGTTGACATAGGGTTTGTTAATAAAATTTGCACGTTTACAAAAGACTTGACACAACCTGTTTCTATGGAATCACGGCAAATGCCATTAGTTTCAGAAATTGGAAAACTAATGGCATCTCCAAGAGAGACACGAACTATATATGAGCCGAGAAATGATGATGAGACTTATTTTGAAAAACCCAATTTAGAAGACGCATATTTAAAACCTAAGACATCTGCAGCAGGATTTTTGAATAAAAGGGTTTCTATTAGCACGTATGGATGTGTGGATATTGGTCCGGGTGATATCGTTGAAATGGTGTATCCAATAAACACTAAAGATCCTGACAGACCTTTGGATCCTGAACTTACTGGAAATTACTTAGTTCTCGCAATACGTCATAGTGTGACAACTAACGGAGAGGTATACTCTCAGCTTGAGTTGGGTCTTGATGGTCAGAGAGGTTAAATGTAAACCTATGAGGGAAGTAAAATAATATGAGTAATAATACTGATCTTGCAGGTTTTCAGTCAGATTTTTATGGCAATAATTTTACTTGGTTTTTTGCATACGTTGATGAAGTGTATACGGCAGAAGAATCTAGAGATGCTGATACACTATTGCGTGTTGCAATTCGTATTTTAGGATTACACGACGAATTAGCACCTTTAGCAGACTTGCCTTTAGCTACCGTACTCATGCCAAATACAGGGGCTGATGTTCATGATATCGGAGAGACGATGGGTCTTGAAGTAGGTTCATTTGTAGTAGGATTTTGGATGGATCGTCACAGACAACATCCCTGCATTTTAGGTTCTCTTCCGGGAATTACACCAAGTCCTGTTGATTCAGTTTCTGATATTCAAAGTATAATTAAGTTTAATCGTTCTGGTCCGGGTCAGGGCGAATCGACTTCTGTTGAAACAACAGAAAATCCTGTCACTACTGAAGGACAAGTAGTATGATTGCACCTTCCTTTAACTTTGATCTTGGAATAAAAAATTACCAAAAAAACAGACTTATTGTAGATAGATTACATATTAAGAATGAAATTATGTACAATATAGAAAAAACTAAAAAAACTGTTTTTTCCATTAGTGCATTTTCTTACGTAAACAAAGACAACAGAAGTTTTTTAGAATCATTAAGGGATCTTGATGCATCTAATTTATTAAACACCTTTCACTTTTATATTAATACTTCTGGTAATGTCTTTACTAATTTAGAAATGAGTTCTGAATCATTTTTTTATCCCAATAGTACGAATGAATTTAACATTGTTATTTGCTTTTCTGGAAAGAGGTCAAATTTAGGTAATTTTAAACAGCCTTTAACACTGTACAATAACAATCAAATAAAAACTTTTTCTGAATTTATAAAGGTATTTTACAATAATGCCTTTGATGTTAAGTTTAATAATTTGGACGTAGATAATAATTTTGATAAAATATCAAATCTTGGATTTGATTTAGAAAATTATGCGAAAGAGGAATTAGCAAGTGTCT
>Ga0181380_1000302_pt1 | contig 22581 bp, 35 predicted proteins | sample 3SPOviralmetaG_FD_130116 | JGI IMG/M metagenome (GOLD analysis project Ga0181380, IMG submission 130116) | Marine viral communities from the oligotrophic San Pedro Time Series (SPOT) site, San Pedro Channel, CA, USA - 3 SPOT_SRF_2009-08-19 | ecosystem: Environmental > Aquatic > Marine > Strait... | reverse complement strand
TTTTGTGGATTATCTTTTGGAGTTGTAGCTTCCCAGTGTTCTACATGTTTACCAAACTGTTCAGCAGATTTGATAGTCCTCTTTGCAGAACTCACCGAGTTCTCATTGTCCATAATAGTAATTACATAACATTCCATAATCAAATACTCGTTGTTGTAGATGGTAACCTTTGTACCGTTGTATAGTGTTGTTTAGTCACACCTAAGTTTGCTACCAGTTGGTGACACATCAATGCATCATTAGGCCATGCACCATGTGCTTTTGCCATATATTCCATATTCTGTGCACCGTTAGGTTTAATTATATATGCACTATTTCCAGCGAGACCTTGTGGTATGTTAAATGCATCGATTCTAGGAACAGGTTGAATCTTTTGTTTTCTTTCTTGTATCATATCATAGTAAACTTTAGACTTTCTGGTGCAACCTCTAGGATCGTTAATACCTATTATATCATACTTTGATTCTAGAATATAGTCATAATCTAGTTTTTTTGTAAAAAAAGCATCATGTTCTAAAACTAAGACTGGTTCTTCGTATGCAAGGCAGTCTTCCCAACAATTGTAATGACTCAAGAAACAACCTACACGGTTTTCTTTTGTCTTTGTCTCGTATGCAGTCAGTGTCAGTCCAGATGCAATATCCTGTCTTTGACCTTCCCATGGGTATGTCCACTTGAGACCTTTGCCCTTTAACACTATATCAGAGTATTGACCATGTGTTGCAGGAAACTTCTCTATCTCAAAATCATTACCAACATTCCTAGAAGACTCCATAAGGTTTTCATACCCTTTTTCAGAGATCTCGTTTCCATGTATAGTTATGCAATATGCTTTCATAATTTATTGTACCTCTCAGTATACTTGTACATTTCTTCCAGAAGATCCTCTCTCATGAATGTGATGTCCATTTGAGATACCACGTTCTTTTTCATTGCAATATGATCTACACCTGTCGCAAAGAACCCAATACTTTTGAATGCTTTTTGGTAATCGGAAAAGTTAGGTGATCCTATATTATATTCTAGTAATGGTACTTCACAATGTATAGCCCAAGCATGTGACAATGTCTTTTCACCACCACGTATGATATCGACTTCAGATCCTTGAGTATCCATCTTAACAAAATTAGGTAAAGGTATTTTCTTTTGTTTTACAAACGTATCTAATTTAATTGTGGGTAAAGTTCTAAACTTACCTTTTGTGTAGTGTTTAGTATTCTCTTGATAATAACTATAACCAGTGTTCTCTACATCAGGACTATCCCCGATATAAAAATGAACTTCTTGGTGATCCTGATCTGATAACACCTGAGTATATCTGGTTGCATTAGATACCTTGTGTCTATACAAACAACTAGGGTTTGCTTCCCACTGATAGAAATGTTTTGCAGGTAATTGTCTACCTATCTTTGCAGTCCACCGACCATCGTTAGCACCAATGTCATAAACGATGTCTAGGGATTTACCATGTTTCTTTAGATCTCTACATACCGCAAAGATATTTCTTTCCAAGTTTTCTGCCATTATATAATTCCTGCATCTACCAGATCCAAATAGTTTTTGTCACGAGTTTTGGGTTTGTGTCTAATGTGTAACATATATGCTTTGTCTGGGTTTGGTTTGTAACTACTGTAGTCCCAACGTTCATCAAGATACTTGTCGAGTTTAAATCCTGCCTTGTGACACATTATATGAAACATTCCTTCATCGACATACGGTGTAGAACTCATCGTTTCAAATACTTGACGCATCGCAGGATTGATTTGTTTTCTCATGAGTTGTCGGAAATCTCTGGGCATTACATAACATGCACCTGACCATATAGGATAATCAAGATTTGCAACACGAGGAAACTGTCTTACAAATTTGGGTAAAATAGATTTTCTGTGCAGATCATCAAATGATGCGATACCCTTTGCTTCAAAGATATTTTTGTTGCATCCTCTTACCATAAACTTATCAGTATCTAACATAACTACAACATCATAATCATCGAACTCTTCATTGATACCTGCACACTTCTGACACTGTTCACGTAATCCTTTTTGGAACGGTTGACCGTCAATAAGTCTATACTCTGCACCCATACGTTTCGCATACGCAGATATGTTTTCGACACTCTTCTCTACAATCATAGGCGTAGGTTTACTAGGTTCTCTAGGATGCCAGTGTTGCAGTATTATATTCTTCATAACTGGTTTTTTCTATTTCCACAATAATGTAAGAGTGTCGCATTGTGAGCAGCTTCTTCTGGTAGATCGCAAAATCTAGCATGTGGTAACTGCAGTTCTTTCTTATCCTTCAATGCGCCACTCTTAACTATCAGATGATGCATTATGATTTCATCATTGGGAGGTAACCCATCATCTGATATACTTTTATGTATTATATCATCTTTTAAGTATTTACGCAAGTTAATTCTTTCTTCTCTAGTAAACTTCAAACAGTTACCAAAGAACATAGGTTCACCTTTCTTGTACAACTTAGGCCACTTCCTACCGTTCTTACTTGCTTTTGCTTCGGTCATACCCTTCCTGTGCAATCGACCAACACCTTCGTGATTGAAGATATCGTCAATGACACCAGTATAAAGCATGTCCATATCTAATAATAATACATTATCATATTCATCGTATTTTTCATTTAACATAAAAAGTTTTTGAACCACTAACCAAGGTTTCGTGTCAAAGTTTGGGAACCAGTCACCCATGGGAAACCCACCTAGTAGTTCATAGTCTGCGTCAATATCATTTGCATATTTTTTAATACTATTCTCACACTTCGCTACCCAAAATGTTTTTGTTCCGTTCCAGTGTTGTAGTATTATATTTTTCATAGAAACCATTCCTCTGTCGGTAAGTTCGTAACTCTGTGTAGTTTATCCGCGTCCCAGTTATCTGCACCATTCAATTGTATGTGTACAAAGTTATAGTCTTCGTCACGTAGATCCAATATAGGTCTCGGTGAACTTCTCTGGCCTGGATCATAGTGTACAGATGAATTCCATTTATAAGGCATTGTAACCCAGTTGAAATCACAGACCTCTAACATCGCATGTATATACGGTTGATCACAAGTGTAGAAGTCTGGTAACCCTGCACCTTTTACCACTGCTTGGAATGATGCGAACTTGAGAAACTGGTCACGTGCTTTCTGCATACCTTGTTTAGACCAAACGATCATACCAGAGTTATACACTTTCGGTAGACCACTTTTGGTGCGAGGCATTTCTGCATCATATACTTCTTTAATAGTATCACACCACTTCTCATCATTTGCATTATTGATACCACCACCAATTGTGTATCTCTTACGTGCCTCTGGTGCATTCCATTCTTCACAGATACCTACATCCGCACCTGTTGCGGCAAACTCTTCGAAGATGTTTTCATCTAGACCCTCACGTGGAAACACATCTGTGTCTGCATACATGAGATAATCAAACTCATAAAACTCATCAGTGTAGATAGGTTTGAACGTTCCGTAGTGTGGAGAGTATCTACCTAGATCTTCTCTCCAGTATGGATCTTGTTCGTAGATATATTCAGATCCAATCTTAGTTGCATATTGATCCATTGCTCTTCTACCAGCCTCGTTACCACTAGTAGTTTCACCATCATAATATTGATAAATTACAGTCCTCATTACCACCTCGGAGAAGTTAATATGTTTTCTTTCTTCATGTTGTCTTTCATCTGTTGTGCAATGTATAGTACATCATCAACAAGTCTGTTAGACAGTTTGATAGGTTCGAATCCTAAACTCTTGAGTCCAGTATTGTCCACCTCTAATTGGTTCTCTGCAAGTTCTTTTCTAGGATTATCTAGGAACTTTACTTTCGCCTGATATAGTTTCTCCATCATCAATGCAAGATCTTTTACTGAGTGAACCTCTGCAACCTGATTGAATATACGAACTTTATCTGAGTCTGGTGGGTTCTCTGCCGCTAATTGTACACACTTCGCAGTGTCCTGTATGTGAATAAACGCACGTCTCTGACCACCAGTACCATATACTGTAATATCATTACCAGTTGCGGCCTGTGATATAAATCTATTGAGTACAGTTCCATACATACCATCGTAATCGAATCTGTTTGTCAACTGTTCATCAAGTTGTGTTTCTTCTGTCTGTGTTCCCCAGACAATCCCTTGATGTAAATCTGTAATCTTGATGTTCCAGTTTTTATTGTAGAACTGAAACAACAACTGATCTATAGACTTGGTCATGTGGTACACAGAGCCTGGATTAGTAGGATACAAAATGTCTGTATCTTTCTGTGTAGAATTGATCTTGACGTTTAGATAACCTTCAGGGATTGCTCCAAACTCTTTGCTATATCCATAAACGCCCATCGTCCCAAGATGTACAAGATGAGTATTAGGACTGTGATCAACGATAGCATTAAGTACATTGTGTGTTCCTATTATATTATTATCTACGGTATATCTTCTCTCTTTTTCACTATTCATAGAGTATGGTGCAGCACGTTGTTCTGCAAAGTGAACGACCACATCTGGAACATGTTGTAACATGTACGAAGATATTTCTTTGTAGTTTGTTATGTCACAGTTTATAAAGTACATACTATAACCCAAGTCCTGTGCAACTTTAAGTCTACTGTATATTGAATGTATGTTTGTTAGAGAATTACTTTCTAACTCTCTATCTATTTTCCTGCGACTTAGATTGTCGATCATGATAATGTCATGACCTTCTTTCGCAAGTTTTAGTGATGTAGGCCAACCGCAAAAACCGTCAGCTCCTAATACCATAATTTTCATTGTTACCTCACGTAGTACATAGAACTAATATGTCTTATCTTGGGATCATTCTTCAGGATAAAATCTTTTTCATTCTCACCCTTATATCTAGTCGCATGACAAGCAAAGGTATTTGGTCTCTCAGTTTCAGTGTCTTCTTGGTTTTGCCATTTGGGAATAATCATTTCATTACGAGTACCTATCTTAGGTACAAGTGTCATAAACTTATACGTGGGTACTGCATGTTGATTTGTTATAACGATCTGGTCACTTTCACCTCTTTTGTTCCAGAATTGTAATGCATCTTGAAAGGTGTGTGCCCATTCCACATTTCCGTTTTCATAAGAAAACTGTGAAGTACCCCAGAATACGAACTTCTGATCCTCGTGTTTGTGTAGTAAAGGACACCAGTACCAAGAGTATATTCTTTTATCATGAATCTCTGCAACGATAGTAGTTGTCATATGCTAAACCCTGCACTTTCTAACCTAGGCATTTCAAACTTTGTTCTATGTAGGAAGTGTGTTATCTTACCATCTGGTCTATTGTTAGGCCACTGGTATGTCATTCTATTCCACATAGTATCCAGTTCTCTGACGTTGAATACAGGTTGAGATAATTGTAGGTTGATGTAACATTGTTCTGTGTATCTGGTGTGTAGAACATAATCATCTATAGACGTAAAGTGTTCTCTTGCCTTGTGTCTACCTTCTTTAGTCCACAGTTGCAATCCACCGTTGAGATATCTGAATCTTTCTTGTGGGTACAATACAGACTTGGGGAATTCCCAGTCTCCACCAAACAAATGTTTACCATACGCAATGATACCTCTTCGATGCATAGGAACATCCATCACACGTTTGATCCAGTTCCTAGGCCCACCAGTGAATACACCGAGTTCGTGAACCATTGCGACATCACCAATTTCTTTTTTAAATAAATTTTCTTGTGTGGATATCAACATGTCCAGATCAAGACATAGAATATTATCGAACTGATCAAAGTACTCATCATAAAATAAACGGAGCGAGTCGAGTCTAGGATCTAAATGTTTTAGAAACCTATCATGACTCAACTCATACTCCGCGTCACATATCTTTGCATATTTTTGTGCACTCCGCATTCCTGCGTGTGCCCAATCTGGCATTTCTGCCCCACCCATATCCGCATCGAAATTCTCATACGGAATGTAATACTGAAATATTAAATTTTTCATAATCTATTTTCTTGGTCTTGGCGCAGGAGCTCCTCCACCATTTGATTTTCCTTTTGTGTATGCCTGTGCACCGAAGAACGCACCCACTAAACCTGCTATTGCAACAAAATACGTAGGTGCAATATCTGCGAGTAACTCTCCAGTAGTTTCATACCCAACAACATCTGCAACGATAATACCAAGAGGATAAACCAAGAGTCCCCAAAGTGCGAACCATGCCATTTTTCTGATCTGATCCTCTTTTGCGTCTTCATTTTCTGCCCTCATCATTTCACGTTCCAACATAAATTCCTCATCAGTTATTACTCCATCACCATCTTTGTCAAAGTGTGCATACTTCGAACCTTCTTCAAGTGTTTTTGGTGCCATTAGAATACTCCTTAATGACTTGTGCAATTTCTTTTGCACGTTTATAACCATTACGAAGTCGGTTGGATCTGTATCCGTTACCGATAAACCACTCAATAGTATCTATACAAGAATTATTTTCACTCATTGTATAGTCTCTGGTGATTTCATCAAACTCTGTACGTAAATTTAGAATTTGAAATATGTTCAACTGTACCCCCTTGCAGAACTAAACATCCTACTATTTCTAATCTCCATTGCAGTCTGTAGTTCTTCTTTTAGATATTCAAAATCATCTTGATTTGCTTGAAAACGAATACCAATACCACCAGCTGCTTCCCATCTATGTATGTTTGCAGGTTTATCATCTATCAGTATAGAAGGCCCACCGTCACCATATGTTTCTGCGTACTTGTGTTTGTTTGCAGTAAAGATTAGATTTTTTACTTTAGGCATCATCTCTGCATCTTCTAACCATCTGCGTTTCCAATATGCAGAATTGTGTTCATCTCCACCTAATGGTGAAGAACAGATACCCCAGTCCATATTGTTTCGTCTTGCAGTATTAACAACGAGTAACCATATCTGATCAGTAAGTGGTGTAAACTTCGGTAGTGTAAAAAAGAAACCAGTACCCTTGAGATCATCAAGAGCACTCTTATAGTCCTTTATTTCTTTCCAGTGACTGACATTGTTCTTCTTTGCGAATGCACTAAAGAAGTCAGCAATGACTCCGTCCATATCTAAGTATATCATTCTATAAGATTACTCCATCGTTTTAGTTTTTCAACTTTCTTATTAGACCACATGAGAACATCCTCTTGATCTATATCAAGGTGCTTACAAGTAAGGTCAATCAAACATTGAAGATCACCAAGTTCCTTGGTCAACCTAGCGCGGTTCTTCTCATCATCTTCTGGGAACCGCATCACTTTACTTGTGCATTGTATAACCTCGGCACACTCTTCCGCGAGTATGACTAGACATTCGTCCATTTGTGACCAAGTAGCATCTGTATTCATACTTCAAACCCCAGAGGTTCGAGAACCATTTCGATCTCGGTCATTCTTTGTCTACAGAGCATTTTTGCCCAACCAAGACCAGGCGTGATCTTTTTCTTTTTCTCAAACGCCTTTAGTTGTTTTGCAAAGAACTCATAGTCTTTTTTCAACTTAGGAGCAAAATACTTTGTTTCTAATTTTGGATCTAACATTACGCAACCTCCTCAAATTGCATTTCTTTCTCACACATGTATAACATGGTAGGTTCATACTCATCAGGTTCATCATCACCAAAAGGTAAGTCTTTCCTGACATACTCATTCACTGCTTCCGAAAACTGACAGTAATACATTTCTGTATATTTCTCAGAAGGTTGATACTCCATGAAACAGTCAGAGTCAACGAAGTCCCAATTTACAGTACCATCATCATTGATGTTTTCTGGATTAGTTGCGGCCTTCTCAACAGACGCATAAATCTTACGATACCAATCTTGCATAATATATCCTCTCTAATTACAGATACATTATGACATACTTTGATTCGTTTGTCAAGTCTTTTTTTTAATTTATTTGAAAAAAAGTTGTCTTCTATCGTACTCTGCTTTTGTTTCCAACAGAAGATCGACATAGTTATCTCTATGTTCTTTAAATACCATAGGTTTACTTTCATCAACATCCATGACAATAACAGTGTTTGGTATTGATAGACCTGTTCGTTCTTCAAACATAATTGCATATGCAGATGCTTGTGCGAAGTAACTAGAGATCCACTCTTTCTTCTTTTCCCTACGTGATGTCTTGAAGTCTACTATCGATGGTACACCATCAAATTCTGCTATGCAGTCACAACGACCAGCCATACCAAGATAACTACTAAAAAGAGCAACTTCGAGACCAAAGATCCTTCCGATAGATTTATCAAGTATTGGCCGCAGATTCTGTAAAGACTGCTTAACATGTGGGAAATAGTCTTTTGTATTTGCATTGTTTAAATAATCCTCTACTATACTGTGCACCTGAGTTCCACGAGAACTCGCACGACTACTGACTTTGTTAGCCTCTTCATCACCTACACGCTTTCTCCATTTACGTATAGAATCTTCACTAAGAATTTTTAATATTGTTGTAACGCTAGGATACTCAATCCCATTAGGATCACGATAGCGGCGACCTCGTTTGGATGTAACCGAATCCAAATCCATATATCCAAGATCCATTTTTTCATGTTGGAAACTCCTCATTACTCGAAATCTTTCATCTGACCCATTACAATAAGTTTATTTAAAAAATCTGTATCAAATGAAACATTACCAGTTCCACCTGCAATTAGACAAGTACCACCTGTAAGCATCTTTTCTACGACTGCAATCTGTTGATCTTTTGCATCGTACATTACGAAGTACATAGTATCATGTTTGCTTCCGTCTGTTTTAAATGAATTACCCTTAAAACCTAGTAGTGGTTGCATATCATCTTTGTATAGTTGGTTCCACATATCAAGAGCAATACCACCATCACCACATGGTACTGGTTTACCGTATAGTTGAACCATTTCTTTTGACACTTCTGTGGCGGCAGATGCAGATGCGAACAACATTATTATTAATATTTGTAAATATTTCATTATCTCATTCCTAACATTTCCTTCGTCATTATATAGTCACGAAGGAAGTCCGATCTTACTATGTCCTGCCAACCGAAAGTTATCACACTAAAATTCTTCAGTTGTTCCATGACTCGTAAGAACCTCTGGATACCATCCCTCTCTGCAGGATCTTTAAAATCCGACTGGAGATAGTCTCCGCTAAATATGACTCTACAATTGTTACCTACACGTGTGATAACAGAGTCAAGTTCGTGGAAGTTTAAGTTTTGCATTTCATCCACGATTATTATGGCATTGTCAATCGTTAGTCCCCTAATGAAAGATGTTGTCATAAATTGTATTTGGTTTGCAGTGACCATCTTATTATAGAATGCGGCCCCTGACACACCAAACAATTCAGAACAAATTGCCTTGTACGGTGTTTCGAACACTTCTTGTTTTTCTTCAACAGATCCAGGCAGGAAACCCATTTCCCTTGTAGGAACTATTGAACGGACAATGATTACTTTATCAAAAGGTGTATTCTTCTCTAACATAGATTCTATTGCGAGATACAGTGCAACAAATGTTTTACCTGTACCTGCAGATCCTGTAAGAACTAGGTTGTCACCTTCATCCCATGCATCATATGCTTTCTTTTGATTTTCTGTTTGAGGTTCAAATTCATACAAATCATCATAGAACGCCTTAGCTCTATTACTACTCATGTCTTTATTGTATTACCTCTACCAGAGTTATCTTTAATTCTTCCTAGATGTTCTCTCCAATCAGATCCTGCTCGTGATAGAGTACCTTTTGTATCTGTCACAAACTTTGGTGTACTTAACATCTGAAATAGATCTGGATCTACGTTTAAAGTCTCTTGTAATTCGTTCCAAGACATAGTCACTTCAAACTCTTCACCAGTGGATATTCTTTTTAAATTATAAATCGGCATCATTGTCTCCTATGCACATTTATTTATAAACCAACTAGGTTGTTCTCTTTTAGTCCATACCATTTTGAACCTATCCTGTTTTGTGTGATAGTACTCTCGATAAGACCTGATTGTCTGACCTTCATGCATACACTGTGGTTCGTGAGTCATTGCAAGCTTGCAGTCTGTCATTGGTACATGTGGAATACTATTAGGTGGTTTGACCAACCAGTACTTTAGTTTCTCTGTAGTATGTCTCTTACCATAACGATAAGTATACTCGTCAAGTAAAGCACAAAAGTGATCATAGTGCCAACGATAGTTGTACACTGACTCCATAGTCCATACTGTGCAAGGATGTCCACGATGTACTGCTTTGTACAGAACCTCTTCCATATGTGGATTCTGTAATTGGTAGTACTTGATGATTGTCTTACCTGATACAGATGGACGTTTAGTTTCTACACCATCGAGTATACGATGTGCAGTAGATAACATCTGTGCAGATTCGACAATCATCTTGACAACGTGTTTGTCACATTGTGATTGTGCCGCAATCTTAGGATTGTGATCTAGTATAAAAATGTTCATGGTATTCACTCCCCCCATATAACTTAGCTTTATTATACAGGTATTTACATAATATGTCAACAGTTATTTTTTTATTTTAAATTAATTTCTCTTATCGTTTTCAATACAAATTCCCTCTTCTTCTGGATCTTTTCGGCTCTTGTTAGTTGTCCTCTCTTTTCTAGTTTCTTAGCATATATGTCTAGTTCTTCGGAGTCTTTTTTCAAACGTTCTATTTGAGCTACTACCATTTGTATTTCCTATAAAAAAAGAGCGTACACGAATGTGCACACTCTAGTTAGTGTTAAAATTAAAAAGGCGACTATGAATACTTGGATGCTAACCTTGTAGCAAGCCTGGAAATGTTTCCTCAACAATTGCTTTCGTCAGTCCTTTCGGCGTTTTCTTATTTACCATATCGATAACGACCTGAGCATCTTGTGGATGTATACCTTCTATCATTAAGAGATACATTCTCTCTTTTTTAAACTGAGGGGTACTCTTTTCCATACCTTCAACAAAGAACTTGAACTTACTGTTCTGTCTTCGTAGATCTGTGGGATGGTTGTGTTCCTCGGCAGGAGTGAATGGAGGCGCACCATTTGGGATAATCCACTTTAGGGTCTTATCCATAGAACCTCTGATAACATCTTTCAATGCCCAACTTTCATTGGTTTTTAAAATCTTAATCTTATCATCTTTTTTCTTGGTCTTAGCAATCTCTTGCAGAACCTCAAAAATATATTTTGTCTTCATATTAATTCCTCAACGGATTCAATCATCATTTTCATATTGTTATTTATCAAATAAGGAAGTACTAAACCCTTCTGCGACCATTTATCTTGATCTTTATATTGATGGATTATTTTTTCCTGTATATGATTCGGTGTATACGTTAGATCAATCAACGTGCGATTGCGTTGATAGTTTCTGTACCAATCAGAGTATTGATAACTTGTATCAGTACCAGATAACTGATCTAACATTGTGTCTTTCTTCTTACGAGATAGTGGTTTCTGTCTTTCGCCTTCCACGAACACATTATCGTGCGAGAGTACGTTTGGCACTCCATCTCCTGCGTCACCAGTAAGTATCTTTTCGGTGAGACCTACATGAGGGTTTGTTTCTCTATACTCTTTTTTTAGTAGTGGTGAGTATTGACGCACGTTGTTATACCTCTGTAGTTGTAAGAAGTCTTTATCTGCAGATACGATCATTACGTTTTCGTATTCACCAAACTCTTGTGTGTTCTTACAAAGAGTACCAATAATATCATCGGCCTCACATTCCTCTACATGTATTACTTTGTAGGGAAAGTTTTCTCTAATCTCATCACGTACCTTGTTGATGATACGGAATGCCTCGTTCCAGTCTAGTCCAGACTTGTCACGTGCTTTCTTTCTATTTGCTTTGTATTGTTTGTAGTACTTCTTGCGCCAGTTGTCTTTACCGTCACAAGCAATGACTAGTTCACCAAACTCTGCCTTGTACGCATTACGATACATCCGTAAAGAGTTGATGATCATATGTCGAATCATATTCTCATCATTCTCTTTATTGATTGCAACATTTGCGGCAGATAGTCCACCATAATCTACAATAATCATAATTCACCTTTTAATTGTTTACACAATTGTACCACATTATAATAGGTTTGTCAACCCTATGGTAAAAAAAGAACTACCACTAATGTTGATACCCAAACAAAAAAGAACATATCTATCCATGATTGAAAAATTAGATCTAACATCAACCTGCAGCTTCTTGTACTTCCTTCGCACTTACAACACCTTCGTTCATAAGTTTATTTCGGTTTGCATAATGACCACGTTCTATGTCTGCTTTATTCTGACCAAAATACTTTACTGCATGTCCTTCTTCTATTAGGATCTCAGTAAGCATCTTGTCTCCAATGATAAAGTCACCAAGGATACGACCAAACTTACCCTTCATATCTTCACCGTCTTTTGCGGCAAATGTCTTGAGTATCATATCTTTCTTTACCAACTCTTCTACACGATCCTTTGCAGCGAGTCCAAATACTTTTTCTACCTTATCTCGTGTTCTAGACTCTGGTGTATCGATACCCATTACACGTACACGTTCGTCTTTTAACCACACACCAAAACCAAGATCAATGTCAACATCAACCGTGTCGCCATCGACTACCTTCACAAGTTTTGCTTTATATTCATACATTCGATATTCCTTTTAAATGTTTACTATGAATCTTCCCACCAATAAACTCATTGTAATAATCTTCTCGGAATAATACATCTCTGTCAAATTGTTCTTTCATTTCAAAATATGTCATTTCGCCTTTTGATTTACATAGTCTTATAATTTCTCTTTTAAAATCTTCGGCTCTTTCTTCTACTAATATCTTTACTTCTTCACTTGATCCAAAGTAACTTCTCCAATCGGACTCAGTTCTAGTTCTGACTCTTCGTTTTCTCTTTTTTGTTTTGGGAAGTATCTTTGGTTTCCAGAAGTTCTTTTTACCGATATATTTTCTCCCAGTATTTATATCTGTAATGATGTAGACAAACCCCTGAAATTCTTCAGGGGTCTCATTAAATTCTTTGTCTTTGTAATACCACATACACTTATGTATCAGATTCAGAAATGTCCTCTATGTCTGAATGTCTATACCCACACATTGGACAAAACTTAGGCGCTCCACCATCTTCCACCAATACAATTGTAACGGATTCACATTCTTCACATTCTATTCTATATTCTTTTTCCACTGCTTCTTTTGCCTTTTCTTGTTCCGTACCCAAGTCTTTTCATAATCTTCATTCTTTGATAGTAGTGATATCCACCCCATTCCGAAATCTCTTTTTTAGTTCTGCCGCAACCAACACAAACGTCATCGGACAATCTACAGACAGATCGACATGGGGTGATATAATCAGAAGTCGATTTCACATGCACCGCCTGCACATGCGGCCGCCGCGAGAGTATCTACATCTGTATATACTTTCTCTGTGAGATCAGTTTCCCATTCCACTTCTTTTAGATTACTTTGTATCTTCTCCCATTTGTGGAGTAGATATGCATCTTTCAGACAATACTCAGTTTTCTTCATATCACCGTCAAGATAGTTCTGTGCAAATCTTTCGAACCTACGAACCCAGTCTTTCTTTGCAGAGTTTTCCGAAGACTCTATTGAAATATCTTCACCCATTCCCATTGCGGTAGAACAAGCAGTCCATAAGTTGTCGTAGACTTTTAGTGCATCAACAACCATACCAGATGCAAAGATTGCACCTTGGTCATACTTCGCAACCATTTGTTCTGCGTCTATGACTTGTGTGTTAGGTGCTTGGTTATAGTCCTTGTCACCTGTTGGAGATAGGAATGAAATGCCTGAAAAAGAATAACGATTTTTATATACGTACTTCTCTACTTCATCCCAATCGTCTACTATGATTGTGTTTGATACGTTATGGTGTATACCTTTATCTGCACACAGGTCTTCATTTGTGCCTGCAACGACCCAGTACTTTTGTGCTTTCTTAACAAGTTCTAGATGTTTTACACCATAGAGATCATCTTTGAACATAGAACCTTTCTTTGGTACAATTGGAAAAGAGACAACTACATCTGTCCCACCTGCAGACCACACTGATTCCTCAACCATGAAAGGATTCGATTTCGTAATCGCTTGTGTAATCTCAGACTCCTTATTCATCTGTATATTTCGAATGTACATTGGTGAGTGTTCTGCGTGGATGCCAGACGCGGTCTGGAGTAAAACTGATGCGTTACCAGATGGTTTTACACAAGTAGTACGAGCAGCAGGGTTAATCCCAATAATACTAGCAACTTCTTTATTAACCTTCTTAACAATGTTTGCTCCCTTCTTTAGGATCTTTTCATCAAAAAGAACATCAGGGTTATTCATCCACCCTGTAATGGACACACCTAATAACGCTTCACGATCAAATATTTTCTTTGATGTATCTGAGATAAATTTGAAATCTGTATATCCCGCCTGCATAGTTCCTAAGATTGCAGCTGCACGACATGCTTGAAAAAAGTGTTCTTCACTACTACACATACCACCATTGATCTCTGTCAAGTTACAACCTTGCCAACCAGACTTACCTTTGTGTTGTGGGAACATTCCTATTTCCACACATGGGTTAGTCGTATGTTCTTTTGATGTTGTGAAGTAGAAGCCTGGTTCTCCGAATGACTTGACTGACTCCATTATGTTTTTGAACATTTCTGGTGTTGCTTCGTCTCGAACAATCACTGCAGAGTTATTAGATCTACCACGTTGTGGATTATCCATAAACCAGTTACCAGTTTTCGCGGTCATCATTTCGTCATCCTCTGGAGAGAACAGACAGATTGTTGCGGATCTTCGAACACCACCAGATAGAACTGCGTCAGCAGAATGCATACAAACGTCATACACTGTAATAGGACGCATGTCAATAGGTTCCTTCGCATCCATGACTAGACCTTGTAACATATGTTCAATCTTGTCAAGTGTTCTGCGTAAACCTTCTGGGCCTGGTGCTTTGAATCCACCAGAGATCTTTGCACCCTTCGGGCGAATCTGAGACAGATCAAAGAATACTCTACGACCTTCATAGTCTGGATGTTTACCACCACCCACAAAATAAGAAGACATCAACACGTCTAGTGCAGATGCCCAACCCTCAATGGAATCTTCTACGATGTAACCTTTTGCTTGTTTCGTTCTCTGTTGTATCTTTGGTAGTTTTGCAACGTGATGGTTCTGTACGGAAAAACCTGCACCTGCACCACATAGTAGAATATAGAAATATTCTCCAAAGAACTCTGGACGATCTGCATAAGATGATGTACAATTGTACATTCTCATTTGGTGTTTCATTAACTGATCACCACCGAACTGCAACGCACGTTGAGCACCTAGTACTCTCTTTTCTTTATAAGCGAGTCTAGCTTCTTCGATATAACTTTGTAATTTATTTAATTTATTTGAATATGTATTTTCGTGCATTAATAGCACACGATCTACGGCTTCGTCCCAAGTCTCATAATTATTCTCTTCGTCTTTAAATCTCGAATAACCGTCATAAAACTTTGTCTCAGACAAAAACTCACGTGTGTCTGCAAATCGGTTTTGCATACTGCGATTCCTTTGGTTGATTGTTTTTTCAGATGGTGATATTATATATCATTTTTAGGGTTTTGTAAACCCACAATATGTAGGTTTTTTTAAAAAAATTTATCTAGATCGTGCTTTTTCTACCGCCCTAGATCCAAACCAAAATGATATGATTGCGGCAAAGATTGCCTTTGTATCTTCATCCCACAGTAACTGTATTGCCTGATCAAATGGTGTACCAACTTCTAGTGCATTCATCAACAATGTAATTTCTATTGCGGCGAATAAACCAAAGAAGGCATACGTAATGACTGGTCTCACAGATTTCTGTAATACAGATGTCCATCCAGTTGATTGCATGATTGCAGTGTCGTGTGCAATCAGTCGTGCGTGTTCTTTATCCGCACCCATCTTGTCATACATCTGCATATCAAAGTCCATGCCTTGTTGTTTCAACTCTGCCATGGCTTTCATTTTTTCTATCTCGTGTTTACGATCACCCTTTGCCTTAAACACGTCTAGGACTTGTGGAAGTGCTGATCCACCAAATCCTATTAAAGATCCTAATAAACTTAACATTCTATTTTCCTTTCATACAGTTTATATATCTAACCTTTATGGGATAGTGTCAAGATTTTCTGAAGAAAGTGTAAGTGATACAATTGGTTCTATTGCGTAACTACCAGTGTTATAGTTAACAGTTTCAAATGAACTTCCAACATCAACTACAGAATAAGTAATAAAGGTAAAAGTATTTGGAGAATATGTGCCATCCGTAGCTGTTTGACTAGAAATTACAAGATCACCGTAAGTTCCTGCAGCTTCCAAAATATTTACAGGCATTTTAATAGGTGCTTGTTCAAAATTTGGACTATAGTAGTGATGAGAGTTTATCAGTAAACTTCCATCTGAAGTCATATCTAAAGAAGGCCTTCCACCAAAGTAAAACTGATAATTAGATACAGTGGTATCTATTCCATATTGATTCTGAATCGTTCCATCAGTAGAATATTTACGTATAACATATTTCTGAGGTAAATCATCTTTATCTCGACTAAGCACCCATAAGTTATCATCATCATCTATCACAAGACCTATATGACCCGATGCATCTGGAGCTGTTTTTCCCCACATCAAACTACCATTACTCTTGTTAAGTTTAAACAATACTGGTGTTGAATCAATCGTACCATTATCGGTATAACCTATGAAATATGGATTATTATTTGAATCTACCCTTACTACGTATGGAACATCATAATAGTTTGATGAATTTTGTTGGCCGAGCATCTTGCGCCACTGGAAAACCATCGAACTATTGAATTTTGCTATCAACATGTGTGGAAAACCATAACCTGTGTGATCACGATATTGTGCACCACAGACATAAATGTTATCATCTCCATCTATTACTATACTTTGGTCGCTTGCCTGCTCATCAGTATTGGAATTTAATTTCCACATTCCCATTAAGGCACCAGTACTTCCGTTTAGTTTTGCAATATAGAACTTTCTAATGGAGGTGTCACGCAATTGTTGACTTCCAACTGCTCCACTACCACCTCTTCTGCTAGTTCCTAGCACCCATAGATTACCAGAACTATCTAGTTGACCGCCACCTGGCTCAGGAGTAAAGTAGTCATAATTAGTAGTAGTGGTAGTTGGTTTTATTATCTTTGCCCACGTAATAGCACCTGCAGATGACCATTTAATTGCCAGTGCTAACTGAGGATCAGGGTATCCCGACATGTTTTCTCCATACCCATAGTCAGAACTCACTGTATAGGCAGAGGTTGAATCTGCTGTAACGCTTTTTGGTCTGGCATAGTATGCATTACCGTTTAATGATCTTCCCCACTGTGCACTACCAGTAGAATTATATTTGATTAAATATGTGTTATTCGCCTCTTGGCCTAATTGATAAAAATCACCGCTTGTTGCTTCAACAACTCCCCTAGTAGCTGCGAAAGCATTACCACTTGGAAATCCAGTAAACAGTGCTCTATTCCACCAACCACCGCCACCACCTGCAGGACTATACGATATCGTTGCTGCTTTGGTGACAAAGTTAAAACCATCAGACCACTTGAATGTGTAGATAAAATCACCATTAGAATCCGTTAAATTACCTGCAGCGACCTCAATACCAATACTATCAGCGGATTTGGGTGTAAATGTAAATACAGAAGAGTCATTACTGATAGATACCATATATTGAGCACTATCAGTACCAAAACTTAGGTTTGCCAAATTTGGATTATCCGAGTCTTGCGCCTTTGCAGTTATGATGAGAGGTGTTGCGGAGTCAACAACAGAGTATGATGCATCTGGTTCTGTAAACCATGTAGGTGAGAAAGGTACATTTGATCCTGTATTATACCATCCAGATCCGTTTGAGACATAGATTCTACTATTTTCTTCAACAAATGCTTCTTGACCTGCAATTAAACCTGAAATAGGAAGAGAATCTAAAGTGGTAAAAATGTCTATACCAGATGGTACATCATTATTAGTAACTGCTTGGTTTGTTACTCCACTTCTAATAGTCTCACTCAGAAACTTTGATATATCTTTATTTTTGCTTACCACTAAAACTATCCACCAGATCTATGTACCAGATGTTGCATCTAACCTGTATCTTCCACCAGCGGATGCAAGTGATCCAAAGGTACTAGCAATTGCATCAGTACTCATATTTAATTCTTCTATGTTACTATACATGCCACTAGAGTATCCACCACCTATAACACCACTTGTGGCATTATTTGTTGCGGAAAGAGAATACTTAGGTGCACTTAGACTAGCAACGTTAGTTCCAGTTCCGCCTGTTGTAATAGAATGTTTATCTACATGGTCAATGTAAGTCGGACTAGAACCATTAACACCACCTGCAGTAAAACAATAAGTCTCATCTGAAAAACCTGCACCATATGCTCTGGCATAACTACCTGAGAAACTTCCAAAACCAGAAGCAGATCCTGTAGTTTGTATAGTTATTCTTTCAAAATAAGCAATATATTGTGTATCTGAACTTCTTACTCCACCACTAAAACAACCATATGTATTATTTCCGCTACTAGCAGATCCAGCAGCTGCCCAACCCCAACTTAAACCACCAAAATAACTAGAGGAACTTGTTGTGTCTATTGTAACATAATCCATTCTTTCTCTAAACTGCCAACTACCACTAAAGTAAGCACCACCTCCAATTACACCTCTTGTCAAATCTGCAACTGCACCTACAAATCCTTTTGTTGTATCATTCGTACCAAACGATGATGTTGCAGCGCCTACAGTAGAAGGATTTACATATTCCATATTACTTGTATAGGTATTACCGCCTGGTATTTCACCATTTGCAAATACAGTCCTTGCTCGATTACCAAAAGATGTATGACCACCTCTACTTATATTCATATCTCCGAAGTCTACTGTATCACCACCAGTCGATATTGACATGTATTCAATAGGATTAGAACCACCACTACTTTGCGTACCACCAGAAAAAAGTGCTCTATCAAATCCACCACCCCCAGATGGACTATACCCAATAGTTACTGCTTTGGCAACAAAACTAATACCATCAGACCACTTGAACGTATAAACAAAATCTCCGTTAGAATCTACTAGATTTCCTGCAGCAACTTCTTGACCAATGCTATCTGCACTCTTTGGAGTAAATGTCCAAACAGACGAGTCATTGGTTATAGTCACCATGTATTGAGCACTATCAGTAACTATACTCTGATTTAACAGATTTTTATCGGGATTGTCAGAGTCTGTTGCAAGTGCAGTAATCACTAGTGGAGTTACAGAGTCGGCAATATCATATGATCCATCTGGTTCTGTTGCCCATGTAGGCGTTTGATTCACTAATGAAACATTATACCAACCAGATCCATTAGTAATATAAAGTCTATTATTTTCTTCAACAAATGCACGTTGACCTTCTGCAATACCATTTATTGGTAATGAGTCTAATGTGTCAAATACATCAAGTGCTGGAGTTTCTCCACCGACAGTAAGTGCCGCATTTGTGGTATTACTTGCTTCTGTCTTTCCTAAGATCCTCGCAAGATCTCTGGTACGACTACTCATCCGCCTATTCCCTTTGCATCATAGTAGTCACGAAACCTTTTTAACAATACAGGTTTTGCCTGTCCTGTTAATGATTTCTTAAATCTTTTATCATGTATTGATGAGGTATGAGATTTCTTTTTCTTTCTTGGGCCCATCACAGTATCTTTTGGATTAGGAATATCTCCAGTACTGACTGTAGGAACATCCTCATTTATCTTGAGTTCTTTTCTCAGTGCATCAATTTTCTTAACTATCTCTTTTTGTTTTGGAGATCCAGGCATTGCTTTCATTGCAAGGTTGTATAACTTGTACAAGTCAGACATTTGATTGCCTGGCCTACGTGATGCAAACGACTCTTTCTTTAACCCCTTCTTGAGTCTCTCTAGATCTTTTTTGAGTTTGTCCGTATCATTAGGTTTTCTAATACCAGACTTTGTTACATCATTTCTACTCATAGACAATTCGTCTACCTTCTTATCTCCGTCCTTAGACATCGAACCAGTTTTAACAACACCTGTGTTTTTTATTTTATTAATAAGTTTGCCTATGCGTGGGTTTCTCATTTGTAAATCTCTCTTATAGTAACGTATACTTTTTGATTAGTTCTCATATGAGTTGCTTCATATATGTCAACTCCGAATACATCACCAATAGGATAACAGTCTTCTAGAATACGTATCTGATCTTTTGCATTACACATTTCTTCTATTGTACTGTTCAATACTTTTGAATCTCTTAGTCTATACACTCCATGCGATAACTGTTTATCTTCTACTACAAACCATTCACTGTTCTCATTTAAAAAATCTAGAGATTCTATTCCAACCTTTTCACATATTTGTTTCAGTTCCTTGTCGGTCATTCCAGTCTTTTCTTTGATAAGATAGAGCGCTGCCGCAAAACTTCCAAGTCGTGATCCTCCGCCTGGTGCTTTTGATACGAGCCTTTTAATGTTAGCGCACAAGCGAATGAAAGGAGTCCAAGTAGAACTCTTCTCCAAGTTATCAATTTTAACACTCTTGACACGCTTACCATTTTCGTCTATAATGCCTGCTTTGTACGCATCCCAGTCTTTCCAGTCTAGTACCAACATACGAATAAAACGAAAAGCATATACGGTATCTGCTGCTTTCTTTAACAGTCCCATCAAATTTTCCTTAATGCTTCTATGACTCTATCATCCATCTCGATTCCAACCAGTTGATCATTAGTAATATATTTTAAAAAAACTAAAAATGGTTTTATTACTGGCCAGTGCCTTTCGTCTAATTTTACCTTCAACATATTGACCGAGTGTTCGATCCCAAATGCATTAAATATAACAATCAAGTGATTTAAAATTAAACGTTCAGAAAGATCTTTATCATCTAGATATCGATTTACTAAACGTTTTACATATTTAAATCGTTTCAAATCCTCGTAGAACTCATCAATGTCTGAGAACCGAGGGTTATAATAATGTTTTGCTGCATATAACAGCAGATTAGATTCAGTCAAATTGTCCATTATAAACTTATATATTATGAAAGTAAGTTCTTAACTTTACCTACTAAGGTTGACTTCTTTTGTCTACGATCTAACTCTACACCATGTTCTCTACCGAGTTCTTCAAGTTCTGCCTTTGACATATCTTCTAGGACATCATCTTCTACTACTTCAATAGGTTCTACATGTTCTTGTGCATGTTCTTTTGCACTAGTAGGCGACTCTGTCAAAGTTACGGCAGTACCCATGTACTCTGCAATCTCAGCTTCTGATATTTTTTTAGGTAGTAAGAGTTCACTGGTCTTTGGATGTTTCCATCCTTTTGGTGTAGGAACTGCATCTTTTTTCCATGAAGGAGGTTTTAACATTACTTCATTCCTTTCAATGCGTCCACAACTTTGTTTACCATTTTTTGATCACCAGATCTTACTTGGTCACCACCGTTGCGAGGTTTCGCAGGTTTTGTTACTTTACCTGCCTTTGATGCGTCATCATGTCCCTTTGCTTCAGTGTCATCAACTTCTTTAGGTTGATTAACCATATCTTTTGCACCCTTACCTTTTAACTTATCATCCATAGTTTCAGGTTTAGTTGCACCTTTGGTTTGTTTATTTTCTAACACCGCAAGGAGTTTTTGACGTATGGTAGATTCTTTTTGTTCCACTGAATTCTCCTTTGATCCTTTATCCAACTTAGGATTCATTTCTACATCACCTTCTTTGTCTTTTTTAATTGATTTAGAAATTGCTTTTCTTCGCTTATGTAAATACTTGTCACTAGAATCGACATCACCATCATTATCGATGTCTTTGTCTTTACGATCCTTGTGTTTACCTTTTAGTGCGCCTTTGTCTACAGCATCCATTGCTTCTTTTACTTTCTCTATCCAGTTTTTACCATTAGGGTTATATGCGTTGTACATACAAGATTTATTTTCTTTAGTAGGTTTACGGTATTCGTCCCCACAATCTTTACAACACATCCCACTCATATCTTTATCTTCTTGGACATTGTTGGAACGAGATGCCCACTCGTTAAATATATTATTAAACATGTTTTCTCCTACATTAACATATGGGCAACATAAGTCCCAACAGCAGCAATAACTGCCGCGTATACTATTTTATTTATAAGGTTGACGGTACGTGCATTATCGTCAACCTTCTTCTCTATATCATCTAATTTAGATGAAAATCTATTCATTCTTTCCCAAGACTTATCCCTATAATCGTTATAAGCATCCATCTTCTCCTCAAACCGAGCAAGAGAAACAAGTACCTCACCCATCTTATCGAGTTTTACCTCGATACGATCTAGTCTTTTATCTGTATTCTCTGCCATCATTTTTCTTTCTATGGGTTCAATTGCTTTGGATCTGCATCCATGAATTCTCTTATAATGTATAGACCATCATCACTAACTCTAACTCTGAGTTCTTTACAACCTAGTCTAACAGAACCTGTATACTCGGTAGATTTACCACC
>Ga0181380_1000301_pt1 | contig 22650 bp, 19 predicted proteins | sample 3SPOviralmetaG_FD_130116 | JGI IMG/M metagenome (GOLD analysis project Ga0181380, IMG submission 130116) | Marine viral communities from the oligotrophic San Pedro Time Series (SPOT) site, San Pedro Channel, CA, USA - 3 SPOT_SRF_2009-08-19 | ecosystem: Environmental > Aquatic > Marine > Strait... | reverse complement strand
CTATATATTATTATATATACTATATTTAATATTCTATCTATGACAATCTATTTAGGACGAACTTGTTAGTTCGGACGAACCATATCTTTCTAATTCCTCCTCTATATATTTATAATACTTATCTTCCTTCTCAATTAATATACATTTTCTATTTGTATCAATACAAGCATACCCCATACTACCAGTTTCAGCAAAACAATCAAGAACTGTATCATCTTCATCTGTTGTATGTAATATTATATTTTTTAAAAGGTCTAATGGTTTTGGTGTAATATTAATTTTATTCTTTTTTTCCATATTATAATTCCATACACTATGATGTGTTTTTTGATTATTAAACTTTGGAACAATATCTTCAAATTTTATATTAAGATGTTTCTCAATTGGTTTTATTGTTTCTTTTGTCGGCATATTTTTACCAGACTCTAAATTACTATACCATCCAGTTAATCTACCTGTTTTACTTTTAATTTCTTGTGATATTTGTAGTTGTGTAATATTAAGTTCTGTCCTCCGTTTTTTTAATTTATATGAATTATCAAATGTATAAAATAATATATATTCTGTCATTTTATTCCAGTTGTGCATATCATTTTTAACAACAAATCCATCCATAAAAACTTTTCGTGTAGAATTTTCAAATCTTTTATTCCATACTATCATCTGTTTAAAAATAAATTTTGTATCTTTCTTTATATTTACCATTAACTCACTAATTGCTTCCATATCATCCTGAAATATAAAAAAACTACCATTATCTTTTAATTTTGTTTCAAGTTTTTTTATAACAGTTATTATGTTGTTGTTTTTTATAATATTATATGGAGGATTTATACAAATTAATTGTACAGATTTATTATTAATATTATCAAGTTGTTCTATACAATCTCCATGAATTAATCTAACATATTTTTTACATTTATTTGTAGTCATTAATAATATATGATTATAATATATTTATATTTTTTTTGCCATAGACACAAGGTAGATGTTTTATAAAATAAAACATCCAATAATCTTTTTAATAAAAAATAGGTGCTCCAAAAAATCAGGCCGCATGTCATAATCTATTTATTGATAGATGTATATTACTATATATACATTATTATAAAACTTTTCTATGTAATAGGATTATTATAAACTATACATATCATTATATATACTATATTTAATATTCTGTATATGACATTCTATTTAGGACGAACTTGTTAGTTCGGACGAATAATACTACATTATACAAGTCTAATATTAATTTTATTAGAAATATCAAACTTATTTTTTTGAAATTGTGTATCAATCTTATTACATATACGAATATGAATACAAAAAATAACAGACAATTCATAACTTAGAGTACTTATCAATGTATGTATATCTACAATCTTAGAATAATATGATGTTGAACTATATCCACCAACAGTGCAAGTCATTACAATAGTAATACATGCTACAATAAATACCCATCCAAAATAAGATGTAGCATATTCAAGTTCATCATTATTAACTTTATTAATTATATATCTAATTGATAGTAGATGAATAGTTAAAATTGTAATAAAATATCCAATATTAAATGGAAAACTATAATCTGTTGTCTGATTATTATATATCTTAGTACTTATATAATAAAGTGAATATGCTACATACAATGTAGAAATACACCAAAATAGTCTTAGTTCATTCTTAATCTGCGAAATCATCTTTTTCTTTTTTACAAAATTTATATAATATATTTATAAATATTCAAATTTTAATAGGATTTATTATTTATAAAATCTATTTATTAAAAATCTATGGACTATCTTTCTTCTTTCTAAGAACCCACTCTTCGTCTCTACCTGCTTTATACAATTTAATTATACAATTTGTCATTTCATCATGTTTTTTCGAAGCAATATAAATATTTCGAAGTTTAACCGCAGTTTCTTCCATAGTTGTTCCAATATATATATCAAAAATGTCATCTACAATATCCATCTTACATTGAAGTGGAATATTACTAAAATCCTTAAATACATTTGGAGAAAATGTTGGACGTTTATCTTTCTTTTTTCTTGCCATAAACTTAAATTTTTGATAATTCTCCTTATTTAGATAATCAAGTATATTATCAAATACATTAAAGTTAAGTTGAAGAATTTTATTCCATTTTTGTGTTGGAGTTTGTACTAACGTCATTTGTATTATAAATATATATACACTTATATTTATAATATTAATCAAATTTTACTATATAAATATATGATAATATATATTGTCATATATGAATAATGCTATTATTAATATAAATGATAAACGTCTTATTGAAAGTCAAGGTAATAAATTATTAAACTCTAATCCTTTTTTTCAAAAACTTACATATATTATGAATGATAATGTTTTTAGAACATTTTATAATGAATATTGTAGTGATAATGGAGATATGATGATTACAATGAGTTATATTAAATTATATATTGAGATTGAAAAGATTTATTATAAAAAATACGGAGAATGTATTACACCATCTATTATGACTAAGTTATTACATGATATTTTTATGAATGCGGATTTAAGAAAAAGTATTTTAGTTAAATATGGTGTTATTAAGTGATTATAATGTGCTGTTTGTTCGATACAGACAAAAACTATGGCACTGCGATTAGTGCTTCATGTCACGAAGGAGCTTGCTGCGAGGGAGGCCAGCACGGGTCGTATGCTTCTTCTGGACAGAGTCGAATGTCTTCATCACAGGAGGCGTGCGGTTAATGCGGGCGAGGCGGCCGGGAGTAACCCCATGAGTGTTCATGCACTCGCAGCGGTGGCAGCAGAACGTGTATAGCACACCGTGGTGGTTGTACCCAACAAAATTGGAGCATTCGCCGCGACCACACGGCACCTGGGTGGCTTCGATCTGCTTGTTGAGCTTCTCCTGCTTCTCCTTGAGCTCGTCAATAAGGGACTGACGTTCCTTGTTGAAACGAGGAATCTTGTTCTCTTTGCACAAGGCGAAGATCTTGGAGGTCACCGCCTTGAGCTCGTCCTTCAGAGTCTTGGCGGGGGTCTTCTTGGACTTGTGCTTGGCCTGGTTCGCCTTGGCGGACATTGCCATGTGGTCAAACATGTTCTTGGTCTCAGTGGCGGGAGCAGCGGCGGCGGCAGCGGCGTAGGTGGAAACAGCAGCAGCGGCACCACCACTCTTGGACTCGTCCTCCTTCTGCATCTCCTTCGCCATCTTGGCGTCGGACTCAACCTGCTTGGCGTCGGACTCGTCCTCCTCCTGCATCTCCTTCGCCATCTTGGCGTCGGACTCAACCTGCTTGGCGTCGGACTCAACCTGCTTGGCGACAGCCTTGGTAGCGGCAGCGTCGGCGACCTTCTCAGCGGCGAGGGCAACGATGTCGGCAGCAGCATCAACGATGGCGGTGGCCTCGTCCTCCTCATCGGACGTGGAGGCGACAGCAGCGACGGGAGCAGCCTTGGTAGCCGCAATGGCAGCGGTGGCAGTCGCAATGGCATCGGGGTTGATTTTAGCCAAGACATCAATCATCCTATCATCCGGAAAACTGATCGTCTGAGATTTTCCGTTGTAAAAGAATCTATTATCCTTCGCAAATTTATACCACTCCTCGGATGAGATTGTAGACTTTTTCACGTCCAGTGTCCAAGCCACATTGGGGTCATGCAGATTGGTGGTGTTGAAGGCGAGATTACCTACAAAATGATCTTTCTGACTCAACATGATGTTGAAGGAGTCAAGTAGTTTGTTAATACTCTTAACGTTCTGCTCGGCGTCGGCGCGGCTAGTGGAATATTTGGGGTACTCCACCGTAGAGCGTTTCTTCGCGTATTCCTTGGCAATCCTGGCTGCCTCAATAACGGTCGAGGTGCAGAGGTCGATGCCCAGCACCATGGCGTACACGCACATGGCAAACATAGGATGTTGTTCTCTCGCAACAAAAACGGAAAACAGTAATTTCCTTTAATTGTCTTGCCATTTTTAACCATCGATTTTTCATAAATATAATTATATTGATTATATTTATACATGGATATAACAGGTTTTAATCTGTCGTCAGGTGGTTTTTCAATTAATTATAAACATCATCCACATATAACATTATTATATTCTGACAATTGCCCTTTTTGTCGTAAAATAAAACCAGAATGGAATAAATTAGAAGAAAATTATAAATCTAAATATATATTTGATTTAATTGATTGTGATTATGAACAGGAACGTGCTATGAAATATGATTACAGAGCACTTCCTACTATATTCATTGATGATATTAAAAATCCACCTATTAAAAAAGAAGGATATATGGATTATACAGAATTAGAAGCATTACTAAAAAAAGATACTACACCAGTAGAAAATGATTATAAAATAACTGTTTTATTATCAAAAACCTGTCCTTATTGTATTAAGTTTATTCCAGTTCTAGAAGATTTTAAAAAAACATATTCAATTCCAATAGAAGAGGTTTATTGTAATAATGAACCTGATAAATGTTCTAAAATTAGAGGAGTACCAACGACAAAAATATATAATGGTGATAATGAACTTGATTCAAAAGGTGGTTTTATGAACTTAGATAATTTAATATCATATGTTAATCTACATATAGAAGATTTAGATAAATATATTATATCTTCTAAGTTATTAAAAAATAATAAGAAAGACCTAAATATATATATTAATCCTAAATGTCCTTATTGTGTTAAGTTTGAACCTATTTGGAATAAATTTAAAGAAAGATATTCATTATATTATAATTTTAACGCAATTGATTGTACTAAGAATAATGAAGCATGTAGCAATGCTAAAATACAAGGTGTTCCTGCTGTTCGTATAATGAATGGTTCTACTATTATAGATCAACATGTTGGATATTCAAATGAAAATGTTTTTGAAAAATTCTTAAAAAAGAATATTACAATATTAACTTTAAGTGTTGTTGTTACTCAATTTTGTGATTTTTCTAAAAAAATGCTCAAAAATATTAGTTCTTTTAAAAAGAAATATAAAAATATTATTGATATTAAAATTGTAGATAATACATATACAAATGAATTTAAATTAGATAATAAGATTATATCATATCCATCTACATACATACATTCAGAAGATAAAATTATTAAATCTATGATTGGTGTTATTGATGAAAATGAACTTAAAGAATGGATTTTCTACGAATAAAATTCATACTATCTCTACACATATCTTCTATTTTTAATTCAGCAACCCATCCTAATTCTTCATATGCTCTGTCAGCATTACAATAAACCTCTTCTAAATCACCTGCTCTTCTTTCTGAATATGTATATGGTAATTTTACTTTATTAACTTCTTTAAATTTTTCTACTAATTCTAATACAGAAGTTCCTTTTCCTGTTCCTATATTATATACATTATATCCCTTTCTTGATTGTTTTAATGGATTTAATGCTAAAACATGTGCTTTTGCTAAATCTACAACATGTATGTAGTCCCTTATACAAGTTCCGTCTTTTGTATTGTAAAACTTACCAAAGATTTTCAATTCTTCAAAGGATTTACTTATAAAAATATTGTTATTATTTTGAAGTGCTACTTTGAGTATAAATGGCATTAAATTAGTTGGAATGTTTTTAGGGTCTTCTCCTATTAAACCACTCTTGTGTGCTCCAACAGGATTGAAATATCTTAGAACAATTATAGAACATTCATTTTTTAGTGATGTTGCAAAGTCTTCTAATATATTTTCCATCATATATTTTGTTTGACCATATGGATTTGTTATACCTTTTCCTGTTTGGTCGTCTTCCATTAATGGTGATTTAGAACTACCATATACAGTTGCGGATGAGGAGAATATTATATTACGGCAATTATATTTTTTCATTACTTCTAATAATGATATTGTTGCCATAACATTATTTCTATAATATTGAAGTGGATACTGAATTGATTCGGAAACAGATTTTAAAGCTGCGAAATGTATAACTCCTGATATATTATGTATTTTGAATACATTATCTAATTTATCTTTTTCTGCTATATCAAATTCATACACCACTAATTCATTACCTATTATTTTTTCCATATTATCTATTACTGACCTATCACTATTAACAAAATTATCTATTATAATTACTTTATAATTGTTTTTGTATAATTCACATACTGTATGAGAACCAATAAAACCACATCCGCCTGTTACTAATATAGTTTTCATTATATATTTATATAGATATTTCTATTCTAATTTATATTTAAAAGGTTTATTTTACATTATAATCTCTAATATACATTAATGAATGATATATTATCAGACAAATACATATATGTTTTGTATATTAATGAAAAACAGAAAAAGAGATTTATAAATTATATATCTAAATCTGACATTAATATAAATTATAATCTTTTTAAAGGAGCATTCTATTATGATGTTATTGATAAAATAAAACATAATTATAATAAATCACCATTAACAATTATTAATGAATATAATCATATATATATAAAAGAACTTATCTCTTGGTTTTATAAGAGAGGAAAAAATATTCATAATAAAATACTTAAATATATAGGTCAATACGGACATATATCATCATTTATTAATATCATTGAAGATGCCATAAGAAAAGACCTTAATGAAATTATTGTATTTGAATATGATATATTTATACATAATGATATTGTAGAAAGATTAAAAGATTTTAATAATATTTCTGAAAAATGTGATATTGTATATTTTGGAAATAGTATGCATTTTAATCCATCTATAAATAATGATACATATAATATATCTAATATAGCAGGAACATTTGCTATTTATATAAAAAAAACTATTTTTAAAGATTTATTAGAATTATTAAAATTATTTATTTTACCTACTGATGAAATAATGATTATATTACAACAAAAATATAAATGTTATGTATATACTCCTAATATTATTATATCTGATGTATCTAAATCTTCTATTGCTCCTAAATTTAAAAATGATATTACTAAATATCACACTAAATTTAAATGGAATATTAATGATTATAAAATTATTGAAAATATAGATGAATATTTAGATGCTACTATAACTATTGTATTATATATATATGGTGATATAAGTAGCATTAATAATACAATTAGTAGTATATTAAATCAAACATATTCTAAATTTAAATTAATTATAATTGATAATAAGAAAGTTGTAGAATTATATAAGTATATATATTCACTTAATGATAATAGAATTAAAATAGTAAATAATTTTAATATAAATAAATGTTCTACTGATTATATAGCATATATATCAACTATGAATTTATATCATCAAGAAGCATTAGAAAAATATATTGATACTTTTAATAAATATTCAAATGCATTTATTATTAATGGACAATATCAATATATAGGGGGTAATTTTGATATTATTCGGTGTTGGAACATAGATAATAATAAAATTGGAAAAATATATAAGAAAGATTTTTTAACAAATAATATTACAGATGGAACAAGTATAATATTAGATGATATTTTAACATATATTATATTGTGATTATTTATTATTATTATATTATATTTAAAATAATATATGAAACATATTATTTTAATTGTAGGTGCAAGACCTAATTATATGAAAGCATTTCCTATTTATGAAAAATTAGCTAATTCTTTTAAACTAACTCTTATACATACAGGGCAACATATTAATAAAGATATGAATGAAATATTTTTTAAACAATTAAATAATGACGGATTATTTATTAAACAACCTGATATTCAATTAATATTATTAAAAAAAACTAAATCTGGTGATTTTGATGAAAGATTGTATTCTGGATTTAATGGTGATTATAATATAATAGATGAATTACTTACTTATGATGGTGATATGGGACAACTTGGAGAAATAAGAGATAAATTAATTATTGAATTTAATAAATTAAAACCAGATTTAGTTATGGTTTTTGGTGATATAACAAGTACTCTTGGTGCAACTTTATCTGCTAAAAAACTTGGAATTAAAGTAGCACATATTGAAAGTGGATTACGAAGTGGTGATATAAATATGCCAGAAGAAGTTAATAGAATTCTAGTTGATTATATGAGTGATTATCATTTTGTATCAGAACAAAGTGGTTGTGATAATTTACTAAAAGAAGGTCTTTCTAACAATATGTATTTAGTTGGTAATACAATGTTAGATACACAAGATAAATATATAGAAAAAGCATTAGAATTAAACTACAATATAGATTTAGGATTTAAAACAAGAGATTATGTTTTAATTACATTACATCGACCAAGTAATGTTGATAATATTGATAAATTGAAATCTATATATAATGATATATTGGTATTAAGTAAATCTACTAATATTATTTGGGTTATACATCCAAGAACACAAGATAGTATTAAAAGTATTGTATGTGATAAGGATGGATATAATGATATTGATAATATAATATTTATTAATCCTCTTGGATATTTAGAATTTACTTGTTTAATATCAAATAGTTCATTTGTTATTACTGATAGTGGAGGTATTCAAGAAGAATGTTGTGGATTAAATATAAGATGTTTTACACTTCGTAATAATACAGAAAGACCAAGTACTTTAATAGAAAATGGTGGAACTAATTCTTTAATTTCAAATATAAATGAATGCAATGAGTTATGGTGTAAAGAATGGAGTTATGGAATTGATTTTAATTCTGTGCAAAAATCTGCTTCGATGAATATTAAGAAAGTATTGTATAAATTATATGGTGTAGATTATTTATATAATTGTAGAAAATGTAATGAAGAATATATTATTGATGAAATGTTATATGAAGTATATGAATTAAAAATTGAATATAAATGCCCAGTATGTTTTATTAAAGTTAATAAATGTTATTATTTATAATAATTGTATATATATATATGATATTAATATGTTTTGGAACAAGACCTGAATATATTAAAGTTAAATCACTTATTTCTAATATTCCAAATGTAAAAACTTGTTTTACAGGACAACACAAAGATTTATTAAATGATATATCTGTTGATATATCTTTATCAATGAATAAAAATATATCAACAAATAGACTAAATAATATTTTTTGTAATATAATGAGTTATAATGATATTTTCAAAGATATTGATTATGTATTAGTTCAAGGTGATACAACAACAGCGTGTGCAATTGCACTTTCAGCATTTAACAATGAAGTTAAAGTAATTCATTTAGAAGCAGGACTACGAAGTGGGGACTTAAAAGATCCATTTCCAGAAGAAATGAATAGACAAACAATTAGTAGAATAGCAGATATACATTTATGTCCAACTAAATCTAATAAAGATAATTTATTAAAAGAAAATGTAAGCGGTGCGATACATATTGTTGGTAATACAGGATTAGATAATATTTCAAAAGAGGGATGTGAATATAAGAATCAAGTATTAATTACAATGCATCGTAGAGATAATCATCATAATATAGATAAATGGTTTGAAGAGTTAGAAAAAATAGCAAATAAATATAATGATATTGAGTTTTTAATTCCATTGCATCCAAATCCGAATGTTCAAAAACATAAACATATATTTAATAAAGTAAAAGTTGTTGCACCAATGTGTCATAGTGATTTAATTGATTTTGTAAAAAAATGTAAATTTGTTATTAGCGATAGTGGTGGATTACAAGAAGAATGTAGTTTTTTAAATAAGAAAATAATTGTATGCAGAAAAACTACTGAAAGACCAGAGAGTATTAGAATACATAGTTTTATGTGCGGTGAACCTAATATGTTAGATAAGTTAGTTGAAGAAATTAATTCAGATTATAAAGTAAATGTAGGATGTCCTTATGGTGATGGTTTTAGTTGGAAGAAAATTATTAATATATTATAAATAATTATTTTACTACTTTAAAAAGTAATTATTTTCTTTATATATATATATGAAATTAATAATTTTAAATGCTGGTATTGGATCAAGATTAGGTAATATTACAAAATATAAACCGAAATGTTTATTAAATTTAATAAATGGTTATAAAACATTATTAGAAAATCAATTATTAATATTTAAAAATTTTGAAATATTAATAATATTAGGTTATAAATGTGATATGATTATTGATATAATTATAAATTATAAAAATGTTAAATATATTATAAATAATAAATATTTAGAAACTAATAATATGTATTCTGTAAATTTAGCTAAAAATTTTATTGGTGATGATAGTTTTTTTGTTCTAAATGGTGATATTTATATAGAAGAGGATATATTAGATGTTATTAAAAATATGGATTTAAATTATAACTCTATATTTACTGATAAATACAAATTTAATGAAGAAAATATGAAGGTAAAAGTTAAAGAAGAGTATATAATTGATATTGATAAAAAAATAAAAATAGAAGAATCAGCGGGATTATCTATGGATTTTTATTATATTAAAGATACACAAATTTATTTTGATGAAATAAATAAGTATTTAAAAAATGAAAAAAAACATTGGGCTGAATTAATTTTAAAAAAAATGATGAAATTTAGAAAATTTAAACCTATTTATAATAATGTTTTTTGGTATGAGATTGACACATGTGATGATTATATTAATTATATTAATAAAAAGAATGGTTTTAAAAAATATGATAATTATTTTCTTGATATTGATGGAAATTTACTTTTAAATAATAAATTAATTAATAATGCTGATATTTTTTTGAAAAATATAGATAATTTTAAATTATTAACAAATAATTCATCAAAAACAAAAGAAATGTATCAAACTATTTTTAATAATTATAATATAAATATTAATTTAAATAATATAATTAATTCTATTGATTCAACAATAATTTATTTAAATAAAAAAAAAATAAAAAATATATATTTATTTTCAACAAATAAAGTTAAAGAAATATTTCAAAATAATAATTTTAATATATTGACCTTAGAAAATATAGATAATATAGAATTAGTTGTAATTACTTATAATACAGAATATAATTATAATGATATAATAAACTTAATGACTATTATTAAAAAAAAAGAATATATAGTTACTCATATGGATCAAATATGTCCATATAAAGATTTTTTTATTCCTGATATAGGTTGTTTAGCAGATAATATTTATAATTGTTTAAAGAAAAATCCTTTAATTATATGTGGCAAACCTAATATAAATTTACAATATAATGGAACAGCTATAATTATTGGTGATAATTTAGATACAGATTATAAACAGTCTATTAATAGTAATACAGATTTTTGTTTAACACTTACAGGTAGAACAAAAATTGAAGATTTAGAGAATAAAATAGGTAATTTAAAAAAAATAAATGTTGTTCGCACTATAAATGATTTTAAATTATAATTAATCCTGTACTATGAAAATATAATATATATATTATATACATAAAATATATAATGGAAGATTTCAAACAATTATCTAGAAAAAAAAATTTTGAAAATCTATTAGAAATAAATAATCATAAAATTATTATAGAACAAGAAAGTACATTATTAAATACAATATATAATTATAATTACATAATTATTTATAAATCAAATAAACCATCAATTCTAGAAATAAATAAATTATATTGGGGTATATATAGTGCGCAAACAAAGATATATCCATTTAATAAAGTATTATATCATAATAATATAGAATCTAAAAAAAATATAACTGAGATAAAAAATAATAGTCCCTTTTATATAATTAAAAATGATATTAATTTAAAAAAAAATTTATCAGTTTTAAAAAATACTAATATTGAAAAAAAAATGGTAATTTGGAATAGAGGTTTTTCATATAATCATAATATCAAATATAACTATATTACAAATTCAAATAGAATTATTTCTAGTAATCATTATAAATATATACTTGATAATTACAGTATTTTTTGTATTAAAAAATTAATGACTTATTTAAATAATAATTATAAGTATTCAGTTTTTGGTGGAGGAGTAATTGGATATTTAAGAAATAAAAAATTAATTCCATGGGATGATGATATGGATATTTGTATGGAAAAATCTGAATTTGATAAATTAAAAAATGATAAAAATATTATGAATGAAACTGGATGGATTTTTTCTATTGTAAATGATACTTACTGGAGAACTTTATGGACACCTATATATTTTCAAGATGTTACATGGGGTTATAATGCGTGTGCTTGTAGAAGTTTTATAGATATAATGCTTATATCTGAAAATAAAAATAGTTCTTTTATAACCATTGGTGATAAGAAAACTAATTTCTGGAACAGAAAATGTATTACGAAAGATATGATTTTTCCTGCAAAAAAAGTTAAAATTAATGATATTGAGATGTATATACCAAATAATGCAATGCAAATGTGTAAAAATGGTTATGGAAAAAAATTTATAAATGAAATTTATGTAGAAAATCATAAAGGTGGTAAATCTTATAGAATAGTAGATAAATCATATCAAGAAGTATGTAATGATTATATTGTTATGACAAAAAAAGATATGGAATATATAGATTTTAATTTTATTTTGAAAGAGAAAATCAATAGATATGAAGATATTATTATAGTTCAAGATAATAATGATTCATTAAATATTGATTTTCAAGATAATATATTATATATTATTACATCTACTAATAAAATTATTTCAGAGGATATGATAATGAAATTAAAGACATATGATTACTATTTTTTAAATGATTTTTTACCAACACATCAGTTTTATAATTTTATATCTTATCTTATAACAATTAATAAAACCAAAAACATAAATATATATTATAGTATTGTATTTTCAGAATTTATTTTTGATTTAAAAAATGATTTTAATATTAATATAAAAGTTGTTTTAAATAAAAATGATAAGAATACAAGAATAGGATATGAAAATTTATCTTCTCTTAAATTAAGATTATCATTTGCAGATGATATTTTATTAGAATAATTATATTAAATAAATAATAGACTTAATCTAAAAAATATTAATAATATTAGTATTATTTTTTAATAAATTAAAATAAAATAAATCCAATTTTTTATTCATAGTAAGGTAATTTATATCTTCTAAATTATTATTTTTTATTACTATATGTTCTTTAAATTTTATTAGTGAATTATATATATTATAAATTACTTGAGATTTATCGTATTTAAATAAGAAATCATAATATTTTTGTTGGTCTGCTCCTAAATTATATTGCTTTTCAACATTTTTAATTAAAAATATATTATTATATTTTTTATATAAATAATTATTACTTCCAACATTTTCAGATATAATAATTTTTTTATTTTTAATTATGGCTTCTTTAATAGCTTGCGAACATCCTTCTATATAAGATGGTAATATAAATGTATCACAAATATGTAAATAAGTATTTACATCATTATACTTACATTCTCGTAAATAAATATAATCTATATTATTTTTATTAATAAAATTATTAATTTGATTTATATAATTAGTACTTATTACTTTACCTAATAATATTAAAATAATATTATTATTATTTTCATTATCATAAAAAGTTTTAAATCCTTTTATTAATTCTAATTGTCCTTTATCAGCAACAATTGATCCAACACAGATATAAATTTTTTTATCTTTAAATTCTGAACATATATTATTATTAATATTATCAATATTAAATTCACAACAATTATTAATTACTATTGACTTATTTTTTTCATTATTAACATATTTAATATTAAAATCTTTAACAGCATTACTTACATTAATAAAATAATCTACATAATTATTAAATGTTTTAAATAAATTACGCATATTTTTATCAAACCAATAATATGTATTATGATTAGTCATAATTATTTTAGTATTTGTTTTACTTTTTAATAAACTTATATCAAATGCTATGTAATGTAAATTAACTATATCAATTTTATTATTATTAATATATGATATTAACTTATTAATATCATTATTAAATGATAGTATATTTTCAACATTTGAATTTTCAAATGAAGATAATATAACATCATAAACTTCTGTTTTTGCATTTAATATCATAATATTTTCCAATCCTCCTTTTGAGAAATTTTGAGTTAATAATAATACTTTATTTTTTTTAAAAATAAGTGGTTTAGGTATCTCAAATTTACAATCTTCTAATTGTTCAATATTTTTAAAATATTTTTTAATAGTTTTTATATCTTTTTTATAAATCCATTTCTTAAATTCTTCTATAAACCATTTTTTTGAATGATATATATTATAAATATAATTAAATATTTTATTCTTATTATTTTGTTTTTTGATAAAATTAATTTCATTATTAGTATTTTTATAAAATTTTTTTCTTGAAAAATTATAATTATTTAATTGAATATTATTGCAAAATGAATTAACTTTATATATAATCATATTTTTATCAAAAATATTTTGTTCTGTACTACCAGACATAGAATTAGAATGAAATCTATAATAGTATAATGTTTCATTTATTTTTTTAAATTTATAACCATCTAAATATGCTTCTATCCAAAATATAAAATCTTCAATACCTTGACAATTTACATAAGGGGATTTTTTATTTGAAAATACACAGGAATTAATTAAAAATGATGCTCCAATAAAATTATCACTATTATCTATCATTTTTTTAAAATTTGTATTAATATTATCTGTAATAACTATACTATTATCTTTTTTACTTAGACATTTTGGCCTATAAGAATTATTTCTTATAGGTTTATTATTTTCATCTATAATATAGTAATTTGAATAAGTTATATCTATATTTTCAGAATGATATTTTAAATGAACATTTATGAAATCTTTATGCCACATATTATCACTTGAACCCCATGTAACAAAATCATATTTTTTACTAATACAAAATAGATTGTTTAATGTAGTTGGAAGTTTTTTATTTTCTTGTGTTAAAATAGTTATTTTATCAGAAAAATCTTTAAATATATTAATATCTTTGCTACCATCATTTAATAAAATGATATCTTTTCTAGCATAATTAATATTTAATGCTGATTCAATACAGTCTTTTAAATATTTATAATCTTCATTATAACAAGGTATTAATATAGCAATACTTGGAATAAATATATTATTTATAGTATTATATAAATTTACACATATATCATCATATTTTATTATATTATTATTTTCAATATTTACATTATGTTTTATAATCTTCTTTTCACCCGCCATATATTCCCATAATTTACATGGATTTACATATTTAGTTAATTCACATTTTTTAAATGGTAATAAACAAGTATCAAACCAACTTAAATAATATGCTAATTCTTCATATGGTTTATGGTCTAACCATGTTATATTTGTATGATTAAACCTATAATTATAATTACTATTTTCTTTAATTCCACCAATCATTACTATATGATATTTCAAATTATCTGCACATTTTTTTATAAAATTATAATCAATCCATTTTGCAAATGAACCATAATAACCAAGTATCTGTTTATTTGTATTTGGAAAATCAACCGGCCTTCTTCCAATTCTATTTTTTGCTTTTGAAAAAAATTCATAATCACACGCATTTGAAATGTAATTATATTTTTTCGTATCATCTATTTCATTTAAAAATTTTATTAAATCTGGATGACTATAAATTACATAATCAGCACTTTTAACTGAATTTTCTAAATTTGGTTTCCAAACAGCAAAATCATTTATAGGTGCATCTATTAAATCATATATTTTTTTACCTTTTAAATTATTTACTTCTTCATATAATCTTGTATCTGTATAATATGTAATTATATCTTCTCTAATTGCATTATATACTATATCTTTTAATTTATATGGAACAATTAATAATTTATATTTATCTTCATATTCAATTCCATCAATCTCTCCTATAAAACATTTATTATCATTTTTATTATAAAATCTCATTATTTGATGTGGTCTCTGAAATAATAATTTATATTTAGTTTTTGAATAATATACAAATGATGAACTATTATTATTAAAATGTCTAAATATAGCATCTATATTATTCTTTAATGCTCTAATATTTTTATTATCAATTACATATAATGAACTGCTGTGTCTATTATATTTCATTAATGATTTATCAATAAAAAAACACTCTTTATTTTTATTAAATGTTCTTAATAAGTATTCATAATCTTCACATCCATTTATATTTTCTTGATAAAATCCAATCTCTTTTATTGCATCTTTTGTCCACATAAAACTAGCACATCCTTTAAAATTATTTAATAAGTCGGTCATATTATCATATTTTTGATTTACTATATGTGTTTTATTAGTTATTAAATTAATAAATGTAAATGAACTATACTTAAAATAATTATTATTTGTTTTTAAATCATTTATATAAGTTTGTTCATAATGATTATCATCTGAAATCCATGTAAAATATTTATATTGTTCATTATTTAAGAAATACTCTATTCCTTTATTTAATGTATATGCTATATGTTTATTAACATTATTTTCTAAAAATATAATTTTATTATTAAATCTGTATTTATCTTTTAATAAATTAAATTCAACTTTATGTTCTGGTGTTGAACCATCATCTATGATTAATAATGTTGATTTTTTATATGTTTGATTATCTATTAATTGTATAGTATTTTTAATATTATTTGAACGATTATATGTTGGCATAACAATTAATACATCACTATCATTTACTATTTCTTCAATATACAATCTATTATTTTCATATTTGAATTTTCTATTTTTTCCTTCTTCTGTTATTTTAAAATGTTCTCCATTTAACATACAAAATCCAATATTTATCATAGAACTATAATTATTGTTTTTTTCAACTATAAAAAAAGCATTTTTATTATAATATTTTGATATATTCCAACTACCATTTTCCTCTTCTAATTTTATAAGAATGCGTTCTTCAATATTACGTTGATAGATTATCATTTATGTATTATATTTTATAAATATTTTTTTATTATTATTTATTCTTTAATGTGTATTATATACGTCATAATATAAATAAAATTTGATTAAAATAAGTATGCTTTTATAAAATAAATATACTTGTTAAGAGTAATTACTATGGCAACAAGGAGTGCTCAACGCCCGAAGCTTATACCAATTGGAATTGGTAATAATTCTTTTTCCAAATTTAAAAGACGTTATATACATATTAGAACTATATTTTCTGCTAAATTTAGTAATATTTCTGTATATCATGATAAACGTCTTAATAAGAATGTCGTCGTAAAAGAAAATAACTCTTCTGAAAATTATCATATGATAATTAATGAAATTAATTGCCTTGAACGTCTCAATCATTCTAATATTATTACAATGCTTGATAAGTATATTGACGAAGATTGTCAAATCGCGATTATTGTTCTTGAATATATCGAAAGTGATGATTTGTTTGATTTTAGACAAAAAAATCCACATTCATTTACTGAAAACGTTATTGGGATTTTTATTAAAGAATTGTCTGAAACAATCAAGTATTGTCATTCACAAGGAGTATGTCATAGAGATATTAAACTTGAAAATATAATGGTCGTCAGTTGTTCTGGTAAAATAAAATTTAAACTGATTGATTTTGGTCTTTCTATAATTACTGATACAAAGGAATTTAAAATGAACCAACAATGTGGTTCTCCTAATTATATTCCTCCTGAAATATTACTTACTCAAAAAGATTATTATTACAATGAAAAATGTGATATCTGGAATATTGGCGTTGTTGCATATTGTTTATTTTACAATATGGTCCCTTTCTGGGGTAAAACAGATGCTATGATTAAATATAATATTCTTCAAAGTGATATTATATTTAATGATGATGTTCGACATGTAAGCGACGAGATGAAAGATTTAATTTCACAATTTTTATGTAAAAAACCTTTTTACAGAATTTCTATTGACGATGCATTAAAACATCCTGCAATTTCTTATTAACTTCTTATTTAATTAAGAGTTAAATATTATAAATAATATATTTAACGATAAGTATTATATATTAAAATATAAAAATATTGATATTTTAAGTTTATATAATATAATGAATAGTACAATAAATGTAATTAATATGTCAGACACAAAGATGATGACGAATACTTCACATATTGATACATCTGTGTGTTGTAAGAATTGTAATTCATGTATTCGACCATCTAGTATAAAATTTAAAGATAATACATACTGTAATATGTGGTGTTTAGATAATTATATTTCTAAAAATGAGGGATTTACCATGAATTGTCCTAATTGTAATAGTAATTTCTCTAAGAAAAAAATTGGTTCTCATCAAATAGATGTATATAATAATATTTATGTATTTTGCTCTCATAAATGCCAATTTTCATATAAAAAATAAGATTTATATGTGAAATATTTAGACTTATTTAAAAAACTTATAATTTACTTTCTTAACTCTTTTTGTTCTTCTATAACTGCTTCTAATACTTTATTATTAGAACATTGTTTTTTCATAAACTCATTTAATGCCATAGTATCTTTTGGAAAACAAGCACCACCATAACTTAATTTCCCATCTTGCCCAGGAACATCAGTATGCATTGGATTAATCCACCCATTTTTTAACATCATATCCTTAACATTATTATAATTAACTCCTATTTTATTACATAATAAATAATATTCATTGAATAATTGAATTTTAGAAGCATAAAAATTATTAACAAATAGTTTCATACTTTCTGATTCTGTTGATGAACATTCTGATATTTTAGCATTATAATATTTCTTATAGAAGTAAATAACATTATTATATGCTTCATCTGAACAATTTTCTTGTTTTCCAATAACTATATGATTTTGATTATGAAAATCTTCAAACGCAGTTAAAGAACTCAAAAATTCTGGATTATGAATTAGATTAATATTATTAAATTTATCATATAATTTGTCTGTTGTTTGTGGTTCTACTGTTGATTTTAGTACAATTGAACCTGTATAATTATTTTTACTAAGATAATCCACTGTTTCATATATGCTTTTTTTATTATACTCTTTTATTTTAGAATCATATAAAGTAGGTAAGCATAAAAATATAATTTCTGATTTTAAACAATCTTCAATATTTCCTATATTTTTATATTTATCATAATTAGATTGTTTAATCTTTTTTAATGTAAATGATTTTTGTAATGCTTCTCCTGTAACTCCAATACCAATAATAGAAATCATAAATAGTATATATATATTATATTATATTGTTTAACCTATTTTTTACTAAATGATCTTCTAAGATTATTAACTATTTTTAATGGTTGTGTGCTATATATTGAATTAATACATTCTTCTGCTGCTTCTTCTGTTTCAAAAAATTCAAATATTCTTTTTTTTATCATATTTTGACTTGTATTAAATATATATTCGGAACATTCTTTTCCTCTTTCTTTTGTATCAAAATAAGTTAATAATTGTTTCTTAACTAATGTAGGTGTTATATTTACTTTTCTTTGAGATGATGTAAATTTAATTGTTCCTTTTCTAGTTGTTAAATCATTAATTTTATAATCTTTCATAAAATTCATTACAATAGGTGTTAATTTTGCTTTTCTTTCTTTTCTTTCTTTCATTGCAGCTGTCATAATTCTTATTTCATCATCACAATTCATCCAATCTTTAACAAGTGCTGTAAATTGTTCTAACTCTGTTTTATTTATTAATAATTGTTCATCTATTTCTTCTTTTGTTTCATTTGTTTCATTTGTAGATTTATTGAGTAGTTCTTGTTGAATTAATTCGTGTTCTATATCATCTTGTTCAGTTTCTTTTAATAATTCTGTTATTTTTTTAGAATCTTCTTCTTCATTTATTTCTTTGGGTTGAGTTAATTTATTAAACTCACTCTTATACATATTTGAACGCTTCTGATATTCTTCATATTGTCTCTTCTTATCTTCTTCTTTTTGTATTTTCTCTTCTTCAAGTGCATCTCTTTGTTCTTTTAATTGTTTCTCTTTTAATTGTTTTTCCTCTTTTTCTTTTTGTAATTGTTGTTTAAATAATTCTTTCTCTTTTTCCAATTCTATATTCTGCTGATTTTGAATATGATTTTCTTGTTGTTTTTGAATATGATTTTCTTGTTGTTCTTTTTGTTGTTGTAATTTTTTAAGTAATAATAATTTTTGTCTTAATTTAAATGCTGGATTATTCTCTTCATTAAAATCATCATTAAATTGATTAATTTGACTTATATCAATATTATTCATCTATAAAACTATATATATAATTTATTAATTTTTTTAACAAATTATATGAAATTAATTTAATAATTTTATCCATGAAGAATGATATCATGTTCTTTATATTCAAATTTTGATTGTAATAATTGTGATATTTTATCTTTATGGTCACCTTGAAGTGATATTATTTTTTCTTTATCATCATTAACATTTATACTTCCATTACATGAAAATTTCTTTTTCATATATTTAAGTAATGATTTTAATCCATCTTTAAAATTATCATCTTGTAATCCTTCTATTGTTGTAATTGATTTTTTACCAGTTCTTTTTTTATTATATATATGTATTTTTGGTTTTTGTGTAAAGTCTTCTTGTTTAATATTATCTTTTATATCATCATTAAAAGATGTAAATTCGTCTATTTGATTAAAGATTGGCAGTTTTATAATTTATATTATAAAATATTTCTTTATATAAAAATTTATAATCATATTATAAATAATGGATAGTGCTAAATATTTATGTCAAAGATGTGGTTATAGTACAAATAAAAAATGTAATTTTATAAATCATTTAAATAGAAAAAAATTATGTAATCCTATTCTTTCAGATATTTCTATTTATGAAATTATATCTAAATATTCATTTAATATTAATAATTTTTCTAATAGAGATAAGTCAAATCAAATATTCTTATGTACTTATTGTAATAATAAATATTCAAACAAATATAATTTAGATAGACATAAATTAAGTTGTTATAAAAATACAAATTTAAAAGATAATGATTTATTTAAAAAAGAATTAAATCAGTTAAAAGCAAAAATAAGTATTCAAAAATGGAAGTTAAAACATAATAAATAAATATATTTAAAATTATTTAAATAAGTCAGATGAATTGTTTAAATAAGTCAGATGAATTTTTAATTTTTTATATTACATATAACATATTGATTTACTATCATATATGATTGTAAAATTATAAATAAATATATATTTATCATCTAAAAAAAAAGTATAAATTTATCATTTATTTTACTATCATAATTTTACATTATAACTAATTTTTTATTTATATATTATCATATATGATAATAAATATATAAAAAATTACATGTATTTAAAAAGTATAAGTTTTAGTCTGATTTATACTTTTTATTTATTTAAATATAATATATATAAATACATCATACATGATAATAAATATTTATAGTTATTTATATCTTACCATCACTAAAAATGTTTGATTTTCATCTGTCCTTATTTTTAAGAAAAAAAAAAATATTTTTTTTTGAGATTTTTTTTTTGAGATTGAATAAAATATTTTTTTATTTTTTTATTTTTTCAAAAAAACTTTTTCAAACACACAGTAGTTTTTTTTCTCTATTATTTTTGGTCAGAGCAAATAAATGTTATTTTTCAACCTGTTTTTAACAATATTTTTAATATATTATTATCATATTATGATATTAAATTATATATTATAACAGTTTTTTAAAAGTATAAATCATTATTCAATTTATACTTTTTTAAAATATTTTTATTATATATTATTATACAATCATATATGATAGTTATTTAATTATATTAATTTTTAAAATATTTTTTATGATGGTAATTTATTATATTTATTTATACTTTTTAAAAATAATTAAATAAATTAATGTTATTATCATATTATGATAAAAGACAATCTAATATTATTTGAAACACCCCATCATAAAAAATATTAATTTTTCATCTGACTTTTTTAAAAAATTCATCTGACTTTTTTAACAAAAAATAAGCTATTTTTATACTTTTTATATTTAAAAAATATTTAAAAAATATGATAGTTATATGATAGTAGTATAAATAAATATCATAATATTATGGTCGAGAATTATTGAATATTTTCATCTGACCTAAAAATAAAAAATTTTATAAAAAAGTATAAAATTAAAATATATAATAATAAATAATGACAGAATTAGATTATTACTGTCCAAGATGTGGATATAGTACTTCTAATAAAAATAATTTTATTAAACATTTAAATAGAACACATATATGTAAAGCAAAATATAATGATATTTCTATTTATGAAATAATAAATGATTATTCATTTGATATTAATAAATTCTCAAATAGAATAAACTCAAAACAAATATTTCAATGTAATTTTTGTGATAAAATATATTCAACTAAATATAGTTTAGATAGACACAAATTAAATTGTGCTAAAAATACAACATTAACACAAATAGATTTATTACAAAAAGAATTAAAATTATTAAAAGCAAAAAAGAGTAGTAAAAAATATAAAATGAAACAACAAAATTGTAAGAATTATAAAACAGATGTAAGTGGTTCTCATAATAACATTATCAATGGTGATAATATAGTAAATAATAATAATATTACTATTAACAATTATGGTTCTGAAAATTTAGATTATATTACTGCTCAGGAAATGATGAAAATAATATTTCCTCCATCGCAATCTATTCT
>Ga0181380_1000300_pt1 | contig 22726 bp, 25 predicted proteins | sample 3SPOviralmetaG_FD_130116 | JGI IMG/M metagenome (GOLD analysis project Ga0181380, IMG submission 130116) | Marine viral communities from the oligotrophic San Pedro Time Series (SPOT) site, San Pedro Channel, CA, USA - 3 SPOT_SRF_2009-08-19 | ecosystem: Environmental > Aquatic > Marine > Strait... | reverse complement strand
TGTTAGCTTTTGGGAGGCCGCTGATAAACCTATGTTGTTTATGGCTGCAGCTTTTGAATGGGCTAGTTATATGGAAAAAGGTGACAATCACATCACTCACTTACCTGTATCTGTTGACGGTACATGTAACGGCCTACAAATATTCTCATTGTTACTAAGAGATGAAGTAGGTGGTTATGCTACTAACTTGATACCGTCAGATGAACCACAAGATATCTACAATATTGTTGCTGAGAAAACAAAAGAAGTTTTAGAAAAAGAAACAAGCAACGAACCATTACATAAAAAGAAATTTCCAATGCCATTAAAAGATGTGGCAAAGAAATGGTTGGAGATTGGTATTAACAGAAAGATAACAAAGCGACCTGTTATGGTCGTACCTTACTCTGGTACTTTGTATGCTTGTAGACAGTATGTTGAGGATTACTTAACTGAGTTAGAGGATGATAATAAACATCAACCCTTTGGCTCTGATAAGTTTCATCCTAGTCAGTATCTTGCAAAAATAATTTGGGAACAAATTAATACAACTGTCATTAAAGCAAGAGAAGCTATGGATTGGTTACAACACATGTCTAGGCTTGCAGCTTCAGAAAATATTCCTGTTGTGTGGAGAACACCCATAGGTTTTGAAGTACAGCAAAAATATCAGAAACCAAAAAATACAAGAGTGGAGACAAACATAGGTGGTAAAATTACCAAGCTAAGTTTTGCAGAAGAAACTCATGTGTTAAATCGTAGAAGGCAAGCTACCGGTGTAGCACCTAACTATATTCATAGTATGGACTCTGCTTCTATGATGCTCACTGTTAATAAATGTTACAGCAAAGGCATCAAAGATTTTTGTATGATACATGATAGCTATGGTACTCACGCTACAAATGTTGAGGACCTATCAATATCACTTCGTGAAGTCTTTGTAGAAATCTTTGAAGAAAACTGGTTAGAAAAATTTAGGGACGATATTTGTCAGCTTCTATCTGAAAAGAATAAGAAGAAAGTCAAACCCATCCCTGAGTTTGGAAAATTACAGATTAACGAAATACTAAAGAGCAAATACTTCTTCGCATAAAGGAAAGTATTAGGGCAGGTACCACGGGGGTATCTGCCCATGAAAGGTGCAAACACTACTAAGCACCATTTACGTTTATATATACCAAAACTCTCTTTGTCTATAACCCTAGGGCGATTATTACCGACACCTATTGAAATAAACACAGACCTCCTAAGGTCGAAAGGAACGACATGAAAAATCAAATAATCGTGACACCCAAAGGTGAACTTGTATACCCCCATTTAACTAAGCCAGACACTAAGTTTGACAAAGACGGTGTATACAGAACAGTCTTAAAGACTCCCTATAATGAAGAAGCAAAAAACTTTACTAGAAAATTAGAAGAACTAGTAGATGAGTATGCACATCAATTAGATAAGAAAACAAAACGCTCTCCATTACCATTTAAAATAAATGAAGATGAAGGCACACTAGAAATAACTCTGAAATGTAAAGCCAAAGGTATACGCAATGATGGTACTACCTGGGAACAAAAGCCAGTTATCTTTGATAGCAAAGGAACACCTTTTGAACCTGAAGGTGTTATCTGGGGCGGAACTGTAGCGAAGATAAGTTTTACTCCAAGTCTTTACAGCGTTGCTGCTATTGGCACTGGTATATCACTACGACTAAAAGCAGTTCAAATAATAGATTTAGTTAAAGGTGGTAACTCATCTGACACTTATGGATTTACAGAAGAAGAAGGTCATGTCTCTACAACTGAAAAGAGTGAAACCAATTACACACTTGAAGAAGAGGGAGAGACAGAAAGTGCAAACTTATACTAAGTTTCGTTCAGGCTTAGAAGTACAAGTTGCAACTCAATTAGATGATGAGGGTGTAGGTTATGAGTATGAGGAATTAAAAATCTCATACCAAAGACCTGCTGAGCAGTCTACCTACACTCCTGACTTCGTTTTAGATAATGGAATTATTATCGAGACGAAAGGTCAATTTGTTACTTCTGATAGAAAGAAACATAAAATTATTAGAAATCAGCATGGAGACAAATACGATATTCGTTTTGTCTTCAGCAACCCTAAAACAAAAATAGGTAAAAAATCAAAAACTACTTATGCCGATTGGTGCGAACGATTTGGTTTTAAGTGGGCTAAAGGAAAAATTCCAAAGGAATGGTTAAAAGAAAATGCCAAGAAAACAAACTGATTACATAATTATACATTGTGCTGCAACAAGACCGTCAATGGATACTGATGCAAAAGAGATAGATAGATGGCACAGAGAGCGAGGCTTTCTGCGTATCGGATATCACTATGTTATTAAACGAGACGGAACCATTGAAGATGGCCGTATGCTTAGTGAACCTGGTGCTCATGCACGTAAATATAACTGGTGCTCTGTAGGTATTTGTATGGTTGGGGGTGTCAAAGAAGATGACATCAATGCACCTGAAGATAATTTTACAGATGAGCAATGGGTAGCTTTATATACCCTTGTGCAAGATATGATGGGTGAATACCCACTAGCTAAAGTTATCGGTCATAACGAAATCTCTAATAAATTTTGTCCTTCATTTAATGTGCAGAATTGGTTGCGTAATAACGGACTCCCATATCAAGAAAAGGAAATAGATGACAGCAAGTCTACAGATGAGTAGTCCTTTCAAACATCATGAACCTTGTCCGCAATGTGGTAGTAAAAATAATTTAGCACGATACGAAGATGGCTCTGCTTACTGCTTTGGCTCTGATTGTAAATATTATGAAAAGAATGAAGGCCAAGCTACTGTCATTAAAATTAAAAGTAATAATTTTCAAGATGGTGAGTTTCAGGATTTATTAAAAAGAAAAATATCAAGCGAGACTTGTAGAAAATATAATTATCAATGCAATCAAAAATATCAGATAGCTAACTACTATAATAAAAACAAAGAGTTAGTTGCACAAAAACTGAGAACACCTAATAAAGAATTTAAGTGGATAGGTGAAAGCAAAGATATTTTATTATTTGGTCAACAAGTATTTAGAGATGGAGATAGACGTTTAGTTATCACTGAAGGTGAGATAGATGCTCTTACTATTTCTCAATATGTATTTAGTAATAAATATGCAGCAGTTAGTATTCCTATGGGAGTACAATCAGCAAAGAAGCATGTCTTAAATAATATTGAATGGGTCGAAAAGTTTGAAGAAGTTATTATTTGTTTTGATAATGATGAGCCCGGTCGTAAAGCTGCACAAGAAGTAGCAAGTATTATTACACCAGGTAAAGCAAAGATAGCTAGCTTGAGTGGTAAAGATGCAAATGAAATGGTGCAAGAAGGTCGAGGCAAAGAATTAATCAGTGCTGTTTATGATGCTTCTATTTATAGACCTGATGGAATTATCCATGGTGCTGATACTTGGGACATCTTTATTAAAGATGATGAGTTTGAAACATCTCAATATCCTTATAGTGGACTGAATGAGTACACTAATGGCATACGTTCTTCTGAGATTGTAACTATCACTGCAGGTTCAGGTATAGGTAAGTCTCAATTATGTAGAGAAATAGCTTATAACCTCATTAAACAGGGAAAAACTATAGGTTATATAGCACTTGAAGAGAACGTGCGTAGGTCTATTACAGGCTTTTTATCTATTGATTTAAACAAACAATTACACAAGCCTGAGATAAAAGCTTTGGTCCCTGAGGAAGAATTAAAAGCCTCGTATCAAAGAGTATCTAAGCAAGTTTATTTTTATGACCACTGGGGTTCCACTGATACTGAGAACTTATTAGCTAAGTTAAAATATTTAAATCAAGCTTGTGGTTGTACTCACATTTTCTTGGACCACCTTTCGATTATGGTTTCAGGTATTCACGAAGGTGATGAGCGAAGAATAATAGATAACATGATGACTAAGTTGAGAAGTTTAACTCAACAATTAAATCTATCTATCATAGCTGTATGCCACTTAAAAAGATTAGAAGGTAATCGTGACCACGTAGATGGTGTAAGAACATCATTAGGTCATTTAAGAGGTAGTGCTGCGATTGCTCAATTATCAGACATGGTAATTGGTTGTGAGCGTAATCAACAAAGTGAAGACAATCCTCATCTTATGACAATAAGAGTTTTAAAAAATAGGTTTACAGGACAAACAGGAGTTGCTTGCCAACTTCAATTTAATCAGGACACAGGAAGGTTATATGAATTGGGAAATATGCAATCACAAGATGCCACCGAAAGAAGAGAAAGCTATTACTGATTTTGTAAACGCTTTTATTTTATCAGACCCGTTTTTTAAAAAATTATCTAAAAAGGATAAAAAAGATACAAGACAAACTTTTATCTTAGTTATGCGTGCAATCTACGTAGCAAATAATTACGACAATGTAATTCCCGTATTGTACGCCAAGACCTATGTATCAGCAGAGACAATTAGAGACGCAATCGAAAAGATTGCTTTCATGATGCCTGGTGCTGACAAAATACGAATAGTCGTAACCCATTAAGGAGTAAATATGAATGAATACGTCTTTGATATAGAGACGAATGGATTATTAGAAAGCCTAGATACTATCCATTGTCTCGTCATAAAAGATATTAACACAAAACAAAACTATAGCTTTAAACCTAACCAGGTTGCAGAAGGATTGGAATTATTAAAAGAAGCAGATACTTTGATAGGTCATAACATATTAAAGTTTGATATTCCTGCTATTCAAAAGATATATCCTGAGTTTAAAACCAAAGGTAATCACTTAGATACCATTGTTTTATCAAGGCTTGTATGGCCTGATATTAAAGATTTAGACTTTAAAAAGGTATCTTTAGATAAAAACTTTCCAAGCAAGATGATAGGTAGACATAGCCTTGAGTCATGGGGTTACCGATTGAATTACCTAAAAGGTGATTATGGAAAACAAAATGATTGGTCCCAATGGTCAGAGGATATGCAAACTTATTGTGAGCGTGATGTAGATTTAAATGCCAAGCTTTATGAGGTTATCAAGAATAAAAAGTTTTCTGATAAGGCTATTAATCTAGAGCACGAATTTCAAAAGTGTATCTTACGACAAGAAACACATGGTTTTTGTTTTGATAAAGACAAAGCTATTAAACTTTCCAATCAATTAGAAAAACGTAGAGGAGAACTATACAATGAACTTCAAGAATTATTTCCTCAATGGGAAAAAGACATTGGTATCTTTATTCCAAAAAGGGATAACAAGACTAAAGGTTATGTGGCAGGTCAACCTATCACAAAGAGAAAAACTGTTATATTTAATCCTAATAGTAATGACCATATTGCTGATAGGTTAAAGAATAAATATAATTGGAAACCTAAAGAATTTACAAAAGAAGGAAGACCAAGAGTAGATGAAACTGTTCTTGCAAGCCTGAAATATTCAGAAGCTAAACAACTAGCAGAATATAAACTTATACAAAAAAGATTAGGCCAACTTGCGGAAGGTGACAACGCATGGCTGAAATGTTTGGTGAATGGTAAGATACATGGAAGTGTAATTACTAATGGTACTGTCACAGGAAGATGTACTCATAAAAACCCAAACATTGCACAAGTACCTTCAGTGACGGCACAATATGGAAACGAGTGTCGTTCTTTGTTCGTATGCCCTGAGGGATATAAGCTAGTGGGTGTGGACTTATCTCAATTAGAACTCCGCTGTCTCGCTCACTACTTATACCCTTTTGATAAAGGAGCAATGGTTAAAGAATTATTAGAAGGTGATATTCATACTGCTAATCAAAAAGCTGCAGGACTACCTAACAGAGCCTCAGCTAAAACATTTATCTATGCTTTAATTTATGGAGCAGGAGATAAGAAGATTGGTGAAATTGTTGGCGGTAATACCAAAGATGGTAAGGATATTAAAAGAAAATTCTTTAGTAAAAACAAAGCTTTTGCACGATTTAAAGAAGACGTGGAAAGAGTTGTAGAAACAAAAGGAAAGCTGACTGCGTTAGATGGTAGAAAAATACCAGTTCGTAGTAAGCACAGTGCAGTGAATTTCTTACTGCAGAGTTGTGGAAGTATTTTGGTTAAGACAAGTACCATCTTACTTCATTCACGTATTGACTGGGAACAATGGCAAGACAAAGTAAACATGGTTGCCCATGTGCATGATGAAATGCAATTCCAAGTCAAAGAAGAACTTGCGGATAAATTAGGACAGGCTGCTATTAAAGCAATTAAAGAGTCTAAGTTTATCTACAACTTCAACTGCCCCCTTGATGGTGAATACAAGGTGGGCCAATCATGGTCCGAGACACATTAAAAAAATGGAATAAAAATTCTAATTGGGATGCAGACCTCAAACATGGGGAGCATCATGAGAAAGAATTTATGAAGGCAATCAATCATCCTTTAGCAAAAATAGAAATAAAAGCTGAACGAGATTGGTGGGACAAGACAGGCAACATCTTAATAGAAGTAGCACGTGATGATAAACCCTCAGGAATTATGGTTACTAAATCAACTACTTGGGTGCAAACTTTTACTAAAGGGGACAAGCAATACTTCTCTATTATTTTTAAAACCAAAGACCTTAAAAAGTTAGTTCGTAAATATAAACACAATTACAAAATGGTAGGTGATGGATGGCGAACCAAAGGAGTCTTGATACCATTTAAAGATATAATCTATGAAATTTCCAAAGTCATTTAAGATTGGATTTGAAACTATAGATATTGAAATACTTCCTACCCATTTAGCTTACGATATCTGTAGAGAAGAAGGTAGCTTTCATGCCAACTTAAGAAAAATTTTTATCAGTGAAGATGTAGTCAAAAGAGGTGGCGCTACTCTTATTAATATCCTGATACACGAACTTCTACATGTTTGTTATTGGTACAATAACTTATCTAACAACAGCACAGAAGAAGACATTGTTAATGCAATGTCGAATTACATAACGGAATTACTATTCCAATCCAAACTAACAACACTAATTGAACAGGAGAAACACAAATGTCTTTAAAAGCAAAAGAGAGAAAACTGTTAATTGATGGCGATATTGTTGCATTTACCATTGCCGCTGCTTGTGAACAAGCTACTAAGTGGGATGATGATTTATGGACTCTACACGCATCAGCAGAAGAGAGTGTCAGTAGATGCTATAATTTAATAGAGGGTTTAAAAGAAACATTATTTTCTGACCACGTAGTCGTAGCATTATCAGATAAAAAGAACTTTAGAAAAGAACTAACTAATACGTATAAAGCAAACAGAGTAGGTAGTAGAAAGCCTATCACATATCAATCCATAAAAGAATTTATGACAGAAAAATATGAGACGCATGTCTATCCACGATTAGAAGCAGATGATGTCTTAGGTATCTTAGCGACAACTGATGATGGTTTTACTAAAACGATTGTCACTAATGATAAGGACCTGAGAACAATTCCTACTAGTGTTTACTTTCTAAATAATAAACCTATGGGTTTGATAGAAGAAATTGATGAAGCAACTGCTGATTATAATTTCTATAAACAAGTATTAACTGGTGATAGAGCAGATGGTTATCCTGGATGTCCTACTATCGGTGATAAGACTGCAGAGAAATTATTAAAACCTTTCATTGGTGATAATAAAACTATGCAAGAAATAATAACAAAACAATTTAACAAACAAGGTTTAGGTGAAGAAGAAATCTTATTACAAACTAGGTTAGCAAGAATACTTAGAAATGGTGAATATGATTTAGCAAAAGCCGAACCTGTATTATGGGGGTGGTCATGAAATCATACGACTTTTTAAACACGGCTTCTATCTTAGTAAGTGATGATAGACACGCAACACATGGTGATAAAACTTTAAATCATGTCAACATAGCTAAGCTATGGAGTGCATATAAAGATGTAGAGTTTACTGCTCATGATGTTGCAGTCATGATGGCTTTATTAAAAGTAGCAAGAACTAAATTAGGTAATCTTAATCAAGATGATTATGTTGATGGTGCAGGTTATCTCGCAATAGCAGGTGAAATTGCTAGTGAGTAAAAAGAAAGACCGACACCTTAAAGATAACTATGGCAATGCTGAATTTCCTGATGTGTCACGAAATTTCGTAGAAGCTATGGATGCTTTATTTCCTGAGCAATCTGCGGATTTGCAATGGTCAGACAGAGATGTTTGGTACAAATCAGGCCAGAGAAGCGTTATCAAATTTTTACAACAAAAACTCAAGGAACGAGAGGAGAATATAATATAATGTGTTTTTTCGGAGGAGGCAGTAGTAAACCTGCTGACCCGCCACCACCTGCAAAGCCACCTAGGGAAATGAATACTAGAGCGGCTCCTTCACCTGCTGCTGCACCTGGTTCATCTAGTAGTAATACTGGAAGTTCAAGTAGTTCAGAACGTAAGACTGGTAGAAAGATGCTCAGAATACCCTTAATGCCTAGCAATAATAGCGGCGTACAAATACCTAACTAATTATGAATGAAGAATACGTTGGTACCGCTCAAGGGCGATATCAATCTTGTGCTATTAATCGTGAAGTATTTTTAGAAAGAGCAAGAGACAGTTCAGAACTTACTCTTCCTACTTTAATACCTCCTAAGACTTCTAGCAATGTCACAAAATACCCGACACCATATCAAGGAATAGGAGCAAGAGGAGTTAACAATCTAGCTTCTAAATTATTACTTGCTTTAGTTCCACCTAATGCACCTTTCTTTAGAATGAAGATAGATGACTTTGTTATTAAAGATTTAGAAGGGGACCAAAACTTAAAAACAGAAATAGAGTCAGGCTTATCTCAAATAGAGAAAGCAATAATGACTGATATAGAAATTAAAGCAGATAGAGTTGCAATCTTTGAAGCACTAAAACAATTAATAGTTGCAGGTAATGTTTTACTTTATGTTGCTGATACTGGTCTTAGAGTTTTTTCATTAGAGAGATTTGTTTGTAAACGTGACCCTATGGGTAATGTTAAAGAAATTATTACAAAAGAAAGTTTATCACCAAATACATTAGAGCCAGAATTACAGCAAGCTATTGAACCAAGATTAGATGCTGATGAAAAAAGTGTAGATTTATACACTCACATTTATCGAGATAAAAATAAGTTTCATGTTTACCAAGAGATAAAAGGAATAGAAGTTCCTAAATCTCGAGGAACTTTCCCGTTAGATGCGTCTCCCTATATACCTCTTCGTTGGAATAGAGTAGATGGAGAAGACTATGGTCGTGGTTTTGTTGAGGAATATTTTGGAGACCTGAAGTCGCTTGAAGGATTAACGAAAGCGATTGTCGAAGGCTCTGCTGCTGCATCTAAAGTTTTATTTATGGTATCACCTAACGGTACTACAAGAGCAAGAAAGTTAGCTGAGTCACCGAATGGTGCAATTATAGAAGGTTCCGCAAATGATGTTTCTGTTTTACAGTTAAATAAATTTGCAGATTTCAGAATAGCTTATGACGCTATGAACAAGATAGAAGGGCGATTACAATACGCTTTTCTACTTAATGCTTCCGTAACAAGAGATGCAGAAAGAGTAACAGCAGAAGAAATACGCCTGATGGCTGCCGAATTAGAGTCATCTTTAGGCGGTGTTTACTCCATTTTATCACAAGAGTTTCAGCTACCTTTTATTATGCGAAAACTCAGAATGATGGAGAAGTCAGGTAAGCTACCACAGCTACCTAAGAATACTGTTCAACCATCCATTATTACTGGCTTAGAAGCATTAGGGCGAGGTAACGATAGAAATAAATTAATATCTTTCCTATCTACTCTTGCTCAAACATTAGGTCCACAAGTTATAGAACAGTTTGTGAACATTCCTGATGCTATTAAACGTTTAGCAACTTCAGAAGGTATTGACCCTGATGGTTTAATTAAATCACCAGAACAAATACAACAGGAAATGGCTCAACAACAACTAACACAAGCAGCACAAAACATTGACCCTAATCAGGTTGCTGACTTGGTTAATCAATCTCAACAAGGAGAAAATCAATAATGGTAGATAAAGTAACAATCAATGATGATGTACTTAATAATACTGCGAGTACAGCATCCACATCACAAAGTACAACTACTGAGGCTTCCGAGCGTCCTAGTTGGCTTCCTGAAAAATTTAATTCTGCAGAAGATATGGCAAGTGCCTATTCAGAATTAGAAAAGAAAATGTCTTCTGGTCAACCGGAAGAGCAACCATCACAAGAACAAGTAGAACAAGCTACAGGTTTATCACTAGACCCTTATTATAATGAGTATGCAGAAAATGGAACACTGTCAGATGGCAGTTATGAAAAACTTGCTGCTTCAGGATTAAATAAAGATTTAGTTGATAGCTATATCCAAGGTCAACAAGCACTAGCAGATGCTACCGTTCAAAGTATTTATCAAGCTGCAGGTGGCCAAGAAAAATATACAGCCTTAACAGATTGGGCAGGTAAAAATCTTTCTGAAAGCGAGCAATCAAACTTTAATGACATTATGGAAAAGGGTAGCGTAGAAGCTGCTACTTTTGCAGTCAAAGGTTTACGTGCTCAGTATGATGCACAATTCGGTATTCAACCAAATTTAATGCAAGGTCAAAACGCAAATCAAAATAGTGATGTCTTTAGGTCAACAGCAGAAGTTATTAAAGCTATTAATGACCCTAAATATCAAAACGATACACACTATAGAAGTACAGTAGAGGCCAAGATTAAACGCTCAAATGTAATGTAATGATACAATTATTAGGTGCTGCTTCTCCCATTATTGGTGCTTTATTTAAAACTGTAGATAAAGCCATTGATAGTAAAGAGGAGCGTGAAAAAATAAAATCAAACATTCAACAACAAGTTATGGCAGGGGAGATGAAAGAACTCTCCACTGCTGCAAACATCATTTTAGCAGAAGCTAAAAGTGAAAGTTGGTTAGCTAGAAACTGGAGACCATTATTAATGTTAGTAGTGGTTATGATTGTAGCTAACAACTATTTATTAGTTCCTTATGCCAATGCATTTTTTGGATGGGGAATATTACTAGAACTTCCTGATGCTTTATGGACTTTACTGACTATTGGTGTAGGTGGCTACACAGTAGGACGTAGTGCAGAGAAAGTAGCAGGTAAATTAAAAAAGGAGTAGCTATGGGTTACGGAACTAAACGAAAACCAAAGCCAAAGAAATAATATGCCAGGACACTATGGAAAACACGATAAGAACAAAAAACTAGCTGCAATGTACGGTGATAAAAACAAAGTCACTAGAGGTGATGTTATTGCTGCAGCACGTAGAAACAAATTAAAAATAAAGAAGGCTTAAAAATGTCATTAGTAGAAAATATTAATAGAAGAAAAAAACTAGGTATTAGTAGAAGCAAGAAAAATTCTACCATTTCTAAAAGTGCCTATAAGGCAATGAAAAATAATTGGAAAGATAAGAAAAAGAAATAATGTCTAACGAAGGTAAGCCTCTTAATAAAATTATGAGGAACCCTAACTCTAACAAAAAGTATATGGTTTATGTTAGAGACAAGAGTAACGATAAAATCAAAAAGGTTTCTTTTGGTGACCCTAATATGTCTATCAAAAGAGATAATCCCAAAAATAGAAAATCATTTATGGCACGTCATGGTGCCACTTTAAAAAAAGTACAAGGACAAAAGAATTTATCTCCAGTGTATTGGGCCATGCGCTCATGGAGATTAGGGACCAAACTCCCAGGATAAACACCATCTCTCACTAGAGAGGTGTTACACCAAAAGAATTAACTTTAGCCGCCTGCGGGCGACAACTTCAGCGTGATTTAAGTAGGTGTAGTTAAACAACAACAACTAAAACAAATAAGGAGACAATAATATGTCAAACGCAACAGTCAGCTTTTTAGGTAAAGCAGATAATAGTGGTGACGATAATGCTCTGTTTCTCAAAGTTTTCAGTTCTGAGGTGTTAGCTGCATTTGCAAGGCAAAATAAAATGCTTGGAATGACTTCCGTGAGAACAATTTCTCAAGGAAAATCAGCACAATTCCCTGCAGTCGGTAAGACAACAGCAGCCTATCACACCCCTGGAAACGAGATTAACGGTTCCGTCATCAAACATAACGAGAGAGTAATCACTATAGATGACCTTCTCATTTCAGACTCATTTATCGCTCAATTAGATGAAGCGAAAAATCACTATGATGTAAGAAGCATTTACTCAAATGAAATGGGTAATGCACTTGCAAGAACAGTAGACCAACACTTATTACAATTATCAATTTTAGCAGCGCAAGCAGCTACAACTGTTAATGGTGAAAATGGTGGTGAAGTGATTACAGATGCAGATGCTAAAACAAATGCTGCTTCATTAATCACATCAATCTTTGATGCTGCTCAAGCTTTAGATGAGAAAGATGTACCTGAGACAGACAGGTTTTGTGTAGTACCACCTGCAACTTATTACAACATTGTAGAAAACGACAAAGTTTTAAATAGAGATTTTGGCGGAGCCAATGGTGTATATGCAGAAGGTACAGTTCTTAAAGTAGCAGGCATTAACATTGTGAAATCAAACACAGCCGTTTCTGCTTTTACAGACCAGTCAGGTGCTTCATCTACTGGTGAGAACAATACATACAACGGTGACTTCTCAAACACAGCCGCAGTGGTTTTCCATAAGAGTGCTATCGGCACAGTTAAGCTTATGGACTTAGCTATGGAGTCAGAATATGACATCCGCAGACAAGGAACTTTAATGGTTGCTAAAATGGCATTAGGACACGGTATCCTAAGACCTGAAGCAGCAGTTGAAATTCAAACTGCCTAATAATTAAAGAGTAGAGGGGAGCAAATAAACTCCCCTTTGCTAGTAAGTTATGAAATCAATATTTATTCTTATTGGGTTTATTTGTGTTGTTGATAAAGAAACTCAACTTCCACAATGTTCACTCATACAAGAATTTTATGATTCTGCTGAACATTGTATTGCAAAATCAAATGACACAGTAGAATTTTTAAAAGAACTAAACATAAAACATTATCACATAAGTTGTAAACCATGGCACTTTCAGGAACTACAGAACTCGAAGCTGTAAATACATTATTACATACTATAGGAGAAGCACCTGTTAATAGTTTGACAGGGACACTACCGATAGATGCAACACTAGCTTCAAACACAATTACAGAAATAAGCAGAGAGGTCCAATCAGCAGGTTGGCACTGGAATACTTTTTATAAATATTCACTTAGCTTAGATACAGACAGTAAAATACCACTCGCTGATAACATTATGAGAGTAGATTTACCTACGGGTAAATACCCTTTATCTACACATGATGTAATCAAAAGAGGCTCCTTTTTATTCAATAAACAAGGTAATTCCTTTACTTTTGATGAAGCAGTAGAAGCTAATGTAATTATTCTTTTACCTTTTACAGAGTTACCAGAGAACGCACGAAGATACATAACAATTCGTGGTGCAAGAGTATTTCAAGACAGGACCTTAGGAGCAGGTGTTCTTCATAAATTCAATCAAGTAGATGAGTTAAATGCTTTAGCTATTTTAAAACAAGAAGAAACAGATACAGCAGATACAAACATTTTTAATTCATTCGATACTTTCAATATTATTAGTCGTGGCAACAAAATCACCTAATGCCTCTAATCAATCATGCAATCCCCAATCTTATCAATGGGGTATCTCAACAATCAGAAACATTAAGACTAGGTTCACAAGCAGAAAGTCAAATCAATGGATTTAGTTCAGTTGTAGAAGGATTAAAGAAAAGACCTCCTACCGAGTTTGTAAAAAAGATATCTAGTTCTGCTTTTACAAATCCTTTTATCCATACAATTAATCGTGACTCTAATGAAAAATATATTCTGGTTATTACACAAAATTCTATTCAAGTATTTGATGTTGATGGAAATAGTTATACTGTTAATACTCCTGCAGGTACTAACTATCTAAACATTACTAACCCTAAAGATAACTTTAGTGCTGTTACAGTTGCAGATTTTACTTTTCTAGTTAATAAATCACAAGCTGTAGCTATGGATAGCACAGTTACATCCGCTAGACCTTTTGAGGCAATTTATTCAGTAACACAAGGTGTTGACCAAACTGTTTACAAATTAAATATTAACGGAACTGATTACTCATATACAACAACTACAACTAGTTCTTCATACCAATCTACAGAAATTGTATCTCAAATATTTAATCAAATAAGTGGACTAAGTGGTTTTAGTGTTACTAATCTTGGTAGTGATATACACATTAGTAATTCATCTGATTTTACAATTTCTGCTACTGATGGTTTTGGTAATACTGCTTCTCAAGTTATAAAAGGTAATACAGCAGAATTTTCTGACTTACCTAAAAGAGCACCTAATGGTTATCAAGTAGAAATATCTGGAGACCCTTCAAATGCTTTTGATAACTATTATGTAAAGTTTGTATCTGATAGTTCATCTGATGGTGGTTTTTATCAAGAAACAGTAGTAGGTGGGACAAAAGATAAACTAGATAACTCTACTATGCCTCATGTTTTAATAAGACAAGCTGATGGCCAATTTAGATTTACGCCTTGTAATGGTGCAACATATACGATTTCTGGTACTGATTTCACAGTCCCTAGTTATGGAGATAGATTAGTAGGTGATGAAACATCTGCTCCTAATCCTTCATTTGTAGGGTTTAAAATATCGGACATTTTCTTTCATAGAAATAGACTTGGGTTTCTCAGTGATGAAACCGTAGTCTTATCTAGAGCAGGAGAGTTCTTTCAATTCTATCCTGAAACAGTAACAACAATTCTAGATTCAGACCCTATTGATGTTTCTGTATCTCATCAAAAAGTTTCAATACTAAGACACGCAATACCTTTTAATGAAGATTTACTTTTATTTTCTGACCAATCACAATTTGTTTTAAAAGGTGGGCAAATCCTTACTGCTAGTAATGTAGATATTTCTGTTACAACAGATTTTGAAAATTCTAAAAATGTTAAACCTGTAGCAGCAGGTAAAAATATTTATTTTGCATTTAACAAAGGCAACTTTACTGGTGTCAGAGAGTTTTTTATTAGACCTGATTCAGACCAAAATGATGCTGATGACATAACGGCCGCTGTTCCTAAGTATATTCCTAAGAATGTTTACAAGATGGCAGTTGCTACTAATGAAAATACTTTAGTTTTATTATCTGATGATGAACAAAATGCAGTTTATGTTTATCAATGGTACATCACTAACAATCAAAAGTTACAATCTGCATGGCATAAGTGGACCTATGGTACTACTACAAATACAAAAGTATTAAATGCTGATTTTATAGAAACTGATTTATTCATGGTGGTTGAGCGAAGTGATGGTGTTTATATAGTTAAAAAACAAACAGCACCCGCAGTTACAGATACAGATGCTATTTACTTAACTCACTTAGATAATAAATTAAACGAAAGTTCTACTGGCTTAACAAAGTCTTATAACGCGGTAACAAATCAAACAACAATAACGCTACCTTATGCGATTGATAATACAATGCAGGTAGTAACAAGGAATGTAAATGCTAATTCTACTATTGCAGGTCAGCTTATACCTATTGTGTCTACTTCTGGTAGTAATATCATTGTGTCAGGTGACCAAACTTCAACGAAGTTTTTCGTTGGTGAGAAGTACACTTTCGAGTATCAGTTCTCACAACAATATATCCAATACAGTTCAGCCCAAAGTAAAACAGCAGTCAAAGAAGGTAGACTCCAAATAAGAAACTGGACGATAACGTATGATAATACAGGACATTTTAAAGTCGAGGTAACACCAAAAGCTAGAGCCACATCAACTAAAACTTTTACTGGCGCTATTGTGGGTGTTGGTACTGTTAATGGTATTAACTTAGAAGATGGAGATTATACGTTTCCTATTATGTCTCGTAACGAAGGCTTAGTAGTAAAATTAACTAACTCAGAATATTTACCAAGTTCATTCATTAATGCAGAGTGGCAGGGTTTCTATAATCAGCAAAGTGAACAAAACACCTAAGCCATATATGGCTGAGGCAAAACTAGCTGATTGTTTAACTCTTGGTCATAAACTTAGAAAAGAAGATGCGGCAGAAATAAAAGCTTTTGCTAATCTTAAAGGACCTGAGGCTTTAATCTTAGGCCTTCATCATTCACATATTTGCATTTCTATATTTACAGCAAAAGATGAGATATGTGCAATGTTTGGAGTGCAAGGAGAAAAAGGAAAACATGCTGCTGTATGGATGTTAGCATCTGATGATATAGAAAAAATAGCTATACCTTTTCTTCGACAAAACAAAGCAGTCATAAATTTCATAAATCAACTACATCCTCTTTTATACAATGTGGTTGATGCTCGAAACACACTACACCTTAATTGGTTAAAGTGGTGTGGATTTACTTTTATTAATAAACAAAACATAGGATATGAAAACAAACCTTTTTATTCATTTATAAGAACATGTGCTCACCAGAATTAGTCGTTGCTGCAGTTAGTGCAGGCATACAATATCAACAGTCAATGCAAGAGCAGAAAACTGCTCAAGACACAGCTAAACGACAAAATGCTTTAGCCCTAAGAAACCGTCTTAATCAAGAGCGTATGGAAGGCTTACGTATTAGACAAGTTGGTGTACAACAACAATCTAAATTAGAACGAACAGCACTTGATGCTAAAAAAGCTAGAGCAACTGTAAAGACTGCTGCTGAGAATATTGGTGGTGGTGCATTAGACAGACTGCTTTCAGATTATTATCGACAAGAAGGTAATTACAATAGTGTTATCTTAAATAACCTAGAACAAGAACGAGCACAATCCTCACAAAATTTTGAGAACTTTGTAACAGGCCAAGAAGCTAATCAAGCTTATATTCCTAATGTAGACCCAGTAACTACCTTTGCTTCTGCAGCGGTAAGCTTTGGTCAAGACTATTTAGGTTACAGAACAGGCCAATTAGAACGTGAAAGACAACAAAAAATAGCAAATCAAAACTTAGGTAAATACCCTAATGCACCTGGAGGCTTTTAATTATGGTTAAAATAAATACACCTCAATTAAAACAGCCAGAGTTACCTAGTGTAAATGCTATTGTTACAGACACTTTTTATAGACCACAAAAACAACCTATTAATCCTGCATTAAGAGATTTAGCTTCTAGTTTATCTAACCTTGTTCCTACCCTTAGAAATTACAATATTGAAAAAGAAAAAACTTTTGCAGTAAACGAACAAGAAAGAGCAATCAAAGATTTTGAAGACAACAAAAATGCTTTTAAAGAACTTACTAAAAATGGTGTCATACCCGAGGGTGCTTCTCCGTATTACATTAATGCTTTAGCTAAACAGCAATTAAAATTAGATGGTAGAGAATTTAAAGAGAGATTATTTGATGAGTGGAATAACGGTAATGTTTGGGCGAATGATGACCCTTTAGCATTTGAAAAATTTTATAGAACTTTCTCTGACCAATTTAAATCAGAAAAGAAATTAGATAGTTATGCACCTAGTACCTTAATACAAGGTTTCTTACCTGATGCTGATGCTGCTTATAATGAATTATCTCAAAGACATAGAGAAAAGCGAATAGCAGAAATAGAAAAAACAAACATTGATTTACTAAATAAAAATATTAATGGAATATTAACTGACAACCAATCATTAGAAAAAGAAAACGTTAATCAATATCTAATTGATAAAGGTATAACTCCTAATCAAAATGATGAAGAGGTAAATAATCAAAAATATTTATCACTTCAAGTTCAAGAACAATTAGATTTTTTAACAGGCGAAGGAATGAATTTTAGAACTGCTAATGAGACAGCAGTAGATTCAATTACAGCTTTTGCTATTGAGTATTTAGATGAGGATTACCTTGAAATTATTGATGATATTACCACTAACGGTAATTCAAAGTTAAGTAATACACAGTACGCTAAAGAAAAAATTGTAGATACTTCTTTTACTATTGAACGATTACGTCAGCAAAAGATTGATAATGATTATAAAAACAATCAAAGAAAAATAGTAGAAGATAACTTAAGTGCTGTTTCAGATTATTATAACTATCTTACAGAAAATAAAGACAATGCTTCTCAAAATGTATTAACGTATTTTGAAAATTTACAAAAACAAAGAGAAGAAGATGGTTTAGAACCATTAGAACTTTCTGCTGTTAATGAATTATTTCAATTCCAAGAAGGCTATCTAAAAGCCAGAGACCCTTTATTTATAGAAGACAAATCAATTATAAATGGGTTAGAGAAACAAATTTTAATAAATCCCTATGATAAAGATTTATACTCAGTCATTATTCAGCAAGTAGGAGTAAGTATTACACCTGAGACTGCTACCAATTTAATAGGAAAAGCACAATCAGCACAAAACTTTAATAGTCATCCGTATAAAGGAGATAAGAGATATGGAGACATATTTACATTTTTTGACAATCGTACTGACCCTTCAGGCGTGGGTTCATTAGAACAATCTGAAATTGATTTAAGAATAGAAGGGGCATCTATACTTACAAATTTATCTAATGAAATTTTAATGGATTTACAAAATCCACAGTACAGAGAACAACAAGGTATCGTTACTGATAATCAAGCAAGAAACCACTTATACGAGGTGCTTACCAAAGAAGCAGAACGATTAAAGGGAATTGCGATTGGTCAGGAAGATTATCAAGCTGTAGTTGAAGAAAACCAAGAACAAATAAACCAAATGAGGGATAGAAATTATGTTCCGAATGATAGACCTAATTCCTTTGATGAATTTGATAATCCTTCAGAATTACAAAACTATTTTAGACAATGATACCAAATCAATCGCACATAGACCATTTACTAGCTAATCCTAACCTTGCAGATGAATTTGACCAAAAGTTTGGCCAAGGTAGTGCTATTAAAATACTCAATGAAGTTAATACAAAAAACCAAGAAGAAGACGGATTTATTTCAAATACTATTCAGGGATTAAAAACAGGATTAAAAGAAGGTGGGAGAGAAACCTTAGAGACATTAGAAAAAGCAGGAGACTATCTTCAAGAAAAAATTCCCCTACCTGGAGTAGCCCTAGGTAGTGATGCAGACAATGGGATTATAGATATTTTATCTCCAGAAGAATTAGAACAAAGAGAATTACAAGGAGAAGCACAGCCTTTTCAAAATATAGCTAACTTAATACCTGAGTCAGAACCATCTGATAGCATAGTTGAGAGTATTGTTGGTGGTGTTACACAATTTGCAGTTGGATGGGTTACGGGAGGAAGATTACTGACACCTGCTAAAACAGTAACAAAGACGGGCGCTGTTCTTAAAAGCTTAGGTAAAGGTGCGGCGGCAGACTTTCAGGTATTTGATGAAAACCAAGCAAGGTTTTCTGATTTTCTTATCGACACCTTTCCAGAATTAGAAGATACCTTTCTAGAATATTTAGCTGCTGACCCTGAAGATACTTTTGTTGAAGGTAAATTTAAAAATGTAATTGAAGGATTAGGCTTAGGTGTAGCAACAGAACTTGTTTTTAAACTAGCAAGAGGTAGTAAAGAATATTTCTTTGCTAGAAAGAATGGTGATAACGCTGAAGCTGAAAAAGTTATTAAAAATAGAACAGATGAAATTTCAGAAGAGTTAGATAATACTTATGAAAGAAAAGTAGAACTAAAGAAAGTTAATACTACCGGTAATGTTAGGATAAAAGCTACAGATGCAGAAATTAAAAAGCTTGAAGAGTTTGATGAAAGCGAAGCAGGAAAACAAATTCAAGAAAGAATTAAGTTATATCGAAAAGGTAAAATTACTATAAATGAAATAGCTGATGTTCCTTTAAACTTTAGTAAAATTAAGATTAAAAATAAAGAAGACTTTATAAAGTTAACAAAGAATGTTTATGACAACATAAAACAATTTAGAGATGAAGCAGATGAAGTTAAGACTTTAGATGAAGTTTGGGATGGGGTAGATGAATTATTATTAGAGCCTGATGAGGTTTTATTTAAATCTCAAGCGCTCAACGACAGCTTAGACAATGCAGATGAATTATTAACTGCTCTTAGAGTTGTAAATCTAAGTTTGGAAGCACAGTTAAAATCAGACTCTGCTGCAAGGACTGTAGGTAAAATTACTCAAGAACAATATAAACAGTCTTGGAACAATTTTTTAACGTCACTTTCTATTCGTAAGGGTATTTCTAAGAAAGCTGCTCGTGTTCAAAATACAGGTAGATTAATTATAAATGGTGACTCTAAGGCTCTTGATGATTTAGCAGAGGAATTTTCATTTAGAAAAGATGAACCAGAAGTACTGGATTATATTGCAAAAAAGGTAGCTGCAATAAAAGACAAAGATAATTTTTCATTTAGAAAGTTTGTTAATGACTATCTCTTATTAGGTAAGTTTAGGTCCTTAGATAAGATTAATAATATATGGATTAATGGTCTTTTATCTAACCCTAAGACTCATGCAATCAACATGACTTCTAACTTAATGATGGCTTTAATAAGACCTGTTGAACAAATAGTAGGTGGATTAGCTTCTGGTAATCTTAGAGAGGCTAGAGATGGTATATCTGTTGCTGCAGGTTTAATTAAATATCAAATGGATAGTCTACGAGCAGCACATGTTGCTTGGAAAAATGCTGATGCAGTTTTAGATAAAGTTTCTAAGAATAAAAATGAATTATATATAGAGCCACCAAAGACAGCAGTTGATAAAGTAATTCAATCTCCTACTCGTGCACTTCAGGCAGAGGATGAATTTTTCAAACAAATAAATTATAGAGCAAAAGTTTACTCCAAAGTAGTAAGAGAGGCCTTAGATAAAAAATTAAGTACCAAAAAAACAGTAGACATTGGTCGAGGAAAAAAGGCTTCTGAATTTGATTTGTATGTAGAGAAGAGATTTAATGAAGGATTTGCTAAAGATGGAAGTGCATTATACAAAGATGCTCTAGACTACGCACAAGAAAATACTTTTACAAAACAGTTAAGACAAGGAACTATTGGCGCTTCTGTTCAAACAGCAGTTAACAATTCACCTTTACTTCGACAAATCATGCCATTTGTTCGAACACCTGTAAATATTGCTATTGCTTTTGGTCAAAGAGTACCTGGTGTTTCATTACTAAGTAAAAGATTTAGAAAAGAATTTTTTAGCCCAGACCCAAGAATAAAAGCAGCAGCCAGAGGTAAGCAAGCTATTGGTGCTGCAATGTTTACTACTGCCTGGTATTTGTACCAAGCAGGTGCAATCACAGGTAGCGTAGATAATAACCGAGTTAAAAATAGACAAAAGTTTGACACAGGTTGGAGACCTTACTCATTTAAATTTGGTGATACTTATTATTCTTATGAAAGATTAGACCCGATTGGAATGTTCTTTGGGTTATTTGCTGATATGGCAGATGTATGGGACCGAGTATCAGAAGACGAAAGACAGGTATTAGGTGAAGCAAATTTCATGGCTTTAGTAAATCAAATGGATGTTAAAGACGGTATTGATTTAGTAACAGGAACAGCCTTTGCAACAGCTAAAAACCTTGTTTCTAAGACGTATGTTAAATCACTCGCTGATACTCTTGAATTACTTAACTCAGGTAATCCAGATAGAGGAGGTGCTTTTATTAGAAGTAAATTAGGTTCATTTGTACCTTCTATTATACCTGCAATTATTAATGACCCTTACTATCGAGAGGCTAGAGAATATACCGACACCTTAAAGAATAGGATTGGCATAGAAGGTGATATGTCCTTCAATGCAATGGGTGAACCAAGATTGCGAAGTCAATCTGCAGCAGACTCTTTGATTAGCCCTATGACTACAACAGTAGAAGTTGATGATATTGTTTCCAAAGAATTTGTAAGATTAAATCAAGCCTTTGGTGGCATTGGAAGTGATATTGGTCTTGGTCTTAATATTGACTTAACAAAGTTTCAAAACAAACAAGGAAAAAATGCCTTTGTACAATATAATGAAATTTTACAAAGCCTTGAAGTAAGGAAAGCATTAGAAGATTTAATAAAGTCAGATAGATATAAAAAGCTATCTGATAACTATGTTGGAGATGATATGGCTTATAAAGGCTCAAAAACTGCTGTCATTCAAAAATTATTAACAACATATAAAAAACGAGCACTAAAAAAACTTTTAAAGAATGAATCATTTGTTTCTAAAGATGGTTTATCTTTTAGAGACTCCTATATTAACAATAAGAAAAATAACATACGTCAAAAACGTAGCAAAGAACTACTTCCCCTTTATTAAAACATGGCAAACTCAAACGTAGAATACACCGCAAACGGTAGTACAAATCAATTTGATATAACTTTTAGTTATATTGATAGAACACACTTAAAGGTGTTTGTTGATAACGTAGAAGACTCATCATTTACATTTATAAATGATAATCGCATACAAACATCATCAATGCCTGCAAATGCTGCTGTTGTTAAGATTGCAAGAAATACACCTATTGGTGCAAGACTAGTTGATTTTCAAGATGGCTCTGTACTAACAGAAGCAGACCTCGATAAATCTGCAGACCAAAACTTTTTCATAGCACAAGAAACAGAAGATGAAGTTGCCTCTAAGTTAGGTCAAAATAATGCAGGTGTGTATGATGCACTAAATAAAAGAATTATAAATGTAGCTACCCCAACTGCGGGTACTGATGCTACTAACAAAACATACATAGATACGCAGACAAATAACGCTTTTACTTCAGCCACTAATGCAGCAACTTCTGCTACA
>Ga0181380_1000296_pt1 | contig 22834 bp, 21 predicted proteins | sample 3SPOviralmetaG_FD_130116 | JGI IMG/M metagenome (GOLD analysis project Ga0181380, IMG submission 130116) | Marine viral communities from the oligotrophic San Pedro Time Series (SPOT) site, San Pedro Channel, CA, USA - 3 SPOT_SRF_2009-08-19 | ecosystem: Environmental > Aquatic > Marine > Strait... | reverse complement strand
TACCAGACCGTGAAGTAGACGCAATAATAAACTCTTATGAAAAGAAGGATTACAAATATCAATGTGCACAAGAACCGTTATGCAGATTCTGTGACGCTAAGCTCTGCGGACAAAGAAGACATGGCATCGGCACTGAAGAGTTCCTGCCTAATAACAGATCTCTTATTCAACTTAAGTCAGATCCGCCTCTTTGGTTTCTTACGCTCGATCACGAAGAAATTCAACTAACTACTGCAGAGTTTGACAATTTCAATATGTTTAACCAGCGTGTTATGGAACGCTTGTTATTTAAGTACCCACCAATCAAACAAGAAGACTGGATTAAACAACAAAACCTTCTACTAAAAAATTGTGTACGCATAGACGTACCGTTCGAGATGACACCAGTCGGTCAGTTTGTAGAATATTTATCTACCTTTTGTGCTAGTGCTAGTGAGGAAATTAATCACATCAAGAATGGTGCAGTCAAGCAAGCTAATGGTTGGTATGTATTTCGTATGGTTGACCTTAAAGATTACCTCAACCAACAAAGATTTAATGAACTACCAGACAATAAGTTGTTGTCAGTTCTCAAACGAACCTTGAAGGGTGACACTGCACGTGTGTATCTCAATGGATCACAGATCCGATGCTGGCGTGTACATAAAGACAACCTACATCTTGACCCTTCTCAACCTATGCCAGACTTAGAAAATGACGATACCTACTGATTTTATAATGTGCCTAATGCTAATTGAGTCTTCGTTAAATCCTACACTTATTGGAGACAACGGAGGTGCAATTGGTGTGCTACAAATGCATAAAGCTTATGTACAAGACGCTGCAGAGCATGCTAAAGAAGACTGGGTACACGAAGATTGCCTAGAACCAGAAAGTGCTGTGCAAATATTTCGTGCTTACATGGAACGTTATGCTACCAAAGAACGTCTTGGAAGAAAGCCTACATTGCAGGACATAGCTCGTATACATAACGGCGGTCCTAATGGATATAAAAAAGAATCCACACTAAGATACTGGAGAGCTGTTAAACATAAGTATAATGACATCAGAAGATAACACAACAATATATGTAGCTAGTGCTGGTACTGGTAAAACCACAACACTGCTAAACTTATTGAGTGAACATCTTGAAACTACTAAACCTAGTAGAATATGTTTTACTACATTTACTAAAGCTGGTTCACAAGAAGCTGTTGACCGTGCATTAGAAAAAACTAAATTTGATGAAAAAGAGTTTACAGCATTTAGTACACTACACGCTTTGTGTTTTAGACGTATACCTCGTAAACAAATGCTAAACATACAAGACTACAAGTTACTTGGTGAACTAACTGGTTACACCATTACTGGTATGTCTACACTGTATGACTACATAGACAAAGGTACAGTTACTATATGTAAAGGTGACAAGCTACTTCAGTACAACAGTCTTATGCGTAACATGCAACAAAGTGCTGCCGAAGCATTAACTCACCAAGTCAACACAAAATTTACACCAGAAGAACTAGAAGAGTTCAGTGACTTCTATACAAAATTTAAAAAAGAGAAAAACAAATATGACTTTACTGACCAACTAGAAGTATTTGTAGAACAAGGTACACCTATTGGCGTTGACTATTTGTTTGTTGATGAAGCACAAGACTTGTCTCCATTACAATGGAAAGTTGTTGACCAAATCAGTAAAGAAGTCAAACAAGTATACATAGCTGGTGACGACAAACAATCTATTTACAAATTCTCTGGTGGTGACCCTAAATCTCTTATAAACAGAAAAGGTAATAGAATTGTACTTGATACATCCTACAGACTACCACAACCAATATTAGAATATGCCGAGCGTATAACAGAACGCATAACAGAAAAACAAGCCTACAAGGTAAGCAGTAAAGATAACAACGGAGCTGTACATAAGATTAGGACATTAGATGATTTAGATTTATCAGAAGGAACTTGGTTCTTCCTATGCAGGAATAAAGCCATACTACCGCTATTTGAACAGTATTTAGTAAAAAAGCAAATTTTGTTTGTGTCAGGAGGGTTAAATTCTTTGTTTAGTGCAAAACAAATATACTACATAAAACTATGGGAACGACTGCGACTAGGTTATAAGATCAAGGCATCTAAACTAAAAGAGTTATACAGAGAGTATTTACCTACTGGTAAGGTTGTAGCCAAAGGATCCAAAAATCTTATAGAGTCTATGCCTGACGCAGAGATGTTTGACAAAGATAACCTAATCAATAACTTTGGTCTTCGCAGTACAGCTAAATGGAATCACGTGTTTAAGTTACCAGACACAACAAAAGAGATATTACTTAAAGCAGAGTTAGAAAACAAATTTGACAAAGCAACAAATATAGAAGTTAATACCATCCACTCTTCCAAAGGTAGAGAGGCAGACAATGTAGTAGTGCTGCCAGATATGACAACCACAAGTTACTATGCATACCAGAAAGATCCAGACAACGAACACCGTGTATTCTATGTAGCGTGCACTCGTGCTAAACAAACACTTTACTTACACACTCCTGTAACCAACCGATTCTATAACCTACCATGATATATAAAACCAAACCTCTCAAACACCAAGAACAAGCAACAGAACGATTTGTCAACGAACCATACGGAGCACTGTTCTGTGAAATGGGTACAGGTAAGACTAAGATTATATTAGATGTCTTCCAAAATGCTAAACAACCAATCAGTGTATTAGTAATAGCACCTAATGGTCTACACCACAACTGGGCTAAAAACGAGATACCAAAACACGCAGACAAAGCTGATGTATATTGTTGGAACGGACCACCAACCAGTAAAAAGAAACAACAAGAGCTAAATAGATTTTATAACCTAGAGTCATACAACAAATACTTTCTTATAAATGTAGAAGCACTACGTACTAAGTCTGGTTTTGATTATGCTCATGCATTCTTAATTGGTGCACATGGTACAGAACGACATATAGTAGTAGACGAATCTACTTGTATCAAGAATCCAAAAGCACAACAAACAAAAGCTGTAATGAAACTAGCCAAACAAACCGAACGTAGGTGGATTCTAAACGGTACGCCAATTACACAAGGTCCTTTAGATCTGTTTAGCCAATGTAAGTTCTTAGCTAATGATGCTTTACCTTACCCTACAATGACATCATTTAAGCACGCATATGCAATAGAAACTACAATGACTATGGGTAATCGCTCGTTCCGTAAAGTTGTTGGTTACCAAAACCTTGACAAACTTACTAAAAGTCTTGAGCCGTTTAGTCTGCGTCTAGAAAAAAAAGACTGTCTAGACTTACCAGAAAAAACATTCAACCAAGTATATGTAGAACTTACACCAGAACAAGAACGAGTATATAAACAAATTAAAAACGATTGTATATCTCTACTAGAAAACGGTGACTTAATTACAACTACAATGGCTCTTACAAAGATTATGAAGTTACACCAAATTCTAACTGGTTTTGTTATTACAGATAGTGACTTGGCTGTTGACCTTAAGAATAATCGCATTGCTGCACTAGAACAAATATGTGAAGTAGCTAAACCAGTGGTTGTATTCTGTGCATACAAACACAATGTAGAACAAATACAAAGAGAACTAGGTAAGTCACTAAACATAGTTACATACACTGGTAATGATGCAACTACAAACAGAAACCAAGCAGTAGAAGATTTCCAAGATGGAAAAGCTGATGTTTTTCTTGCTACATCTGCAGCCGCTAAAGGCTTGACATTGACCAGAGCGTCCACTATGGTCTATTACAGTAATAATTATAGTCTAGAAACTAGACTGCAATCACAAGATAGAATACACCGTATTGGACAAGATAACAAATGCACATACATAGACTTAGTAGTACCTAATACAATTGATGAAGCAATTTTAAAAAGACTAGAGGAGAAGAAGGAGCTATCCAACGAAGTTCTAGATGACCTCATAGACATTATCAAACAATGACAAAAACAGAGAGAATAAAAAAATACTTGCATAAGTACCCTAAACACGGCAACCGCACTCTTGCTCAAGTAATTATAAAAGAACACCCCAATTTATTTCCAACACTAGAAGCAGCACGTTCTTGTGTACGACGCATACGAGGTAACTTAGGTCCTTCGCACATAAAAAGTGCAGATCCAGAACTTAAAAGACCCAACGGTAAGGCTGGAGAGTACAAACTACCTAAGTCACTTAACAAAAAGAAATCAGTAGTTAAGATACCTGATGGAGTTACCCTTATCTTGTCTGATGTACATGTTCCATATCACGACACTGATGCATTAGAGTGTGCTTTATCCCATATTGAGTCCCCTACTAATATTGTACTTAATGGTGACGCATTAGATTTCTTTGCTGTAAGTCGTTGGGACAAGGATCCTGATGCACGAGACCTAGCTGGTGAGTTACAAGCTAGTCGTCAATTCCTTATGCATCTAAGAGAACGCTTCCCAGATACAAATATATACTTTAAAATTGGCAACCACGAAGAACGATGGGAAACATACTTGTGGCGTAAAGCCCCTGAGATATGTGGTGTACCAGACTTTAAACTTTCTAAACTACTACGGTTTGAGGAATTGGGTATCGAGGAGATCGGAGGTCGTCAGCTTGCAAAAGCTGGCGGTCTTTGGATCTTACATGGACACGAGTTCCCTGGAGCTTTTGATCCAGTTAACTTTGCTCGTACTTTACAAGTCAAAACAGGATGTTGTACCATCGCTGGACACAAGCACAAAACCAGTCAACATTCCGTCAGGCGGATGAATGACGATACGGTCAGTTGCTGGTCCATCGGATGTCTCTGTGACCTTGACCCTGATTATATGCCTGTGAATCAATGGAACCTCGGTTTCGCTGTCGTCACTCACAGCGGTAAGAAATTCAGCGTGGACAATTACAGAATTGTTGATGGAGAAGCCCATCGTTAAGCCTCTACAGTTACTTGAACTTTTACAAGTCTGTTCCTAATTATAGTGTACTCTTGTGCAAAAGTTGTAATATTAGTTGTATCATAACTAGGGTTTTGTAACCAAACATTTGTGTTTCCGTTGTTACCTACCCATTGTGTAACTTGCCACGGCTCATCTGCATCATTATTTGCTACTAAAAAATTATTACCAGAGTAGAGAATCTTCCATCTACCATTTGAACCAACGGTCGGATCAAATACAAATCTCTCTCCAATGGCACTAGCTGTACCATCAGAATTTCCATTCCACTGACCTTGTGGAGTATTATACTCATAAACTTTTGTAAGAGTTGGGCTACCTCCTAAGTAATCGTAAGTAAGTTCAAAACTACCTCTGTAAGGTGAACCATCAGCAGTCCCATTATCCACAGTAACTGGATAATTTTCTAGTAAAAATAACGATCTTTCAGGAGCTGGAGATGGTAGAAACTTCCAATAAACCTTATCGGTATCTGCCCAAATCATAGCGTTAATAACAGAAGTACTTGAAGGCTCTACTCTTGCTCCATTTGGATAGTTTAAGTAAGTAGTAAAATTTGTAAACCCCCAATGTATACTAGTAGGTACTCTTCCTAATCCGTGCTGAATTTCTATTGTATGAGGGACAAGACCATACGGAAGATCCCACCATTCTTCATGCTCAACATCAGTAACAGTAACTCCATCAGAAATCGCCTTAGTTGTTAAAACTCTAGTATTTGAAGTTTTGTCAGTTGCATAATTAGTGTTAAAAAAATTCCCAGTAAAATTAGAAAAACCATATATGCCTAAGCTTGACTCTACTCCATCACTAGTAACAAAATCAACACTAGTTGATAATACACTAGACTCAAAGTTTATCATCTTCCCAAGACCAATGTTAAGCTGAGAATCTGTGTATGGTAATTGATGTGTATTTGTTTCAGACATTATAGTATAGCAGTTGCTCTTAAACGATGAGAGTTAGGAACAATAGGGTGATCATATCCAAAATAATAATTGTGATTTATATAAATGCTTGAAGGTAATGCATAATTAGTGTTACCAGATGGATATGAACTCAATGAGTTATCAAATTTCCAATAAATATTTGTATCATCAGCCCAAATACTACTACCATACAGTGCATCTAAACTCCAATCATTTAACTGACCTACAGTAATACCTCTAATTGACAACTCTTGTGCAATTTGAGAACTTAACCCATCAACACCAGCTGTTGTATTATAACATTCAAAATGAATCCAAAACTCTTTTGGTACAGCACCCAAGCCATGTGGTATTGTAATTCCCTTATGCCATATAGTAGTTGAGTTAAAGTCAAGATCTAACCAGTAGCCAGTTACTAAAGTAGTAAAATAATTAGGTGTTGACTCACTTATTGCTTGTGTTGTTGCAAATGACGAAGCATTACTTGATTGCTGAGTTAAACCGTCTGTACTTGTAATTACAGACTCATCAGTAAATTGACTTACAGAAATTGGAGAGTCTAAATATGTAAAAATAGCCCCACTTTCAACAAACCTAGTTTGTGATGGCGGTAAAGAAGGAGGTAGGCTAACACCATCAATCATATAACCTAATGCATCATCAACCTCAGTTTCACTAAAAGGTAGGTTTTGGTTGGTAGCCATCGCTTAGAATGATCTTACTACAATCTTTAATTGATAATTACTGTTGCCTACAGTTATACGACCAGTTGTTCCAATTGCTGGATCTATAAGGCTTAAAGTGCCATTCGATCTAACACATCTAAAATAAACATTAGTAGCGTCAGCATATAATATAAAGCCATCTTGAGAATCTGTAGCTATGTCAATCAATGAACCTGAAGTAAACCCATCAACATTACTGCGTGGTACTAAATAAGCTTTTATGTAACTTGGAGTAGCTGAAAGACCGTGTGCAAGCTGAAGAATAGTAGCACTATTCGTAGGTATATCGCTTGGACCAAGAGTAACACCTGATACATAAGCATTTACAGCTGCTGTTGTTGGTATTTTATCGTCAGATATGTTACCAACAAAATCAGTAACTAAAAAACTACTGTCTAAATTACTAGCATCTAAATTGTTAATTGCATTATAAATTCCATCACTAGTGACAAATTTATCGCTTCCTTGTAGTGGTGATGTATCAGGGTTAACAGCCTTTCCTAAAGCTGTTTCTATGTCTGCACCAGCGTGTGTTAAGTTTATATCACCCATTTAACATTTCCATTTTCTAAGTGCAAGTGCTTTTCTAGTAGGGCGACCCTTTGAATCTTTCATAGGACCCTTGACACCACCCATTCTTGCACAAAATGATTTGCGTCGTTTAGAAGCTTTAGAACCACGTTTCACCTTCCCTGTTACAGGAGCTTTTAGATTCGCACCTTCCTTAGCTTTAAAGTATTTACGACCTGCGGCAGTTAAACCACCAGTCTTGCTTTTATGTTCTTTCCTCATTTTTTGTAATTAGCTTTTACCCTCCTTGGTTTCCCTGCTGGTTGTCCTAAGCGTTTCTTTTGTGCAATGCGTTTGCGTTTGGCTGACTCTGATATCTCCCCAGCAGTCACAGGGGTTTTTTTGCTGACACGCTTTGATGGTCTGCAATATGGCGTTCCTCGCTTTTCGCCCTGTTGTCGTCCACAAGGCTTTCCAGAGCGGACATCTACCCACTTTTCTTTGAACCACCTCTTCAGAGCTAGTCCCTTTGCTGTCTTGCGTACTGCCATCTAGCTCTTGTTCCCCCAATTCTTGGCTCCTTTCTTACGACACTTTGCAATCGCACCAGAAGCGTAGGCACTAGGAAACACCTTGTACCTTGCTTTTACTTTACGATAACATGCGTCCTTAGCCATTATATTTTACTTTCTTACCTTTTTTCTTTGCATCGGCTTTTGCTTTTGCAATGCCTTTAGGTGTGTATGCATATTTTTTTCCGTTAACGTTTGGCATTATTTACTTACTGCTGCACTACCAAAGTAGAAGGAGATAATACTTATAATAGCTGTTTTGATTTCTGGTAGGATAATATATCCATGTAATGTTTCGTAAGTTACGCCTTTAGAAAAGCCGAACCACTTACTATATTCAGTAGCAACAGTAACTCCTTCTTCACTGTGTGCTAAAATAAATGGTGCAATAATAACACCGAACAAAACTGTAAAGACTATGATACGTCTAGTCCAAGCACCAAAGGCATCTACCCTAGCTGCCGCTGCATCTGCACTTTCATCTGATGCTTTCTGTTTTTCAATTAGACCTTTAGTAACTGCCGCTTGGTTTGATACCAACGTGCCTACTAATTTAAAGATAAAGCCAGAAGCTCCACCGCCTAACATTGCTAATAATTCCGTACTCATTTAAGTCTCTTATAAAGGAGAATACTAGAAATTGCAAGCCCCATCAACAAACTTGTAAAACCAAATTCAGGTACTTGTGGGTAGTCTACCTCAAATCTATAATCTAATTCATCCCAACCGTACTGTGTGTTATCATATTCTATACCGTCCCATTCGTTCCTATCAAGTAATGGTACATAGTAGTACCACTCCCACACAGGTTCTGGATCAATTATTGGATATTGTAGTTCATGACTCATTTTTTAAATACCTCCGATATTTCTTTTATTATTTTGTTAAATATATTATTTTTAGGCAAAAACATAGCTATAATAGATAATACACCTACGTATGCCAAAGTCATTGCAAATAAGTCGTCTTTATAGGTTTCAAATATATGTGTAAAAAATTCCATTAGTTTGTAGGTGATACTGGTCTTACATTAGAGTGTGGTTTTATTTCATCATTGAAACTATCTATTGGTGTATTGACAATAGGTGGCTCACTTGTTTTACTTTCTTCTGATGGAGTATCTTGTTTTGTTTCTTCCTTGGGCTCTTCTTGTGGCTCTGATTTTGTTTCTTCGTTATCACTAGATGATTTACTTTCTTTTGCTTTGGGTTCCGTTTCTCCTTGTTTTGTTTCTGACTCAGTGGTTGACTTCTGAGAAGGAGTATCGGAGGAAGTATCTTGTGAAGAAGCGGAGGATTGAGGTGTGGTGTCCGAGGACTCAGCAGATGGTTCAGAAGTCGGTTGTAATTCGGAAACCTCAGCGACCTTCTCAGCAATAACTTGTTGACCCCACACATGTAAACTGTCAAAGTCTACAAAAGCATCAATAAATCCTGGTGGCTCAATAACCCCCTCCCACACATCCTCTGCTACCTGTGCTACAACAACCTCTGTATAGTTTACAGCTAAGTCTGCTTGTGTAACTGCAGCAGTACTAACAGCAACTGTTCCAGCTGTACCAAGAGAAGATATTTTCTCTACAACAGGAAACTCTTTGACCCTGTCAATAAATGTTTTCTTTGCAAGTTTTGCACCCTTAGCGTGCTTTATTGCTTCTTCTTTGATATCATCACCAAGAAGCTTTTGTAACGCAGTTGTATGCTCTCTGAGGAGCTTCTTTGCCTCTTTATTGTCCATTACGCAACTCCTTCAGCACTTTTATAATAGAAACTATCATAAATACTAAAGTCGTGGCACCGACAAGTACACTTAATAATAAATTTAAATCTTGAAGACCTATACTAGCAAAGAACCCTGAAACTCCGATTGATGATCTATAGATTGCTTCTTCCATTACGAACTTACGTTTACGGTCCAGCCGTTTGATTCAAGGGTTGTTTTAGCTGCAAGTCCTGTTGAACTTGGAGAACCATTATTACCACTTAGGTCAATAATGTTTGGGTTAAGAAATGTACCTGCTTTAGCTGCAAAAGTTGTTAATATCTGATCAACATCATCACTAGATAAAGTACAATTACTTGCATAAAATTTAGACATTCTTGTTGGTACATCAAAATCGGATGCTACAGTCAATGCGTTCCTAAAGCCCTGTGCCCAACTTGCTCCTGCTCCTACGTGGTAAAAGTTAACTATAGTAGTATCTAAGTTACAAATCTCACCTGTAAGCATAACACGATCATTTGTAGGTAATCTATCATCACTTTGATTGTACGCTAAAAAAGATGTCAATGCTGTTGTTCCACCTATGTTTGGTAAAGGACCACGAAACCTGTTTCCATTTACTTGGTACCTATCAATTCCAATATGTACTGTAGGTAATTTGCCCTCAAAATTGTTGTCTTGTATGAACATATTTGTAAGTGCAGAAAGATTGTCAGGAAAGTCACCACTTATGTTGTTACCTCGTAAATCAATAGTAGTTAATGTGTTTGAAATTGTGCTGTCAATTGACCTACATATATCTAAATCTTTTAGTTGTATGTAATCTAATGTAGGATTTGTTAATGACTCCCAAAACACTTGGAGATCAGTCCCAGCCAAGTCTATATTCTGATTTGATGTGTCTACAAGTCTAACATTGTTTATACCATTCTGAAGCGGTTGATCTAACTCAACCATAATTTGCTCCCCAATAGTTCTGTTAGTATATGAGTGAGATGGACTACTATTGCTTATTCGTACATTAGTACCATCACCCCAGTAAACCCTAGTTGCTTGATTTGTAGAATCAAATCTAAGAGAAAAACTAGTAGCTGGTGCTTTAAATGACAGAAATCTATATCTACCAGTTTTCTCAAAGTAGCTTTCTTCTCTTTGCACTACAGAGCTAACAACTGGCTCAATTACAGACATATTATATTTCTTTTAAGACAATATCTACGTCAGGTGTACTAGTTGCGTCTTGGAGAATAAACTTTACTTTTGAAGAGCCAGGAATAGTTAAAACAGAGTTGTAATCAGCAGTGACTTCCAAATCTACACCTATTGATGTAGTGATTGGGTAAAAGTTTTCACCTCCGTCATGGCTAATCTCAATGGTAACTTTACCAGACCCAAATGTACCATGTACATCTAAGTAATATTGTCCCCCACGTCCTTGTGCAACTGTGACAGTAGAATTTCCGTTTGCGGTTAGATTAAGCATGTGTGTTTATTTATCAGTATTTATCTATATAGTCAAGCTCTGAAGTTTGTATTTCATTCAGAGTTTCACCAAAAATCTCCCCAAGTAGTCCGTGTAGCCATACTCCTGGTCCAATGATGTTGCCTCCTGTAAGATCACTAACATCGCTTACAGCTCCCTTAGTGTCTCCTGTAGCCACATTTGTAGCTAATCCAAACACTGTTGACATAAGTGGAGACGTCGCTTCCATTGGTCCGTAGTCCATAGCATCTAGTGCAACCTCAGCTACACCCAGTACGCCAGACTGTTGTACAATACGGCTCATATCAAATGATGTCATTTCAAGTAAGTTGATCGGACTCTTACCACGAATCAAGTCTTTGATTACTGTAGCTACATATGCCATAGCAAGAGCAGAACCTAGATATCCCATAAAGTGAGCCATCTTATGTCTGTTAGGATTGTTCTTGCCGAAGTTACCATTTGCAAATCTACGGTACAATAGCTTAGACATAGCTAACATGAACGGTTGGTATTGTGTAGCAACTCTAGCCATCTCACCGATAATTGTACCTTTTTGGAATCCAAGTGTAGCTTGAGCATTTGTACCTACGTCAGGCATAATAACTGCTTGTCTCATGTACTTTTTGATGTAGCTACGAAGACTAGCTGAAACCTTTGCATCATCTATTGATGTCGGTCCAATACGATCCACATCATCACCAGTCTTTGTAATACTGTTAAACAACACCCCAAAGTCAGATTCTTCTATACCAGCTTCAATAAGATTCTGTTTTAGAATCTCATCCATTTTTCCACCTTCTTTCCAAAGTTTGATCTCCTCAGCTAAGCCACGTGTGAATAAGTCAATGTACATTTCTTGGTGTGCTGTAGTCAATGCATTCAAACCATTTAGCTTAAACAACATTGTTGAAGCTTTATCCAATATAGTACGCTTATCAGAACTCTCTGCAGTTAATCGTCTAGCGACAGAGTTAAGAATAACATCCCAACCTGCACCCTGTGCACGGAAGTAGTTTGCTACGCCAGACTTATCACCACTAAATCTTCGTGATACTGCCTCAGTCCAAGCATCTAAGAACATCTTGTTGTTCTCTCCAAGGTTTATGCCTTGGTATTTAAGTGTTGAAGCAGCTAGTGGTATGTCAGTTATTGATGAAATACCAGAACCACTAATAAACACAAGATTAGAGAACTGACGCACTCCTTTAAAAAACGTACCTAAATCAACATCTGCTGGTGTTTCTAGGTCACCTAATAAATAATCTACTGTTGCTTTATAAGATCTGTAGTTTAGCTTCTGCTTGCCAGTTAAACGTTTGAAAGTACCAACCTTATCAAACATAGCTTTTGGCTCTGTGCCTCCATACTCAGCCATTACAACAGTTCTAGCTTTTTGCATAACCTGTTCAATCATCAACTTACCAATATTGTCATACCCACTGTATTTCAATATAGTATCTGCTTCAGCTTCTGGTTTGATGTGTACAAGTCTAGACTTTGCTTGGTCAATCTTCTGTTCTACACTATCAGGTTGTTTACCACTAATAAGCTCATCGTACCAAGATTCAAGGTACGCTTTGATCTCAAACGGTACTAAGTCACCACCCTTTGTACGCATAGTTCCTTGATGCAAGTAGTTTGTTTCTTCTGCATCAATACGACCTAACATATCTGCAACAAACTCAGCTTTGGACATAGAAGCTACAACTTCTGGACTCCAACGTTGACTTACTCCTGCAAATCCAGCCTTCTTGTTAGTGAATGCACCAACCCTGTTTAGTTCGTTAAGTTGGTAGTTTTGTAACTTTTGGATTGTTTCAAATAGTTTTTCTAACCCATCAACTCCACGCCAATCATCAGGCAGTCTATCTTGTCGTAACGCATCCATCAACTCTTCGTGGAACTTGGTTGATGCTTCTTTTACATTAGCTCCGAACTGACTTAAGTCAGCTTGTAGTCGATCGCTGCCTCTGTATGCTTTGATCCACTCAGTATTTGTGTCACCAAAGAACAGATCCCATAACCCATAATCATCAAGAACCTCAAGTATTACATTAGCATCGTCTTCAGAACGAGCTATCATATCTATCTCCATTGAGCGTTTAGTCTTAACACCTTTTCTTTCTTGACCATCAATCAAAGAACGAAGTGTAGCGATCTTACCATCTACCTTAAGTCCTTCTAAATCTCTGCGTAGAGTTTTCTCTACCATTACATCATACAGACTTCGGTACACTTTCTTATAGTACTCATTCTGTAGTGTACTTAAAACTACTTCGTTGTATCTTGAGTTTTCTGGTGCATTAGCTAGAGCAATCTTTACTGTTCTACCTAAGTCTAAATCAACACCTTCAATGTCATACAATTCTTGGTATGCAAAATCTTTGATACGAGACTCTGTTGTATTATCTCTATACTCTCTAGTGACATCATACAATGTTTCATACACAGAGTCTGGAAGATATGTATCATCCTCTAAATTCTGTTTTATGTTTTCTACCCACGCTCCAAAGTCATCATTAAACTCAAGAACTGAATCATACATAGACTGAGCATCACCACTATAAGCTGTTGTATAATACAATAAATTATCAAGAGCATCAACAAGTACATTACTACCTAAATGAGTACTAGACACATTCTTAAAGTCTTGTTCTAACTTACTAGCTTGGTATGACTTCTGTGTTATAATAGGTTGTTCTGGGTTTGTTGCATAACGAACATTCTGTTCAATCATATCAGCAACTTCTTTTGCATCAGAATCAAACTTTCTAAGTTCTCGCACTTCATTAAGTGCTTTTGCAATCTCCCTTGCAAGGTCTTTTGGAGTACCTTTTGATAACAATTTGTCCATTTTCTCTGCTATCTCAGCAAAGCTTTTTTTACCAAGTTTTAGTTTCTTAAATATCTCTACAACTAATTGTCTAACCTTTTCATAAAGCGGTACATCTCGTTGTAGTAATTCTTGCCAAAATTCTTCTTGTGTTATAGCCCACTCAAGTATGTGTGATGGTAACTCTTTTTTTACTTTAACATCAGTATCATAACCTAAGTCACGTGCACGTTTTTCTAGCTCTGCTTTTAATTTAGGGTGCTCAGAGATTATTCCATATATCTTATCCCAAGATGCCTTATCATGTACTTCTAAAGCGTGCATTGCCTCATGAAGTATTGTGTTAAAAACACTAACACCATCCTCTTGACCATACACAAAAACCTCAGCTCTGTTTAAATTTATCTCATCTGGAAACGCAGCCTGAAATGAACCCATTGTTTCACCTCTAAATTTAGATTTAGTAATCTTAAAATTTACTCCAAATATTTCATTAACAAGTCTGTTGGCTAGTTCTACTTCTTGTCCGTATGTAGCCATATAGTTGTCATTAAAAACTCTTAATAATATGTTAGCCTCTTCTCTAGTTAAAAAACCCTTTCCAACAGCTTCATTTAAAGATCTTGATTTTGATTCATACAATGTTTCTGATATCATCGTAGCACTTTTAACAACCTTTTCGTTAGCTACAAATTTTGATGGTTCAGGTTTATAATCACCAGAACCAATTTCTTCTCGTTCGTATACAGTATGTCCTTCGTAGTTCTTATCTAAAGTTCTATACAAGTCTGCTTCTTCAGGAGTAAGAGTATCTGTTACACCTCTCTTGTGTGCAGTAGCAATGTTAGCGTACATTCTACGATACTTGAAAGCAAGGTCGGATATCTTAGCATTCTTACCTTCGCCTTCTAAATCTTCTACTATCTTATCACTAAGTGTCTTCTGTAACGCAGAGTCAAACAAATCATCGTAGTATCTACGTGTAGCTTTCTCTAATGTCTTGAGTTCTTTTGTTGTAAGCTTATCAAACTTGATAGTGCCATACTCTTTTATCTGAGTTTTTACAACATCTTTTAGATTACTGTATCCTTTCAAGTATTGCTCAAACTTTGGATCCTTGGTCAGTGCTACATTGACAGCGTCACGGTACTGACCTGTTTCCATAAAGTTGTACATATTCTCATACATCTGTGCTTGACGTAGGTATGTGTTAGATTTTCTATAACGCATACCTGCTCCAATACTACCAAAGAAACCTGTACCAACTGCAGAACCAATAGCGATGTTCAAGAACGAGTCTTCAATACTATAATCGTCACCTTGTTGTTTTGCACTCATGTAATACAAAGGTTCTACTGCAGCATTACCAATCAATGCTTCTTTAGCGTAGTCTTTATATGTTTCAAATGCTGATGTAAGTTTCTTACCACGAGCAGATGCAACAGCTGCTTTGTTGACCAACTTACCTGCTGTCATTACTCGACCAAAAGGAACAAGATTCACAGGGTTAGCTAACTCAGGGATCATTGAACCTACCATATTAGTTGCACCATACTGTTGATTTATACGTGCACGTCTAATCTGGTTTGTTATTGCTAATTCGGTTCTAAGGCTAAACTGTGATGGTGTTTCACCTTTTCTGTACTCTAAGCCTAAGCCATACTCATTATTAATGCTGTCAAAGTATTCTCTTGTAATTGGTTTAAGTCCATTCTCCTTATCCTTCTTACCATAATACCAATTACCAACTGCAGGTGCTTGAGTAACGGCTAGTGCCATACTTCGCATACCTTCATCAAAAGAAGCACTGAAACTGTTTCCTCGTCCATATACATTAATACCTTGCTGAGCAAGGTTAGTTGGTACTCTTAACTCTTCTACTTCTTCTTTAAACATTATTTAGCTGGCTTTGACTGCAATTGTTTTTTAATAGGCTCAGGTAGTTTGCTAACAACACCAGTGTCATCCGAGTCCAGTAAGTCATACACTTGACCGTCACTATAAGATACAAAGGGGATAATATTCATAAACCTGATCGCACTACTTTGGATTCTATCCACACCTGATTCAAGAGCATCAAGTGGTATGACAGCAAGCCTATTATCCTTGTATTTAAATGGGCGATACTGCATAGAAGCCATATCAAAATACTCAACTAACAACCCAGTCTCGTTCAACACCTCATCCTCTGCATAGTTTGTTATTCTAAGAGCAGGGTATTCTGCACCAGACTCAGTCCTAACGGTAGCACTCATCAAACCTTCAAACAACTCTTTATCATCAAGTTTAGATAATTCAAGCTCGGTTTTGATTTCTGGGAAAAGTGATAACAACGGTGTTTTAAATTGTAATGCTTCTCCTGCTTCAGTAAGATAACGTATATCACCATTCTTCACCATATAATGTAGTGCTGATTGAACTACATTCTTCCCAACTTCATCTGCTAAAATCTTTTTATCACCATAACCACCGAAGGCTTGTGTAAACGCTCCTGATATACCAACAGTTTGTTTTAATGATCTTAAACCAAATGGTGCTATTCTTTTACGTTTAACCTCAATACGATCAATAAGTTGAGGTGGAATTGTCGCTGTTATGTTGTCTGTGTTTGCAGTAAAACCTAATCTACTTGAAACAAAGTTTGCTTCTTCAAGAGCCATTGCGTTGAACAATGCCTTTTCGTCATCAACCCAAAAACTTTTAGGCTTGCCTTGAGTAGTTCGTAAAAACAATCCAAGAAACATTTTGTTATACGCTTCTTGTAAGAAGGCGTTTTCCCTTACTTCATTTGACTCTAAGATTTTAAACATCTCAGGTTGCATAAACTCAGGTTGAACTCTTGCTAGGTTAAGGTACTGTTGAAATAAAGCTTTATCTTCTTCTGATGCATTTTCAGCTAGTCTGTTGAAACTAGAAAAAGCAAGAGTCATAGAATCAACATCTGCTTCACCACCACGTGTCATCTCACCTGCAACAAAGTTATACAACACAGCTTGCTCTGCATCATCTTTACTCACTACTTTCTTTTCGATAGCATTAGCTTTTCTAAATACATCACTAGCTCTGTTTGCTGAAGAAAGTTGGTTTACGTGTATTCTTAATGTATCAGCGTTGACTTCTGCTGTTGCATTTTTTGGATATTTAACAGGAGGTTCTACAATCGTACTTGTACCTTTTAATCCAAGATCATTTAAAATATCTTTCGTATTAACATTAACTGAGTTTCTTCCGTACACTATATTAGCTGCGGCTCTTCCGTCATCATTTACAGTTGCTTCTCTTAGTGCATTGTCACCAATTCTTTCTACTGTAGACTTGAGTGTGTTGTAATCTGAAGTTGTTAGTCTCTCATCTGTAGGTACTACAAAATCTCCATTTGATTTTACATACTCTTGTACATACATATTAAGAGGTGAGAAAGCAACGCCACCTTGAACTGGTGGTATCATAATAGAAAACAATGTTTGCTTTGACTCATATGCTGCAGGGTCACTTAGTTGACCAGCGTCTACAGAAAGTAAATAGTTCTGAGCTTTTATAAGACTACCACTTAACTGATCAAGGTCTTCAAAACTATTCATAGAGCTAAATATCTGACTAGTTAGATTAGCTCCAGCTTTGTAGTTTCTTGTGTTTATCTCTTTTAGTAATTTACCATTATCACTTGTTAAATCCTTTAATCTTGAGGATATTGCACTTCTGATTGCTCTATTGTCTACCTCATTTAAATATGTGACTAAACCATCTTCTTGTGACAACCTATTATCTAAGTCTAATAATAAGCTACTCAACTCTTCTGGATCTTCTGAACGAGTTGCTCTTTCTGTGTACGATTCAAGAACAAGGTTACTGTAGCCATTTCTTTGTGCGTTTTGAGCATCTACAGAAGAAAGTGCATTTATCGCAGGGTTGTTTGCTTTAGCAGTTGATGCGTTAATATACGAATCAAACTCCATCTCACTTAAAATGTTCTTCTGTCTTAATGTAGCCAGCAGACTTGAATGTCCAAAAAATTCTTTATCTAATGTACCAGTAATCTTAAACTGGTTTTCTGCGTTATTATGAGCTAGTCCATATTTATTCCAGTTGTTTTTTAGACTTCCAAGATATCCATCATAGTGTTTTGAATCAATCTCTTTTTCAGCGTAACTTCCAAGACTAAACCCTTTGTTCTCAGGATTCAATGCATTGAACTGAGCTTGACCCTTAGTAATGTCTTCTTGGTTTTGGCTTTTATATGCTTGTTCTAAAAAATTATTTGCATTGTCCAAGTCAGATTGATATGCATTAAGAGCACCATCTGCTACAATTCTGTTAGCCTCATCCTCTTTTCTTTTCATGAGAGAAGCAACTTGTTGAATAGCTTGACCTGCTTGCTGTAACCCTCGTCCTGTGTCAGCAGCTCTTACACCTTCTAGTGGACTCTTGTAACTACGAATATATCCAAAAGTTTCTGCTGAAGCTTGTGTTTGTTGTGGGGTGTTTGATGATACTCTTATAGCCATTATTTTATGTATTGTGCTGCGGATGATGCTGATGATGCGAAGCTACCGATCAAATCTGATTTTGCTTGTAGTTTCATTTGACCTGCTCTTAAATTTGCTGAACTCATTGCATTTCGTCCACTCAATCGTGTAAAGAATGCATTGTTATTCGCACCTTGTAAAGTATTTTGTGCTTGCATCTCACCATACACAGTTGTTAGTGCTGCTTGTCTAGTGTTCTCTGTTATCTGCTCACCCATTGACTGCATCTGTAGTGACAACTCAATGTCTTGATCAGCCATTTGACTGAATGCATCAACTTCAATACTATTTAAGACATCTTGACTAACTCCAGGGTTTCTCACAGCTAACTCAGCTTGTGCACCTCTAACGTCTCTTAAAAGCTTTTCTCTTGAAATCTCTGCTTTTTGAGCCAACGCAGTACGATTTGCTTTGATGACACTGTTCTCAAACTTCTTTTGGTTAGCTACTCCTATAGCATTGTTACGCTGAACTGCTGCGTTGTACTGACCTTGTAACTCAAGAGCTGTAGCGTTGGCTTGTGCTACTGAATTATCAATACGCCCTTGAGCCCTAGCAATAGAAGCATTAGCTTTAGACGCATAATAACTACTAATACCTCCTGCGAGGCTTAACCCAGCCCCTGCTAATCCTGCTATCATTGATCCTGACATATTAATTTAAATCCGTTTTTGTTACAAGAGATCCAAAGATCGTTCTATATGGTTGAGTCTGCACCAGTTCTGGAATTTTTTCAACCCCAAACTGAGAGTTTCGTAGTGGTCGTTCTATATCAAACCCTGTGTATACCCCACTTGCAGTAGTAACACCAAAATCAAAACCAGGTAGGTCTACAGATTGGGTTAAGCCTTCGACACCATGAGCAAACGTAGAGGAATCTATTACAAATATTTTTTGAGATATAACTCTTTGAGTTTCCGTTCCAAATGCTGGTTTGTTTTGTGCGTTCCACGTTGGGTACATCATTTGAAGTATGCCATTATAATTTTGACCAAACACTACTTCCACTGTTCCTGTAGTGCGTGATTCACTAATGTTAAGAGTAGACCCTGATACATCATACACTCCTTTATAGACGCCATCATAAACGACAGAAATTTGACCACCAGATTCATATGGTGTACCAGTTAAATCTATTTGAACATCGTCACCGACTTTTGACGTAGCTATGTCAATAGTTCTTTTTACTCCAGAATCCATAAAGTAAGTTATCTCATTACCTGAATCATTTTCTGAAAACATAACTTCAAATGCTATTCTAAAATCTCCAGCGTTTTCAACTGTGATCCAAAGTTGGTCAAGATTAGAATCAAAACCCTTACGTAAAACTGTGAGGTCAATGATTTTTGTATTATTACTTCCAGATACACCACCATGAGAATGTTTTGACCAAGCGTAGTAATTCTCTTGTCTGTTGTATGTCAAACAGTAGAGAAGTCCACTTTCTGTTAATACCCAGATTCTTGGTTGTGGGTTGTTTTGGTAAACTACTTTCCTAATTGTATCATTTACAAAAGTAGGGTATACTAACTTAGATACATCTTCTGTAACTTCTATCCCAGAGTTGTTATCAAACTTATACTCTAGCAACTCGGTGTTTGATTCATCAGGGAAGAATACAGATGTTCCTGCAAGCACCCCATCTCTAAAGCACCCAATCTCATCAACCAATGTAAAACGAATTGTCTTTGGACTAATAGATGCTTGGAACTGATTAGTTACAAGTTTAAAAATACCTCTAGATGTACCTATAATCAAATCTGATGCTGCTTTCATCCAAGAAATACCAGCATTGATATTACTTAAAGAGTAAGTAATACCGTCTGTATCTAGAACTATCTTATCAGGTTGTGTTGGAGAAAAGTCTGTATCATCACTTAAACGACTTATGAACACAAGATTAGGATTGGTAGGCGTACCTCCGTATATCCTTCTTTGCTCGTATTTTGTAACTGATTTAGGAAAGTTGTTTGTATACCAAGCACCTAAACTAAAACTTAAACCAACACCATTTCCTTCATACTCTCCTGTTATGTTGTCCCTGGGGACGGTAGTGTTAAGCCTTGCACGAACTTCTCTCGCATTATTTACTGCAAGAATCTTTGTGTACACCATACCACTTAAAGTCTCAACTCTGATATGTCTTTCTAGATCCCTGAGTTGATCAAATAGGTCTGCAGAGGATTCAATAAGTACATCATTAGCTACTTCAGTTACAATTGTGTTAGTGGCTGTTGTTTTGATAAGTACACCACCAGTATTTAAAGTAGCATCATACTCCTGCACTACCAAACTACTATCACACTCCAAGACTTCAAAACTAACTGAATTAGATAAATTTCCAATTATTGGGTTATCCCCTACACTGTGAGTATTTGAATGACCTATTTCCCCACCTGTCCATGAAAAAACTCTATTACCAGTTACATTACCTACAGTACCTGTTTTGTTATTATTGTTGTCAGATACCTCATATTCTGAATTACCATATGCTTTGTAGACACCACCACTTTCATACACAGTGTAATCATGAGTACTAGCTTTCTTCTCTTGGTACTTATCACCTCTAAAAAATTCAATTGGATGTGCCTCAAGCCCTACGTACTCGTTGATCTTCACCCAACGAGTTAAATTATATTTAGCATCTTCTCCAAGCAGTACGTTTTTTGATCTGTTAGATGGATCAAGTCTTAACCAAGACCCTACATTAGAGTTATTAAAGACATCAACATCAGACCGAACAACTACATTTCCTACTGGTACACCTCCTTGTTCGAGTTGTGTGTTCTTGATTGTATCGGTGTATGTTGTCTGATTATCAAGTAAGTATAGTTTTGTATCTGGATCTGTTATAGATGTTACAAAATCCACAGCGTCCACATAAATTGTGTACTCCCCACTAGTGGCGTCATAATCTGGATCAGAAACCTCTGAGTAGTTTGTTGCAGAAGTTGCGTCTAATACTTTACCTAAAACTTTTTTACCTTCAACCTCATACTCTATGTAGTAGTCTGTAGGTGTTGATGCACCTGCAATTAGTGCTAATGCAGTATCAGTACTTACAAGTTTTGCAATCTCCTGATCCTTTATTAACCTTACTTTTACTCCTGATGTGTCAGCTTCTAAGAAAGGTTCTATCTTTGTATCAACCTCATTTAAACTCCAACTCCCTGATCCTTGAACAATACCTGCATTAACAGTAAGTTGCTTACCCTCTGATGTAAGTAGATTATTTCCAGCACTGTCGTGCAAAAAATCTGGATTAAAGGTAAATCCTGACGTACCTGTCAAGACTCTAGGTTTGTATAGTGGATGAGCGATATAAAGCTCATTTGTTTCAGAGCTAAACCTTAAATCCTGTAGCTCACTTTGACCGTATGGTGTTGGTACTGTGTCGATCAACAGTCCTTCATTATTATATATCGTTACTTCATTACCACCAAAAACTGCTCTATAAGAAACATTACCAGCAAAAGTTATAGACTCACTTACACTAGTTAAGTATGATAGATTAGTCTCTTCTGTTTTATTTTGAAAGCCAGGTCTATATTCAGCAGGTCCTTGAACTGTTGGTAAAAAGTTTTCAAACTTTCTACCAGTATTAGCCATCCGATCAATATCAATACGACCAACTAAGTGGTCTGTGATTAAACCTCCAGAAAAATTTGACTGTGCGTTACTATACCGAGCCATATCCGTAATGAGAATTCATTAACTGTGAGTTGCCGTCGTGTATATACCTTTGTGATGGGTTTCCTCTCCCTTCAATAACTCGTGCACGTCTGATTGCACGTTCGTATTGAACAAGTAATGCTTGTTGTCTTGTCTCAGAACCAGACAACTCTATACACATAGATTGAGCCATATACAATGTAACAGCTCTTATAAGATGGGCATCCATATTTCCTATGGTATCACCTCTGTTAACCCCTCCCTCTCCATTAGGTACAAACGTATAGTATATGTGAAAATCTTTTTCTGTTGTGTATAAATAATAAGGTTCGTCATAAACCACTGCAGTGCCAGGTGCTTGGTAGATTTCTGCATACCAATCCAACAAGGCATTACCTTCTTTATTTGTTACTTTTATAACTCTCTGAAATCCTTGGTAGTTACTTGGTCCTTTGTTTGGTAATGAAACTCTATACTTCCACTGTTCCGCTGGTTTTTCAGCGTCGCTTAAAGTAGATAAATCAGTAGCGTCTGAATAATACTTTCTGATTGTATTGAATGTAAAAACATTTTCCGAGAAAATCGAAACTATTGCATCATCAAACGCACGATCAGCAATCTGATATGACACACTAGTTGTGTCGCCATTTTCAAGATGATAACTACCCACCATTCGTAGGGCGTTATTCATAACTTGTATTTTTCCGTGTTCTATAGTCATTTTAAAAGGGAGTACCCCCTAGCATAGAAGCTAGGAGGTAACTCGATAAGATTATGCCTCAGAGCAACGGATCTCTCCAGAAACTTCACCCCACATACGAACTGCGTCTGCACACAATTTGTAGTATAAGTAAGGAGCGTTTTTCTTAGATGGATCACGCCACATATCACCTTTAAGACCGTCACC
>Ga0181380_1000291_pt1 | contig 23029 bp, 31 predicted proteins | sample 3SPOviralmetaG_FD_130116 | JGI IMG/M metagenome (GOLD analysis project Ga0181380, IMG submission 130116) | Marine viral communities from the oligotrophic San Pedro Time Series (SPOT) site, San Pedro Channel, CA, USA - 3 SPOT_SRF_2009-08-19 | ecosystem: Environmental > Aquatic > Marine > Strait... | reverse complement strand
GAGAAGGAATAGCGTCTTTCATTTTAAAGAGCTCAGAGTATGGTACGTTTCTGTAAAGAGTCCATGAATTAGCAAATGTACCATAATTATCTTCACGATCCCAATAGTGTCTAGAATAAACTACATGAAACATTAAGCGTATACCTCTTTTGATATATCAATTAACCCAATTGCGTTAAATACACATTGAGCAATACCAACTTTATCTGATAAGTCATAGTGAAAAATCTTAATATCAGAACAGGCATAGGCGTCAAGAAGTTTATCTTTGTAAGCTACACATTCTTTGTGGTTGTAAAAAGAATGAGTATGCCACTCGCCGTCATGGGTTTTGAACACCATTTTGTATTTTTCTTTTTTAATCATATCTATAATATATCAGAGATTTGGTCATATTGCAAGCATTATTCCATAAAAAAATGGTCTAAAAAAGTCAATAAAATCAAGGGTTTTTGAGAGTATTTAGATTTGTTTCAGTATGTGAAACACTTTTGACACACCTTGGGCGTGAAAATGCTTTAGTTTTGTTCTACTTTTGTTCTTTTTTACCGATACCTCTAAAGTAGTGCTTTGAAGGTTCGTATCTATGAGACACATTATCATACCACCACTTAGAGGCAGCGATTATTAGGACTTTTACCTGTGCCATAATCACGCCTTAGTGTTGTGAAGTTTGAGATATCAAATCAAATTTCGGAGCAAGTAAAGCTATTTTAGCATTACTCAATCCTATTTAGACAAATTAAATTTTTGACAATTTTTTGAGCGATTCTCTTAAAATTTTTGAGCCACCAATACGAACATTGATAATACCATTATAGTAATCATCAGTCTCTAAAACTTTTCGATCAAACTGTTCTTGTGCTTCTATGTAACTTGCAACACCCCTACTAGGACAGTAGTATAGTATTTCTCTAGTGAATCTGTGTTCACCTAGTTTAAGTACATCATCTTGTAATTGTTCAGAGGAACCCCAATAAGTTTTCCAATCACTTTCTTTTGTGCCTCGTCTTTTATTCTTTCGACCTTTGAGTGGTTTCTTTGTAGTTTTGAATTTTGCTAACTTCTTACCTACATATTTCTTGTGATTGATTAGATTTGTTATTAGATAAACAAAAGCTTCACAATCTTCTGGCAGTTCTTCAACTACTTTACCTTTATAGGTCCAGTTAGTTCCAGTTTTCATCAATATCTGTTATCGTTTCCTCAATTTCTTCATGTTCTTCTCCACAGAATGGACAAAACTGCTCGATATAATCTTCTGGCAAATCATGTTTTACTATGTATGTTGCCGAGCAGTTATCACATACTGTCTTTAGATTGGGGTTTTTCGTCATAGTTTAAATCCTTTAAAGGTCTCTTTCTCAACATCTTGTTTAATACCACCAACGATATAGCTTTCTATTTCAGTTTCTTGTGGTGCATTTTGTAATCCACGACTATTCAACCAATGTTGAGTCCATGGTAATGGATTGTTGTTTGATGGTTGGTCATAAACTCCTTTTAGACCAATTGCCTTCATTCTTTTATTTGCCATAAATTCTACATACTGATTTAATAGTTTATCATTTAGACCAATCATAGAACCTTCTTTAAACAAGTATGTTGCCCAAGCTTTTTCTTGTTCAACAGCAGTATTATACATATCATATACTTCTTGCTCAGTTTCTTTTATGATATCTAACATCTCTTTATCGTTTTCTTTATTTCGATAGTTATTTATGATGTTTTGTGATACTGCAAGATGTAAGTTTTCATCTCTTGCAATTAAAGATATAATTTTAGCAGAACCTTCCATAAGTTTTAATTCACCAAATGCAAAACTACAAGCAAAAGAAACATAGAATCTTATACCTTCTAGTATGTTTACATTAACTAGTGTAAGATATAATAATTTCTTTAATTCTTTTTGTGTGCCTTTACCATTCAAGTGATATTGATGAGCATATGTAATAAACTTATCGTATGCCTCTGTTACAGTTTCAGCTCTTGCCATAATCTCTGGTGTTTCGACAATTGTATCTAGAACAGCAGTAGGATCAGGATAAACATTTTTCATTATGTAAGTATATGAACGACTATGTATTGTCTCACTAAAGTCCCATGCAACTAACATAGATTCTAATTCAGGTAAACTACAAAATGGTAAGAATGCCAGACATGGTCCACGACCTTGTACACTATCTAATAATGTTTGATATTTTAAATTAGATGTAAAGATATGTTTCTGTTCATCTGATAATTGTTGAAAATCGTTTCTATCTTTTTGTAGAGATACCTCTTCTGGTCTCCAAAAAAAACCTAGTTGTTGTTGATTTAACTTTTCAAAGATAGGATATTTCTGTTGGTCAAATCTTTGTGTGTTAGGTTCTTCTCCGAAAAACATAGGTTGTTTTAGCCAATCTACTTGCTCTGTGTTAAATACTTTAGACATTATATAGCACACGCCTCGCAATATTCTTGATAATCTTCATCTGTTTTAAATTCCTCTCTGGTCTTAGTACTATCTTTTACATCATCATGCCACCCAACAGAATGTGCAGGTTCTTCTACATCTTGTTTTGCGTCATATGTGTTTTGATAATAGGATGTTTTCCATCCTAGTTTATATGTAGTTAATAAGTCATTTGCCATTACTGACACAGGCACCTCGCCGTCTTTGTAGTTCTCTGGATTATAACTCCAGTTTCCACTTATCGCTTGGTCAAAGTATTTCTGCATAACAGAAATTGTATTAATGTAACCTTCATTACTTTTCATATCCCATAACAATGTGTAGAAATTCTTTAGTCGGTTGTAATCAGGAACTATTTGTTTAAGTGTTCCTTTTTTACTTTTTTTAATTGAAAGATAATCACGAGGTGGTTCAACACCGTTCGTAGCATTTGAGACAACTGAACTACTCTCTGACGGCATTTGGGCCGATAGTGTTGAGTGTCGTAACCCGTTGCTCTTGATATCGTTTCGTAAACTAGTCCAATCATAACTGTACTTTCTTTTGACTATATCGTCAACATCTTTTTTATATGAATCAATTGGCAGAATGCCATCACTATATTTAGTTTTATCAAAGTATTCACAAGCACCTCTTTCTTTCGCTAGTGTATTACTTGATTTTAATAGATAATACTGAAATGCCTCTGTAATCTCATCAACTAACATCCATGCTTCTTTGTTATCATACTTAACTTTATTCTTTGCAAGATAATGAGCAAGACCAATGTAGCCAATACCTAAACTTCTTCTCGCAAGAGTAGATTTTTCTGCAGCCTTAACAGGATACTTTTGATAGTCTATAATTTCTTCTAATGATCTTACAGATAAATCACATAGTTCCTCTAGTTCTTCCTTATCTTTAATTAAACCTAGATTGATAGCAGATAAAATACATAAAGCAATTTCACCTTCTTCATCATCAATATGTTTGATTGGTTTAGTAGGTAATGTAATCTCTTGACATAGATTTGACATATAAACTTTATCTTTAAATGATGAATGAGTATTACAATGATCTATATTCATAATGTAAATACGACCTGTCTCTGCTCTTTCTTTAAGTAAGTCCATAAACAAAGTCTGTGCTCTTATTTTCTTTTTACTAATAGATGTTTTTCTTTCATACTTTTCATACATCTCATCAAACTCTGGCATACCAAATGCTTCATACAGACCAGGTGTTTCATGTGGTGAGAATAAAGTTATTTCTTCATCTTTAATAAATCTCTCATAAAATAATTTAGATACTTGTATAGAGTAGTCTAGTTTTCTTACTCTATTATCCTCTGTACCTTTATTGTTTTTTAAAACAAGTATATCTTCTATTTCTTGGTGCCAGATTGGAAAGTGAACTGTTGCTGATCCGCCTCTAACTCCATTTTGTGTGCAACACCTAACCGTTGCTTCAAATTTTTTAAGGAAAGGAATGACGCCAGTATGTTGTATCTCACCACCACGAATCTTTGAATTAATTCCTCTAATTCTGCCAGCATTAATCCCGATACCGGCCCTTTGGGCAACATAACTACCAATAGCCATATCGGAAGAAAAGATACTAGGAAGAGTGTCATCAGAATCAACCAATACACAACTCGCAAACTGCCTAAGAGGAGTACGAACACCAGCCATAACAGGCGTGGGAATATTAATTTTAAATTTACTAATTGCGTCATAGTATTTTTTGACATATTGTAATCTACTTTCTTTTGGATATTTTGCAAACAATGTTGCTGAAATCATCATATACATAAATTGTGGTGTTTCAAATATTTCACCTGTGCTTCTATCTTGAACAAGATATTTATCCATAACTTGTCTGAGACCTGCATAGGTAAAATTGTAATCTCTTTCATGGTCAATCCACATACCCATTCTGTCAATCTCTGCTTCTGTATAATTATCTAAGATTTCTTCATCATACATACCCTTTTCAATACATACTTTAATATGATTTAAAAATTTTGGGTGTTCCCATAATCTATGAAATAGTTTTTTTCTTAGAGAAAATAGTAATAGTCTTGCTGCGACATACTGATAGTTAGGATTTTCTAAACTTATAAGATCATTTGCTGACTTAATTAATATTTGTTGTATATCCTCTGTTGATATTTTGTCAAAGAATTGTATACCACTATTCATTTCAACATGAGAAGCACTAACACCTGTTATACCCTCTGTTGCAAATCCTACCATTGAGTGAATCTTGTCAATATTTAAGGCTTCTAGACCTCTTCCGTTTCTTTTATTTACATTAATTTGTTCGTTAGAGACCATGTCTGTTAAATACCTTTCCAGTTGTTAATATGTTGTAGTGCTGTAAGTCCGCAATATGTGTTATTACTTATAATAGTTTCAATCTCTGTTGATGTTTTTCCTGAAATAATTATATCATTAATATCTTTATATTTCAATGTTTTTGGCCACACAACCAAGTTAAATTTTTTATCAACAGCCTTTATCATACGATTTACAATTTCTTGATTGCGTGGTTCATTATCAAAGATCATTGTACATTGTTCGTGGTTAATTTTTATATTTGCGTCAGCACCTGCAAGTGCGACAGCATTGTCTAAGAATAAACTATCAATAGGACCTTCAGTAATCTTAATAGGTTTATTTAAATCTAATCTATCGATACCATATATTTTTTGTTTTGTTTCGTCAAACTTAATTGTAATATACTTTGGTTTTTCTTTACCAAATGCACGACCTTGAAAAGCAAAAAACTTACCTTCTCTATCAAAGAAAGGTATTACTACTCTAGGGTGATCGTCTCTTAAACTAGGAAATTTATTAGGTACAATACTATTAGTCCACTCATAGAACTTAGGACAAAAATAAAATTTATCCCAATGTTCTTTTGGTATTAATCTTTTATAAACAAATTGTTTTGCAGGATGTGTTGTAACTAATTTATCAAAACTAATTAACTCATCTAATATTCTATCATAGGCAGATTTCTTTTTTAAAATTTTAGATGGTGTAAAATCAAACTCTGGTTTTTCTTCTTGTGTTTTACCTTCTTTAAATCTTTCAAAGATATATTCTTTGTGCATTGTGGGATCTAAAAATTTAATTAGATTACCTAATGTCTGACCCACACCACAATTATGGCATTTGAAAAACATATCTGATTTTTTACGATAAACGAAACCTCTTGCTTTTGTAGATGATTTCTTAGAATCACCACAATGAGGACATCTAAAGTTATAGAGAAAGTCTGATTTTCTTTTGAATTTTTCTAGTCTGGTAGATAGAAGATTGAGAAACTTAATATCAATGAAAGATGACATGAACACATTATAACACTATATAATGGTAAAGTCAAGCAACTAAAACATCTTAAACAACGGACTATCAGGATTAGACATCATGAGTCCAATAATAATAGAACCACCAATAATAACCCAACGCCATTTCTCTAATACACCAACTCTTTCAGATAATTGAGTTCTTACCATTCGTATTTCGTTGAGTAATTTAGTTTCTGATTGATATTGTAGCTCTCTTAGTTCTCTACTATTTGTAGTAATCCTAGAATGTAATTCTTTGAGATCGGTATCCCATTCTTTTCTTCGAGATTCTAAAGTAACAAAAATATCATCATCTGTTTGTTCTGCTCTTTCTAACTTTGTTTGTTGTTGAGCAATCATACCTTTGAGTGATACAGTTATTTCTGTGAGTTTATCTACAGCGATTTCTAATCTTTGATGAATGAGCTCACCAGTCTTAGCGTCTTTCTTTAGTAATGCTATTTCTGTTTTAAGTTTTTCTAGGTCTGACATACTTATATTTATTCTTACTCGGATTCATAGTATTCTTTATAAGATAATATAATCTGTCTTTGTTCTGCTAATTTATTTCGAATATCAGCAAAGTTAAGTGCTATCTTTTCATAACCAGTATCAGTTAATGCAAACAAAGCATAGTCACCATTCTTTTCGTTTTTTATTTTTTCAAACACCTCGTCAGCATTTTCTTTTGTAATAATAATCCAGTCAATATCTTGCAACTTTAAAGGACCAGGCATAGTTAAATCTAATGGTTCTCTTTTCTTTTCTATACTATAAGTCTCTAGTGTTTTAACACCAGCTGCACAACTACTTAGAAGTAGTATCGCTAGGCCAGAAACTAGGACATTCCCTATTCGGTTTACCATTTAACTCCTCCTCTGTTAGTGGACTACCAGACGCAATCTCCATACATCTAGCAGCACTATCACTTGCTTTGTTTATAATCTTTTCTACAAGACCAGGTTTATTCTCTGCAAGATTGCCTATATCATGTTTACCTAGTCTATTGTTCAATGCATCTCTATCTGCTTGTAATTTAGCATTGACTTCTTCTATTTCTTTTATTGTACTTCTAATTTTTTTTAAATCTTTTGTTTGTTGTTCAATGACTGCCTTTTGATCGTCAACGGCAGATTCTAATTTGATTGCGTTTGTTTTTAGAATAGCGTTGTCTTTTTGTAGTTTATTAACATACAAATAACCACCACCTGCACCTGCAAGTAGTACTACGATCAACGCTATTCTTAATTGTAACATTATTTTATTTTTGCGTTTACCTTACGGTGTTTGTTCCAAGCCATGAAACCACCTAATCTTAAAGACCAATATGCTAAATAGTTCATTAAATAAAAACCATTTATCTCTATATTAATATCTCTAAAGATTTGATCTGCTTTCTTTTGAGTAATATCACCAATAGTATCTTTTTTATTTTTACATAATAATGTTTCATATTTGTAAGCATAATCATGTACAAGACCACCTATTAGTAATACGCCAACTGGTGATAAAAACATATGCAAGAATTTAGGTATACTTGCACCATCGAATTTAAATCCAGCTGGTATCACAAATTTTTGATTATTTAATTCATACTCAAAGTCTTTTGCAATTTCCCAATGTCTAACACCAAGTAACCACATTAATATCATTTTGAAAAAACCCTTGCCTTTTGTTGCAATCTTTATAGGTTTCATCATAGGATAATCTGAGTATTTAAAATTAACTCTACTATCAACTTTCTTATCGAAAAGATTGACAATAAATCCTATGATAATTAATGCAATTAGTATAGACCATTGCCAGAACTTCATAGCTAAAGTTATTAATATTTCCATATTAGTCCTTTATAATTTAACCTTTTTTAACAATAGAGATTATACCCCAAACGATAGCTGCCCACGCTAAAATATTAACGAAAGGACCGCCTAATACGATTAGGAGACCAAGTGCAATTAATGAAGCACCTGACCATGTTGATATCTCTTTTACTCTTCCTTTTAACCATTCCATTTGATTGTTCTCCTTTGTTGAATCATCTCCCCATGCTGCCATCTCAGCTGGCATATAGAGAGTTCTCACTCTTATTTCTTCTTTTTCAGTTCCTTTATCCATCTCTCTTTCACTTTCTTTACATTTTCTTTTTTTCTTAATGGATTAAGTGCGGCCATGGGTTTCATGTATAAAGCATTATATCCCATACCATATTCTTTGATAAATTCTTTGTATAACTTTGACATTTACTACTTAGAAGCTCGAACTTTTTTTGCTAAATCTTTATCAGCGCCGCCCCATGTTCCAGATGATTTAGTTACAAAACTATTTACTCTTGCAAACGCCCATTGTTGTTGCGTTGCACCAGGTCTATGTCCACCTTTCCATGCAGCCATACCTCGATTGTAAACTTGTTTTAATATTGAATAAGGCATACCAGTTTTCTTTGCCTTATTTTGTAGACCTTTGATTGCCTCATCTAAATCTGCTTCACTCATCGCCATTGCTTTTAGATGTTTTACTTTTTCTTTGATTTCATCTTTAGGTCTTTCTAAATCAGGAACTGTTCTATCAATAGTCTCTTTAATTTTAAATCTTTTTAATAGTCTATCTTTCATTGTTTCCTTATCTTTCTTTTTCTTCATAACCACAGTAGATGAATCATCACCTGTTCCTGCAACTGCTGTGCCTGTAGCATTTGCTGGGGCATCTTCACCATACATCTTTTTAAATTTCTTAGTAAAAGTAGATGGTTTAGTTTTTGCCTTCTCATCACCGGGTGCTGCTTTATAATCGTCATTATCATCTGATTTTTTATAAGTGCCTCCTTTTTTCTTAAAGAAAGCTGCTCTTTTCTTTTTTGTAGTTTTATCTAATGTTTTGTAGTATTTTTTAGGTTGTGTGCCTTTTACTTTTTTAACATCTCTATCTTGTGGTTGTGCGTCTAAATCTTCATATTTAGGACTTTTTCTTTTCGTACCATCTGCTCTAGGTATTAGACCTTTTGCTTTCAAGTGTGCTTTATCTGTAAAGCCTGCTTTACCAGCTTTATGTCTTTTCATAGCGTCTGCTGTATTAGGCGTTGGCATATAAGTCCTCCGTAGTTAAATATACATTCTTATACTTGAAAACATCATATCCCATAATAGTATCTGTTTTGCCTTCAAATATAACTTCTTCATCTATATTTATGACTATATCACCCTCTAAATCTGTAATATTACGTTTAACTCTATATGTACCGGGTCTCATTAAGTCACCATAGTTCTCATTTACTTCAAACTCAAAACCATTTTCTTTCAGGTGTTTATAAACTACTCTCTCAACATAATCATTTTGACCGTTTTCTTCTTTGAAAAATGCTATAGCCGCGGCTGCAGCTGTTGTTAGTGGACCACGAATACCCACTTTACTTAATAATCTTTTTAAATTGAATACAAAACGAATCAGCATAGTATATGCTTTTCGTGCTTTTGGTAGTTGTTGACTTGAAAATGTTTTGAGAAAATCTTTTGATTTAATTAATACCTTACCTTTATCATCAATAATACCTAATTTAAATGCTTCTGTTTTATTGAAAGGTGTTACTAAAAGTTTTACAACTCTATAAGCAATTAAGGCGTCTATAACTCTACTCATATTTTTCCTAACTCACTCATAACTTTTTGATTTATTCTAATATCAGTCATATCGTTTTCTGGCATATAATGTAGAAACACAAGAATTGTTTTAAGTATTGACCAATGTTTTCTATCTATTTTAAAAAACAATAAAGTAGTGGCTGCGTCAATATTAAATACATTTGCAAGAATAATTATGTGATTGATTATTAATCTTGATTTTAATTCTTTAGTTGTATCATACTTTCTAAATAATCTTTTCAGATATTTAAATCGTTTCATATCATCTAAGAACTCTTGTTCGTCAACACAATGAGGATTATCATAATGTTTGATAGCAAACATATTAATATTCTCAGGCGTTAACTCCTTAAAATCACTCATAATAAAACCAATCTACACATATCAATATATATGTGTTTAATTAAACTAAATTTGCAAATACTTTGTAAGTGTTATTTGATTGTTTTTCCCAATTGAATTCCAGTTTTAAACCACCTTCTTTTCTATGAGAAATACCATCGCCGTTTTCAATATCGCCTTCACCTGAAGTAGTGTTATCAGATGTCTTGCCATATCTTCCACCAAACTGAGAAACTTCTACTACTGATTTGCCTTTATTACCTTCAATTTTAGGTATAGTGTAACTTAGACCAATAGTTCCTAGTTTCATCGCTAGTTGGTGCATAGCAGCACCTGGTTGTAAATATTCTTGTTCAGCAATTGCACCTACATAAGCATTAACTTTTTGCAAAGAATCAGGATTTGCAACATCAAAGATACCCACATTATCATCTTCTACTGATTGATGAGCAAATCTATCTGTATATCCTGCTTCATTAAATTGTTTAAAGCTCTTCATTTTGTTTTTCCTTTTTCTTTTTAGGTTTATCTTCCTCAACAACTAAATCTTTATTAGGATTTTCTGTTGTTATTTCAGCAAGAACCTCATTAGAATCTTCGTGTTGTTTTCTCGCTCTTGGCGATAGACCGTTTAATTCTTCCTGTGTTAGTTTGTCCATTAATCTTTTCTCCTATGAAGTTGCAATATCAAGAGCTTGTTGTTTTTCTGCTGGCATTGGTGCGTCTTTGTCTGCAATCTCTTTTAAGAATACATCACATTGTTGTATTGCACCTGCCAAGGCATTCAAGTTATTTCTCATAGTATTAATCTTGACTTGACCTTCTTCAATTTGTTGTTTCACATTTTGAAAGTCTTTCTCTAAGTTAGACTTTCTCAATTCAATTTGTTCTTTAGTTATACTCATAACGTCTCCATTCTATTAAGTAAGAGGGCCCGAAGGCCCTCTAAAAGTTTTAAGTAACCAACTCTCTAATTATTAAGCGTCAGAGAATGCTGGAGCAGTAACGTCAGAAACAAATCCTGAAATGAAATATACAGTTGCTGAAGATCCAACAATGTCTATAACATATGATTGAGGTGTTGCTAATGTTAGTATGCTGTTTGAGTTACCATCAGAAAATACTGAAGCGTTTGTGTTACCGTCAGTATCTAGGTGTGTTAAAGCACCTTTGAAGAACAAAGTGTTCCCAGTAGTTTTGATGATATGGTCAGTAGCGTCTGCAGCTGCACCACCATAAATAAATCTGAAAGACAGACCAGCACTTGGTGTTGGTAGTGTTACAGTTGTATTTTGTGATGTGTCAGGAAATACGTTAGTTCTTCCTGCGTTAGTAGCAGCAGTTGCTGTGATAGAAGCAGTATCTGCTAAAGATACAGGTGCTCTTAGAGCATTTTCCATCTCAGCGATAGTTACTTTTTTGTTAATCGGTGTTCCAGAAGGATCGTCAACAACATGAAGTAAATCTTCTCTTGCTGTAGCAGTTCCTAATGAAGTTAAAGCGGTGATTTTTTTATCAGCCATTTTATTTCTCCCATTTATTTAGCCCCTTATGTATTCGGGGAATGTTAGCCCATACATTGATATTATCTCGTAAGGGATCAATTGCATAGGGCACTAATGCCCTATACGAATATTTATAATACTTTTATTACGCAGCTACAGTAATTGTACCAGCAGCAGTTCCGATAGCGGTTGCACTAGTAATTGTAGAAGCAGTATTTTGTTCTTGCATGATACGACCAGCAGTAGCACCCTCTAGTTCTATGAACTCGTCAGCACTTCCAGAATTTGTTCCTTCTTCTAAAACAAATTTTTCAGTTGCTTTCTCATTGATAGTTCCACTATTCAAAGCGACTGCGTTAGCAGCGATTGAAAGTACATCTGAAGCATTTGTTGCCGCATTAGCAGCTGCAATTGCAAGTTCAAATGTAAGTCTGTTTGTGCCAGAACCACTTGCGTATAATAGATTGTGTGGACCACGACCTGAACCTGAACCTTGGTTACCATTTGTAACAGCAAGATGTGGTGTACCACCGTCGGTAGCAACTTCAACTTCTTCGTTGAAAGTAACTGTTACGCTTAGTGTTCCACCATCAGACTTATCAAAACTATCAATGTTCCAATCAATAGCTGTAATGTCTGCAAGGTTTAGAGAGGTATTTAAATCGCCAATCGCTACAATAACTTCTTCTTGTATTCGACCAGCACGTCCACCAGTTCCTGTAATTTTCTTTACCCAACCTTTTTCAGTTGCGTAAACATTTAATTTTTCAGCATCCGTGAAGTGTTTAGGTTTCGCTTCAACGGCATCTGAATTTCCCCATAAAGGCATATTATCTCTCCTTATTAATAAGTTAGTTTCTTTTGTTAATTAACTGCTACTATTTATCAAAAACCAATCTTCTTCAACCGATTTATAGTAGATGAAGTACTCGTATGTAATATTCCTATACCCCCAGCTGCCCTAAATTGTGTTACATTTTTAGGATAGTCATCAATTAAAATTGCAGGTTTCTTACCCACATCACTACCTTTCATAGCAAAGTCTTTCTTTTCTCTACGCCTCACAATGTTTATCATAAAATTTTGCGTATATCCTACTTCTTTTCTTAACCATCTCATCTTTCCTGGTTTACAGTTCGGATCATCTGGACTAAATGCTGATAGAATATGAGGATTATACTGTTTGAGATAAGACCAGAGTTGTTTACCATCTCTAGTCCAAGGCATATTTGCCCAAAAATTCTTAGTGTTTCTTATGGATTCCCAATCTTGACCAGATCGTAAACCTGTCCAGTCTTGCCCTGTAGCTCTTTTTGCAGCTAAGACAAAATCACATAACACTCCATCCATATCAACATAGATACGAGGCATATCGCCTTTCGCTTCTCTGTAAAATTCTTTGTAATCTCTCATGGAGATCTATCCTTTAATGTAGATTTCCGTTAGGTGTTTTTTGACCACCAGAGTATATACCTAATTCTACATCAGGATTTACATCTACTTTAGATTTACCTAAACTCATTTTTAATTTCTTTTTGTCTGTTGACTTTAGTTCTGGTTTATTCTTATCTTTTTTATCTAAGAGTGCTTGTGCAAGTCCAGTTCTTAATGGCACTTCACCTGTATCAGGATTAGGTTCAGGTTTAACAGTTTTATCTTTTTCTATTTTAAGTTCAAGTTCTAATTGTTGAATCTTATTTTTAAGAGTTTGTATTTCACCTGCAGATTTATCTTCTTTAGGTTCTGCTTTAGGTTCTTCTTTTTGTTCATTTGTTGAAGGCACTAAAAGATAATCTCTTAGTTTATTCATACTATCAGAAGCAACAGCAATCTTTTTCATCCACCAACTTGGTAAATCACCTTCAGGATTCATACCTTGTAGTTTAGATAGCATTTGACCAGCGTCTTCTATTGTCGTTTTACACGATCTAATAGCTGATGCTACATCAGTATGTCCATCTTCTCTAACTTGTCTAAGAGCTTCAGCGAATGTTTTATTGTACTTCATTAATAAGTTCTTCTGCTTTGTAGTTTAATAAGAAGTGTTTATTATAAGTGTCAACAAACTCTCTTACTTCTTTCATTTTCATAGACTTGATTATACCCATTTTACCAATCTCATGTGGTTTCATTTCAGATGGTTTCATGCCTTTTGCTAATGCAGGTGGAAGTTTTTTAATTGTTCCGCCTTTTCTTAAATAGTCTTGTATCATTTTTTCAAGTTCATTACCTTTTACTTCAACTAGTTCTTGTTCTTTCATTTGCATTTCAGCAACTACTGCCTGAATACTACCTGCTTTAAGTGGTAAATACTTTTCTTTTTTCATCATCGCCATCAAAGGTTTTTGTTTGTCTTTTACTTTTGACATATCAGCGTCTGTTTTAGCGCCACCCTCTGTGCCTTTAGAATCCATTTTCTTCATAGGTTCTTGCCCTAAAGCTTCTTTCATCTTCATAGCATTCATCTTTTTCATTTCATCTTTGTCAATGTTTACGTTAGCATTCATTTTCTTCATGGAATTCATCTTTTTCATGGCATTCATTTTTGACATCATCTCTTTTTTGTCTTTGCCTTTTTCTTTGTAACCACTTGCAAACGCAGCCCTTCTTTGAGCGTCAGAAGCAAATCCTTCTTTCATTTTCATCGCCATCATGGTGCCATATTCTTTCATGGCCATTTCCATTTTCTTCATCATTTCTTCTTTGTCCATAGAATCCATGTTCTTCATGTTTGTCATGATTTCTTTCTTCATCATCTCCATCTTTTCTGGATCTGTTTCAGCCTTCATCATTTCCATCTTCTTCATCATTTCTTTTTTCATCATCTCTTTTTTCATCATTTCATCTTTGCTATCCATATCTTTCATAGCATTCATTTTCATGGATCTGATAGGCATTTTCATAGCATTCATTTTCATAGCATTGATTGGATCTTTATCAGCCAAAGACATAGTGTCTCTTGTTAATGGTTCTGCTTCTTCTTTCATTTTTTTCATTTCTTTTTTATCGCCTACATTTAATTTTTTCATAGGTTCTGGTGCTACTTCATCTTCTTTCATTTTCATAGCATTCATTTTTTTCATTTCGTCTTTTGCGTCATGTTTAGCGTCAACTGCTTTGAAAAACTTTTTCTTCTCGTCATCAGATTTCAGATCGCCAAGGGATTTAATCCCAAAGTCTTTCATGGTAGCGTTGAACTTGTCTTTATAAGATTGTTCTTGCATTTTATTTTCTCCCTTATTGATTTTTTCCTTAGTCATTTCTGCAATACCAAGTTTCTTTTTGACCATGTTAGTTGCTGTTGCATATCTAACACTATCACCGTCTTTACCATATCTTTGTACAAAGTCTTTCTTTGACATTTTGTCTGCAGCCTTATGAACCATTTTAACTTGCGATTTTGATAAGTCTGCTTCTAATATGTAATCACCATCTCTGTGTTGTTTGACACCAGGCATATTTTTCAGAGTGTCTTTAGTGATAGTAATACCAAATTCTTTTTTTACTTCTTTTGCTAAATCATCAAACCCAGCAGCGCCACCTTCTTTTGAAAGTTTATCATGTATAGTCTGCATTACTCTTTTGACCATACCTTCTTGTATATCTTCTGAAAACATTTGTTTTAATACTTTCTGATAACCCTTTGAACCCATAGACTTTTCTAAAGATTGAATATCTTTCTTTTCTTTAGGTGTTAATAGAGTAGTTTTATCTAACATCCTTTTAAGATCATTCAGATTTTTTGCTTCGTTTAAATCTTCGCCTTGAGCACATTGACAAGCTTCGCCTTCACAAATCTTACAAGATGGATCAACACTTTCTTTTTGTTCAAATGTAGAGCCAGCAAATTTTGATATGTGATTAATTTTTGCGTTTTCTAGTGCAGCTCTCGTTGGTGAGTCCATGTTCATAATCATTTGCTTAACGCCTTGTGTTAAAGCAGAAGCAGGTTTATTTTTCCATTCTTGTTTCATTCTCTCTAATTGAGCATTTGAAAAAGATCCTCTTAAATCATTTATTTCGTTTATTATGTCTCCAAACATTTCTTTAACCACACTTTCTGGCACACAATTAGGTACCATTTTATTGCCTTTCTTTTTTAATCCTACTTGTTTATAACCAGTCCAACAAGCCTCAGTTTGTAACTCATCTGCCTCACTCATGTTTAGTTGTTTAGCAGTAAAATCTGTAAATTTCATTCCATGTTTCATGACAAGTTTAGATATAGCACTAGTTGTTACGAATGGTATATCTGCTGCAGCTAATACTTTAAGTTGCATTTTTGATAGTCTATCCATCATAGCACTTAATTTATTTGCATTAGGTATTGATATAGTTTTACCTCGTAAAGGTTCGTATTCTTTTTGTAACTTCTTTAGTTGAGCTACTGTAAATTCTTTTAAATCTGAAAACTTTATACTCATGGTATTATTTTAACCTCGAATAATATTTGTTTACTATAGCATCTCTTGTTCTTTGATCTTCCCTAGAAATAGAACCTCTCATATTGTGTCTTGCATTTATAGCGTCAATCTTCATTTTTTCTGCTCCTGTGCCAAACATATCTACAACTTTTTTTGCATTTAATCCGTGTTCGTTATCTCTTTCGTTGTCTTTGAAATCTTTTTTAGTAAATGTTTCTTCTAATTCTACTGATTCTGCTTTTATTTGAGCACCGTAGAAGTTTTTTAAATCTATAGCAAATTTATTTAAGTCTTTACCTTTACCATCTACTTTAATTGTTTTACTACCTACATCAATTTTAAAACCTGTTCCACCACCAAATCTTGATATATCTCTTATTGCAGCTGCTCTTTTAAATGGGTCTGGTATAAAGACACTCATTCTTTTAAATTCTGTAATTGTTTCTTCTGCCAGGTCACTTGGTGTCATTCTTCTATACTGTTTTATATCACTTGCAGTTAAACGATCACCAAACATTTTTTCGAATGTCTTTGGTCCCATATGTATTGCAATAGAACCTTTAACTAAATCTCTTGGTTCTGTATCCATATCATCAACTTGTTTGCCAATTCTTTTAATATCTGTATCATTGTTTGCATTCGCCATACTGTTTGCAATTTTCATAAAAGAAGTTTTATCAATACCACCTCTTTTAACAGCATAAGAAGATAATTTTCTTGCATAATTAACAGCATTCATTTCATTAATTGTTTCTTCAGCAAGTTGCCAACCTTTTGCTATGTAAACTGGTAAGTCTGATTTATCTATAACAATAGTTTTTCCACCTTTAGCAACCATCGCTTCTTTGTTCTTATCTTTTAGTTGTCTTGGCAGTTTTGCTTCTTCAAGAGGATCTCTATATGCTCTTGCTTCTGCTAAGGCTTCTCTCATTCTTTTTCTATACATTATAGTTGTTCCTTCATTCTTTCAACTGCTTTGTCTAGTTCGACTTTCCAGTTTTCTTTAAATCTTTTCTTATATTTATCTATTGTTTCATCTTCATTCTTAAATTTTTCAAGATCCTTATCGGTAATTTTGTCTGTAATCTTTCTAAAATTCTGCACAGGTTGACCTGGCGTCATTTTCATTGTGTGTTGAGCATACTCATCTGTGCCTATTTCGTAAGATTCTTTTACATTTAACTCTTTTTCTAGAACATCAAGTAATCTTTCCTCTTTGTTCATTCTCTTAGTTTTCTCTTTCATTTGATTGATATACTTACGATATACTGCGGCTTCTGCCTTTTTACCCATAACTCTTGCTCTTTGTTCCATTGCAATCGCAGCCTGTATCTTATGTGCATGAGTTTTACCAGATGATTTGATTTTTGCTACACTCGCTTTTGCAGTTTCTACATCTTTAAACCCTAAACCTTTGATTGTGCCTTTTGGATTTTCATCCGTATATAAATCAGAGTGTTTATCTGAACCTGCAGGTTGACCTTTCTTTCTAGGTATTCTAGGTCCTTCTTCTAGTGATTGCACATCATACAACCATGCCTTCTTAATAAGACCATCATCAGTTTCCATTGACACATAATTAGAGCCTCGTCTTACGATCATACCCATTGTGCCATCTAAATGTTCTACCATATCACCGACATTGAATATTTTTTCTTGATGATATTCTTCTCGTAAATCATTATTTAAAAAGTTAGTAAAACTCTCGATACCTTCTTTGATACCCATACCTTTTTTAACAGCGTCAAATAATTGTTTACTATCTGAATCTGATAAGTTAGGCACACCTTGTTTAAAACTTCTATAATCGTTTCTCTTTGCCATTTCTCTCATCTTAGAAGCAGACATACCTGTAACACCTTCAGCGTCAGGATCTCTTTCTCCTGATGATACTAGTTTGATTGACTTGTAATTATAATCTCTACCATTGTATTTGTCTGCAAGTGTTTGAAACTCACGAACTCTATCACTACCTGCAATCATGACAATATTACCATACATACGATCCATGAACTTTAATATCTCCATGAATGTTCTTTGATTGCCGCCTGCAGCTTTGATGTTATTTTGTGGAAACATCTTTTTCATAAAACGAACTTTTGTATTTACATCTAATGGATTTTTTCTACTGTCGGTAGAGGCACTAGCATAGACAACATGATTTGCCCGATTGCCTCGTGCTTCAGTTATCACCTTACTCATAAGTTTAGCGTGGCCTATGGTAGGAGGGTTGAACCTTCCAAAGGCGAATACCAAGGTGCTGTCTTTGTTTAATGCCTCACCAACCGCCCTCGCTTCGCTTTGGGCGTCATCAACATATTTTAACGAATCTATTTCATCATCTGTAACTTCACCATCGTCTAAAATCTTTTTACATTTTTTCAATAGTTTAAGATAGTGATACTTTTCTAACATTTTATAGATTACATTTGCAGGTAATCTGTTCTTAATACTGTAAGTTTTGATTTCATCTGGTGTCATATCTGTGTCAAATGCAGCTCTTCTTTCAGTATCAATTTTATCACCTATGTTTGTTAGGTCTTGTATGCTCTTTTCTATCTCACCAAGTTTGTTGCTTGTTCTTTTTTCTAAATCTTTTATCTCACCAGGTTTTAATTCTGTCAATTCATCATAATCTATAATATCTCTTTTCAATTCACCTTTAAGTATATCAATCTTGTCAACTTGTCTTTGAAAGTCTCTCATATATAAGTTAGGATTGAACTCAAAATCTTCTGGTCGTTTTACGAATGACTGACCTTTGATATCAAATACAGCGTCTGCTTTTTTATTTTGATCGTCATAAGTTTCTTCATCTGTAATAAAATAATAATTGACAGGATGTCTTGTGCCTGGTATTAGTTTACCTTGTATGTTATCAGGATTTTTAGATGATAGATATTTTTTAGATAGTCGTAATCTTTCTTCTTCTCTTTTTTCTTCTGGCACATCAAACAAAACATTAATATCTAAATCAGCGTCATTACGATATCTTTTTGTAAGTATAGAACCTATTAGAGAATATTTAAGTATAGGATATTCAGTCTCAAATTCTTGAAACTGTTTTGTAATCATTCTTAAAACACTATCTTTTATTTTAGGATTGTCTGTATCTTCATCATCAAAAACACCAGGCGCATATGTGCGTCTAGGTATATCAATGATTGATTCTTTAAATTGATTAAAACTTTTCATGATCCGTTACCACCATTTCCGTTGCCTGTATTATTACTACCATTACCACCACTTTGACCATTACCATTTTGATTATTACCATTAGATCCATTACCGTTCTGATTGTTGTCGTTAGATGTATCAGTTTGTTGATCTCCGTTACTTCTTGCACCATAGTAAGGATAATATCTACTTACTCCAATAGGCACACAAACTTGTAATCTTTTATCAAATCTATATCCCTCTGGACACTTCTTTGTTTTTTGTGCGGCTGTAATAAATGTTCTAAATGAATCTATCATCCTTTTACCCAATCTTTTGCCATGTTAAAGTTTGCTCTACTGAACTCTAATCTATCAACAAGTTTAACAGCACCAGATCCTTTGATTGCTACATATCCTTCAGGATTTGTAACTTTGTATCCATCTTTAGTTCTTAAAAATGAACCGATACTTTGTATCTGATTTAATTTTCTTAATAATACAGCTTTCGCTGATTGAAATGTTATATATGTTGCAATAGCAAAGTAGAGACCATCTTTGTTTGGTCTTAATATTTTGATACCAGCGTTTAGTATTTCTTCATACTTTTGTTTTGCTGCTGGTGTTTTCTTACTATCTATTTCTTTTTTAATTCTACCTCTAAAATATACTTCAAAATTATTTGCTAACTTAGATGTATTTGTAATTGCTGTGCCTTGTCTTATGTAAGTATTGAAAAATGTTTTTAGTTGAATGCCTAGAGATAATGGTCCTTGATCTTTTTTGAGTAAGTCAATAAACTTACCTGCTTTGTAAGCAGAACCCTCTGCCATTCTGATTATATTATCAAATGCCTTTTCTTCAGCGTCATCAAATGCAACACCAGCTTGTTTGTAATTAGCGTCATCAAAGAATACATTTTTATTTTTCTTTAATGAACTTACACTTGCACCAAAGGCTGCTTTTAATCCTGCGATTGTACTACCTGAATATGATGTATGAAATATAATACCAACTTTTGCTTTATCAATATTATTGTAAAGAGAACTACCAAACAATCCTGTCTTAACAACAGGTACAGCATATGATATAGTGTTTGGTGTAAATACGATTGACTTTGTACCATCTACTGTGGCAGTCTTTTTATCACCACTTGTAAAGAGTAAATCGCCTTGTAAAATGCCTTTGATACCTAGAGAAGGTAAGTGCTTTAAACATTCTTTTAGTTTATCTGCTAACGCACCACCGTGATTTCTAGATATATCTGAATTAGTATAATTGATTTTAGGTGTTTTATTGAATAGAGATTTAGTAGCAACAAAGAACTTTCCGTTCTCTGGATTGATACCACAGAATACAGCAGGTGCACCATCCCATTTGACGGATACGGTAGACCCCTTTTTGCCTTGTAACATCTTTTTGATAGACTTTAGAAATTCAATTGCGGTTTTAGCACCTTTAGTTCCATTATTAATTATCTCGTCTTCCAGATGTTCAAGATGTGTATTTTTGTCCTCTACGAGGTAATCTTGAAATTTCTGCATTTAACACTCTTTCCATTTATATTATATATTATTATTTATAATAGTCAAGCAATTTGTTAATTTACTTTGATGTAAAAACTAGAGATTTCTGTATTAGAAGCTGCATATCTTACTATTTCAGTAGATATTTTATTTTTAATGATCGGAGTAGATTCTAAAAAAGAGTTTAAGAACATCAAACACATATTCTTTGAAAATTGAAAAGAAGCACCTTTTTCTTTTAGTCGTTTTTTAAATTCAGATAAACTTACTGTTGGTATTTTAGCTGTTTGTAATTTATTAAATTTAACATACAGAGCATACATTTTGTTTATATCTACTTTATTCGCAGGCGTTTCGCTCCATGATGTACCTCTTGACCTATTATCACCAGGATAACCTATTGATTTTTTAGCGTGTTTCTCTAGATAGTAATTTAAATTACCACCACCTATTTTACCACCTGCAGCCGCAAGTCCTTTTATCTCACCTTGCCATGCACTTGTACTATTGAATGCTCTTAACTGAACTTCAGCAACATCAAATCTTATATACACATCTATTGAACTGAAAAAATCTCCTGATTTACCAAATGTGAAATTTTTAAATCTAACATTGACATTATGTTTTCTTTTTGCACTATTATAAGTATCAACTTTACCTGATACTCCTAACTTCTTTAATGATACTCCTAATGTTGTTGTATCTCTACTAGTGTTTAATTCACCTGCACTCTCTAATACCATTTGATTTAACTCTGCCCATGTTGTTGCCTTATTAAAAGGTTTAGAATTGGGTGGTAAAGATGATAACCATATATCACCTGGATTCCATTTATCATCTGAGAATGATCCTGGTGCTGAAAATTTATCAGTTTTCATAACTGATTTTTTGGCTGCATACACATCACTCATAAATGCAGAACCTCTATGACAATAAACTGGTCCTTTAAATTTTCTTGAATACTTTTGATAGATTAGGTTTGCTGTTCTACCGTATATGTCATTGTCAAACCAATCTTGTGGCCCTTTTTTTAAAAAATCTTCTAACTTGATTGTTGCTTGTACGAACTTAGCTGCTTTTTTAAGATTAGCAGTTGTATAATCTGTTTTTTTAAGTGGTCTTTTTATAATATTAAAAACTAATGATGTATAATAACATTGACCTGATTCTGTAATTTTTGTATCTTCAGCACCACCACCTGAACCAGCACCGCCACCAAAGTCTGGATCTTTGAATATTTTTGTGATTGCTATATCACCTGATGATTTTGTAGAAAGTATAAACGGAAAAGATTTATCTTCTAAAGATGTACCCATAAGTTTAGGTCCACCTGCTGTGGTACCTATACTAAAAGGTTCTTTATTTTTTATCTTTTCTAGAATTATTTGTTTTCTAGTTTTGCCTGAATATTTTCCTGCAGAAGCAGTCTTTTCTTTGCCTGCTTCAAAAAAGTCTGTCTTTTTTAGTAGTGCCATACTGCTATTTATATACTAGCAGTATCATTTTGTCAAGCGTTAATAGTTTACTTTTCTACACTTAAATACTAGTGAAACTCTAAATTTATCACCTTCTACTGCCCTTGCAACATGAGGTATTCTTGCGTCAAAGACTACAACTCTACCTGGTTTTGGCCAGTATGATTTAACGATATTCATTTCTGAACTACCTGAGAAACCATATGGTGTATTTACTGCCATCGCTCTCATTTCGTCTGTAAGATTAGGTGTCCAAAACTCTATCGAACCACCATCATCTGGTGTCCAGTCTGGTGTAAGATAAACGATAACTGTATATTGATCGCCAGTCCAACCATCAAGATGAATACCGCCTGATTGATTTGCATGATGACCATTAAGATAGTGTCTAAGTAATTTTACATTTTCAGGATCTACTTTATCCCATATCTCTTTAACCCAATCTTGTTCTATTTCATAATCTGTTTCTTCGGTATCACTACCGCCTAAATGAATATGTTTATATCCTGGTGTCTTTGCTTCTTTCTTCATTTTATCAGATGAGTACCAACCATCTTGCCAGTCCATCTTCATAACAGTATCATAATATCTTTTAATATCTTCTTCGGAAAGTAAACCATCAGACGCTTGTATGATTTTATGATAATCGCCACCTGCTAATGCCATCGCAGGATATGTAAATTTTTTGTTTGTTCCAGGTTGTGTTATCTCCATCATAGTGCCTTCAGGTAATTCTTTTGCGTCAACTGTTGTAGGTCTATCTGAATTAACAACACCTGTGCCTTCTAAGGCTGTATCATCACCCTCATTTATTCTACCCATATCAACTATCTTTGTCATGTTTCTCCTCTTCTTCCTCAAAAAGTATCATAGTAATTAAACTATAAATCGCCATGTCCATTAAAGTGTCTTTGATACCTTCTTCTTTAAATTTAAATTCACCTTTTTTAATAAAATTACTTATACGAGCATACTTATCACCCATACGAACAACCGAACCTTGCCAAGCAGGAATACCTGATAACTCTGATAGTCTAAAGTTAGCAAAGATATCCTCATTTGCACCATAATCATGTCGTTTTTTATCGTGTAATGTTTTAATTACATCTATGATTTCGTAAAATCTTTTGCTTTGTTTGTTTATATCATCCATTATATTTTTCCTGATGTTAAATACT
>Ga0181380_1000290_pt1 | contig 23067 bp, 32 predicted proteins | sample 3SPOviralmetaG_FD_130116 | JGI IMG/M metagenome (GOLD analysis project Ga0181380, IMG submission 130116) | Marine viral communities from the oligotrophic San Pedro Time Series (SPOT) site, San Pedro Channel, CA, USA - 3 SPOT_SRF_2009-08-19 | ecosystem: Environmental > Aquatic > Marine > Strait... | reverse complement strand
TTAATCTGTTGTGATTGGACCAGAGATTGTGATACCATATCTACTCATAGTTCATATAAAGAGGCATTACAAACATTAAAGAAGATGGAGGAGGCATAAGATGAAACGTTTTGCTAAACAAATTAGAAATACATTGAAAGATGCCAAGATTGTAAGGGTTGATCATAGACCAAATGGCGATGACAGGGTTGGTAGATGTTGGTACAACAGTCTTGATTTCTATCACAACAATCCAAACAGTCGTATAGTGTGTGGGTATATCATATACCCTGCAGATGAACGCAGTCGTAGACCAGATGCAGACGCAATAATTATCGCCCACTATTGGAATAGAATCAATGGTGAATATGTTGAAACAGGACCACACAATCCACAATTAGATCAGGGTACATATATTGTATGCAGAGATCAATGGGTAACACCAACAGATCAGGGTAGTTGGATTACAAGTCAAGATGTTGTTTATTATTGTCAGAAACGTGGTCTAAGTTCTGCAACACAACAAGAGGTTGAACTAATTAGATCAGGACAAGATCAATGGAATCAAGTTTATGGTTAGTACTTTGTGTATCATCTTAGGTATCTGTCTTATCATTTGGGCAATACTGTTATAACTTACTCTTGTCTTACAGACAAGTAACATCAATAAACGCAACATCCGTTGCGTTTATTTTCTGTTAAGTTTTCTTTTCTTCTTCAAACTCAATAGAGACTTGATGTAGATATTTTGGTCAGAAGCCACCCACTACTGGGTGACTCCTTTGACTTGATGTGAGTATCTCAGTCTTTCAGCCACGGGCCCTTCACTTCTACGCGGTTCGTACTAACCGTTCAGCCCGCTTTTTTTACATAGAGAGTGGTGATCTCTAATACGTAGACAGTATGTTTTTATGCCCTGTAACAACAAAACAGTATATCAACAGATACTCCAATTTTGTGATGAGTCTATCAATATGTACGTGTGCTTCTATATGAATGCTTTTTCCACAGTCCAATATCTCTGGCGGACCAACCTTATGTGTTGTTTGTATATCTGTGCCTAAGTTCTTGTGCCGCTTTGTTGTATGCCAGTGTGTTTGTTTTATTAGCCTCTTCTTGTGCCTCTGTAAACCAACATAGATATTGTGTTGGTATGTCTGTTATTTTTTTGCCATAATGTTTTGTGCCTATAGTCCATATGTTTGCCTGTAATAGATCTTGTTTTTCTTGTATACTTATTGCAAAGGATCTTGCATCTTCTTTTACACTTTGTATTTGCGAATCAACTGCTACTTTTTGCCAATTTAGTTTTGCCATTGTTAGTTCATATGCCTTTTACTTGCCTGTATTATTTCTTTAATTATCTCTTCTATTGTTTGTATGTTCATATTATCATTTTCACGCATAAACATTCTTAAACTATCTACAAATGCTTCTCTGCCTTCAATGCTATGTATGCCTGCATACATACGACTGTGTCTCTCTATAGCGGCATCAAATTGATCATCTATGTCCATAGTATAACCTCATTTCTCTTTTTTGTCAAATAGTTTATTAAAGTTTGTTTTCTTTATACCAACAACTTCTTTTAGTCTTGTGTATGCGGTTAAAGCGGTTGCTTCATTGTTCCACAACAATTCATTTGGGTTATCTTTAACTATTCTTGGTGGTACTGCTGATCCATGTCTTTGATCTAATGTTTGCATTAGATCTTTTTTTGTTATCATAGCATCTTTGTCCCACCAACTGTATATTTCATCTCGGGTCCAATCATCACCACCCTTGCTCAAATACTCTTTATAATCTTTGTAGGGAAATAATTGATAACCACCCAATTGATCGCATAACTTTATTACCATCATCTCTTCTTCTATTTCTCTTCTACTACCAATCATATATGCGGTCTCACGAACATTGTCTTTGAAAACATAATATTTACACAACATCTTTGTTTTCCTTTACTGGTGGTTCTGATAATTTTAACTCTTGTAATACTCTAAAGAATGTACTTAATGAATTACAATTTATTACATCTTTGGTATCTTCTCCATACGCATTATGATTATCTATACCCCAAAATATTGCTTCATGTACAAGGTCTACTATATCAATTCTTTCTAAAACATCTTTTGCTAAAGTTGTATTGTGTGAATTACCAATTCTTGCACCATCACCATATTGTTCAACATAATCTTCGTACTCTAATTTTGGCAATTTAGATCTACGTTCTTCTACTCTTGGACGATCTTTTATTGCTTGTAATATATCTTGTGCAGATGGTACATCTTTATTGTCTGGTTTGCCACTTAAAAATTCACTTAATGATTTTTTTTGTTTTGGTTTGCCAATCCACAATGGATGTTGTAATCCATCTCCGCTTTGTCTCCTCATTAGATCAAGATGTTCTGCGGTTGTTTGTAATCTTTTTAATCTTTCATGATACAATGGATTACACAATTTGTACATCTTCCAAGCATCATTCTTTTTTAGTCTCATATGTTCACTACTAAAAAACCTTTTGCATATGATTCTTATATCATCAAATGCACTTGGGTGTAGATTGTATGCAAATGCAATTCTTTTTGCACTCTTACATAGCCATACTTGACCTGTTTTTTTGTGATGATTTTTCTTCCACCACGCCTCAAATTTATTTTCTCTTGCTTTACTATAACTCATTACTGATCTCCTCTTTCAAACAATGGATGATTCAACTTGCCTTCTAAGGGTGTTGTCTTTTTTGTATCTTCAAACTCAATGTCTTCATGCTTTTTTGGATCAATTCTGTGAAAACAACGTGTTGCCGCACTTATGCCTTCTAACTGTTTTACACTAAAATCTTTTTTTGGATTTTGTTTAAATTGTTCAAGTACACCTGCAACAAAACTTGCAAGACAGTTGTCTGTCTTGTTGCTTACTTCTGTTTGTTTACGGAATCTTTTATCTTGAAAATATATTGCTTGTTTTACATCTTGATCATGATTAGATCTTTGTAATACATCAAATAAACCATTTGATAGTGTATCAAGCACAAGATCTTTATCTTTCTTGTGTATGCTACCGGTGTAATAAGTTCCACCGCCTTTGTGTGTTGTGTGTGTGATTTGTATTGTCATCTTTATTTCCTTTCTTAGATTTGTATACATCATGTATACAAAGGGTGTTGTGGGTTGCACTCGCAACCCTGTTAACACTCGTTAACAAATAATGCGTGAGCCTGAACTTGGGCAAAACTGCACTCTTAGGAGAGACTTTGTAGAAAAATTCAACAAAGTATTGGCCCATAGTATGGCACAAGAATTGAATCATTGTGCGTAACGCTATCGTAACTTGTAAAGTGGAATGAAAACATATAGAACTGCTCAAGAAAGAGCAAACACTTTACGACCAATTTATCTCAGCCTCACTAACAAATAAGATATAATTTTAACTATTGCGTATTATAAGATACATTAAGAATTGTTTCTTACTTGCTATTATTATTTATCTTCTTAGTATAGCACAAAAGATCTAAATTGCAACCTTTTTTTTGGTTTTTTCTTTATTTTTATTGGCAATCCATTCTTGTGCATATTTTTGTGCATCTCTTACTCTGGCACATCTAAGATCACCAACACTTTTTGTGTATGTATTGTTGTTAAACCAAACAGTTTCTGCGTTCTTAAATTCGTCCCACTTTTTGGTACTTGCACAAACTATTATATAATCATTTTCATATATAGCAAAACAAATCTTTGCATCTGGTAATGTCTTTGGTGATTTTCTAAATAAACTTATACTTCTGTATACTTGTATATCTCTAAACTTTGGGTTGTATTTGTATAATCCTGCAAGAGCCCGACTCAACATCCATTTTTGCTCTTTGGTAAGTTCAGAAATTACAGTATTTCCTTTAGTAAGTTCCACCGTCAACCTCTGTTATTACTATATTTGATGGTGCAACATTTTTAAATGCACTTATACTATTGTCATATTGCAATATATGACCATCTTGACTTGCCGTAAGTGTATCTGGTGTTAGATTTACATCTGTTATTTTTTCAAGGCTTATAGAACCACTTGCAATGTCATTACCTTGCGGTAATGCTTGTAAACTTGTTCCTTGGCCAAATACTAATTTACTCATTATGTTAACTCTATACTACTGTCGTACTCTTGTGCAACTATATTTAGTGTGTTGTCTGGTGTTATTTCCATTTGCAAAACTCTAAACAGTTTAGCACTAAAACCAAAGTCTGCATTGGTTATACTAACAACATCACCACATTCTACTGGTAACTTTACGTGTGGTGCTTCAAATTGTACAACCATTGTTTTTCTACTTGCATTCATTTTGTATGTTGCTAAACTTTCTGCCAAGGTTGCATTTGTTACCAAGTTAAATTCTATTCTACCTTCAAGTACACTATTGTTATCTGCTGTTAAAAAACTTGGGCTTTCAACAATTTTAATGTTTTCATTGTAAGTGTAATCACTTGATTCATCAGGGAATGTTACTGTTATTTTGTTTTTCTTTGTTCTCTTATCTGGCATTTGTACTTGCATACCATCTAAAATATCATCTTGTGTAAACGCATAAGTTGCTGTTTCATTTTGTTTACGTGCTTTTAGTGTGTATTTTCCATTTGTGTATATCAACATCATGTTACTTGCATCAAGTATTTCTTGTATGTTTTCATACAATGCTATATCTGTATCTAAACTACCATTAATTTTGTATGTTGTACCTATTGCACTTCTTACACTTGTAAATGCACTTCTATCAATTCTACCAGTTGCTCCAGTTCCACCATCAAGCCCCTTGCCAAAACGTGTGTTCACAAGATAATCATACAGTACATCTACAGGGTTTTGATCTGCACCACTTACTGTACTTGTATAATCTGCTGTTGATGTAATTTTCTTACCATCCATTTCTACTGTGATCAACGGTACACCACCGCTGTATTTGTCTGCATTGAAACTTAATTTTATAGCCAAATATGCTGTACCTTTTAGATCGTGAGCATCTGTCCAAGTACTGCTACCAAGACTGCCTTGCAACACACTACTCTTATCTTGATCATCTCTACCATCAAAGTACTGTATTTCATATGTACCTTCATACTTGTTACCATTTACATCATTTGAACCTGTTATACTGCTACCGTGTGTTAGTGTGCCATTAAAAATAACTTCATCATTAAAATAAAGTTTCTTTAGATCACCCATTTGTCCTTCACATATTACCAATGCCATGTTGAGTGTGTTTGTACCTGAACTACCACTGCCGTTACTTGTACCAACAAAAACTCTTGTACCACCTGCTCTTCTACGTCCATACAGTACTGGTATTGGTTCGTTGCTTGAATTTTTGTTGACCATTAAACTTCTGGCCCTGCTGGCATTCATAGCATTCTTACGTTTGTTACCACCAAATACTTGATTGACAATAGCACTGACAACAAAATTTATTATCATCTTTTTGATTATTGGTACTAAAATTGCTTTAAGTGCCATTAAGGTGCCCTCCAAACTGTGGGTTCTGTAATTCTATTTGGCTTTATACCAATCAAACCATTTTTGCCTGTTGTGTATGCTAACCCATTTAGAAATAAGAAAGGTGTTATGAAACCTTCTTCAATTACATCTTCGTGTCCGCTTGTCATTACATCACCATCTCTAATTTCATTCCATTCTCTGTAACCCATACGTTTTAACCAATCTATTGTGTTATCTGTTTCTTCTAAATATTTTTGGGCTGACTCCTTGTCCCAATACTTACCTTCAATATCTTTTGTTGTATTTGTTTTGTATTTCTTATCATACCATCTTGATATAAACAAATTACAATCGTTTTGACCTAATTCATATTTTAGCATTCTATGTTTTGCTATATAACTTTTTAAGCCTTCCATTCTATTTCCTTTTGTACATCTCTTGCAAATTGCATACCTTCATCACCACTGAACGCGGCCTTTTGACTATTTTCATTTGTAAATCTACCATTTTGTCTATCAAAGTCTACCCAGTGACTTGCTGTTGTTAATTCAACAGTACAAGTTTCTTTGTTTGCAAGTATAGTAGCATCTTGTATAATACCTTCAAATATTTGTATAACACCTTCATCACCGCTTGGATTTATTTCACTACCATCAGCATTGAAATATTTTCTGTATATCTTTACATCTTTGTCTGTGTAATTAGCACCAATAACTGTTGTTGCAAAATTATTATCACTGTTATCGTATGCAGGTATACCACTAATTGAAATCTTTATGTTTGGTATTTCAAAACTTATGTTTTCTTCAATTGTATCAAAACCTAAAAATTGACCAAAAGGTTGATATGTATTTGAATCATATGTTATTGGATTATTGTGTGTTGTGATATAATAACCACTACTAACATCAATAAAAACCAAATCAACATATGTTACTGCTTTCTTTTGTACTTCTGTTAATAGTGTACCTGTAAGTCCTCTGTTTGCCATATTATTTAAACTCGTCTAAATCAAACTTAACTGTAAATTGATATCTATCAGCCGTATCTTTATTATATTCAAAACCATCTTCTGATAATGATACAATCATATGCGATGGTTTCATATAAACTTCATCACCAGCACTTAACCCGCTACTTGGTGCATATGCAAGTCTAAACTTTATTTCACCAAATCTGTTTGCATCTTCTTCATTTGTAATTGTGTGTAATTGACCATTGTTGTTTACACCTGCAATAATTAAACTACCTTCTGGTACGGGACCATATGGATAGGGAAAACCTTCAACAAGTATTTGACTGTTTGACACACTCTTAAATCTTATTGGATTTGGACTTGTTGATAAATTGTTGTAACCAAATAACCAATGATCACCATCTTTTTTAACTTCAAAATAGAATGGGTGAAATTGACCTTTTGCTTTTTGTACTCTACTGTGAAATTTTCTAAAGTTATCAGCAGTCATCGGTGGGTATGTAAATTCTACTTGCCATTTGTTAACACCAAAGTTTCTAACATATTTTGTACCATTCTGTGACACACTTGTTTGGTTTGGTTGATTGTATGTCCATACAGCATTGGTTGGTAATATATGATTTGGCCAAATTTTAGTTGTATCAAAACCTGTTGAGTCCCATTCAGTATCCATATCAAATACATCTTCTGCTTCTGCTGTTGTTAAAGCAGGAGCACTATAAGTATCAGCCGCCGCAATAATTGGCAGATACTGTGATGTTATACTTGTAAATGTACCTCTACTTGCGTCATTGTATGTACCTGAGTAACTTATGCCTGTAATAAAACCATCACTGTTTACAGCAATAGTATTATCTGGTGGCATAGTTGTTGGTGTAACACTTGAACTTGAATTTGGTAGATAACTTATGCCCTTGTATCTTGCACCTGCTACAAATGTAGAAGCACCTGTTTGTTTCTTGTATGCTGTATTACCAGGGTTGTATATCACTGCTTGTTTGACTTCAAATGTTTCTGTATCTGCATTCTTCATCATAATCATACCATCATCTGTTGTAGCATTTGAAAGATATCTATACCAACCACCATCTGTCTTAGCAGTTTCAATAAATTCTATTGTAATTGTTACGTTTGGTGAACTACCACCTATGATAAAGTCTTGATTAACGTTAGTACTTGAACCATCAAAATCGTTTTTGTTTTTAACGTTGAATGTAAGGCTACCTGCTTCAATAAAAAAGTCTTGTGTAAAATCTCTACTTGTACCTATTGTTTTAGTTGAAGCACTCTTACCTGTGAATGTTCCACTAACACTATTATCTGTTGCAAATACTCTTGCGTAACCATAAACTTCATTTATAAGTTTAGTTTTGTCTGCATCAGAGATGCCCCAATCAGCATATGTCTGACCCTGTAATGTAACAGTACCACTACTGGTATATGCTTTTGTTGCTGTTGTTATTAATGGTTCATTGATTGTTGCTGGTGTTGAAAGACCTGAATCTGTATACATTTCAAAACTTGTTGTTGTGTCATCATAAGTGTGTGGCTTAAGAAAATAAGTTACACCTGTTTGATTTGCTGTTCCACTTCCAGTGGTATGAGTACCGTCATTGAAAGTTGTTTTTAATCTTACGTTTGAAGCAGTACCAAGTCCTACACCACCTGCTACTTGTCTTAGTCTTAGCAATGCCGCACCTGCGGCACCATTTGGTCCACCACGCATAACTTGTGATACATTCGTACTTGGCGTACCAAGTCCATCAACGTGTTCATCATCAAAACCAAAACTTGTTACATCATAAATTGAATCATCTAAAGCACTAAATGTAAAGTTACCTAAGACTGCTGGTGTAAGTGATGGTGTTGCTACTTCTGATAGATGTATCTCTGTTGTGTTTATAACTTGTGCAAATAAATTAGTACCTGCACCCAAGTTTGACCAACCTGCTGTAACATTATCTCTTGTAACTTTCAATTGATCACCTGTACTAAAACCGTGTGCTTGATCAAACTCTACTCTCAGTTTAGGAGTAAGTTGATCTACACCTGAGTGTGTATGCGTTACAAGATCTATACTAATATCTTTGACGTGGGGAAATTTAGATTGCATTTCAAAATCAATAAGAGGTTCTTCCCAAAATTTAAATATAGTGTTGTTACCTGATGTTTCTTCAAGTTCTGTTACAAGGTTAAATCTACTTGTAAAGTTCATTGTACCATTGACACTACCTTTTGCTGTAGGGTTAGTGTGTGTTTTATATGTACCATCTATAAGATCTTTAATTCTCTTTTGATAACCTGATGTATCATTACCAATATAATTTGGATCAATAAATTGTGTTCCACTATTATTTGGATATTTAAATATACCTTTCATTATGCCATACCCTCTTTTCCACGTCTGTTAAATGCACGTTGTATAATATTTTCTATGTTTGCTTTGTTCTCTAATAAGAACTCTGTTCCCGTTCTTGAATCTATTGTGTTTAAATTTATAGTTACATTTGGTGCTGGTGATAATTGATCCATTGGTGTTATGTTTGCTGGTCCTGTAACTATCTCAGGTCCATTCTCGCCTGTTATACCAAACTTGTTTGCACCAAGTCTACCACCATCTGCAAAAAAGCCTCCAAACAAACTACTTGCACCACTTATCAAACTGCTAAAGAAGCCACCGCCTCCTCCGCCGCCCATGCCACTAAAGATACCACCCAACGCATTGCTAATACTTGAACCACTTGTTAGTGCTTCTGTTAATATACGTGTTAGTGATTGTTTAAAGAAACCTTCAAAGTCTGATAGTGATAATTTACCATCATCAAATGCACTTGTCATTGCACTTAAGAAATCATTGTTTATTGCGTCACCTAAGTTTTCAAATTCTTTTGATACTGTTGTTGTTGTTTGTACTGTTGTTGTAACAACGCCTTGATTCATACGTTGAAATTCTGCTATAACTTCATTTACCATATCTGGTACAATACTACCACCAACAACCTTTTGATACATATCATTAAAGAAGCCTTTGGTTTTTTCTGTCATGTCACCAACTGCACCTGTGACACTATCTTTCATGTTGTCAAATGTACCAACAACACCTTCTTTCAATTCTTTTGCTTTATCACCAATAGCACCTAAGCCGTCAACTACTTTTGTAAAGAAACCTACAATGCTTTCTACAATAGCCTTTAAACCTTCAAATGCGCCTTTTAAAGCCGGTATAGCCGCATCTACTAATGGACTTATAGCCTCTGCAATAAAACCTAAAACTTCAAATACTTTTTGCATGATCGGAAATACTATTTCTGTTAATACTGTACCAATCAAACCAAACACTGGTTGTAATGCACCAAATGCCGCACTAACTTTGTCTACTATTGCTGGCATATTTGCTAATAAATTTTGTGAAAATTCTACCAACATTGGTAACAGAGGTGTAATTGCATCAGTCATCATCTTGCCTAATGCATCACCAAGTCTACCTACTGTATCATTAAACACTTCTGCATTTTGTGCCGCTTCTAATGGTATGATGTTTGAATGTTTTTCAACATCTGCCAGTGTTGCTTCTAAGCCTTCTGCTGTTGTGTTTAAACTTGCAAATTGTGCTTGAATCAATGGTCCTGCTCTACCACCAACTACTTTTGCAAAATCTTCTGTTGTAATCTTACCTTGGTTAAGAGCATTGATCATTGTTGTCAATAACTCATCACCTGTTTTTAAGTTACCATTTTGATCTTTAAGACTGTCACCTAATTTGTCTGTGATTGCTTTGTATGATTTTTGCCCTTCAATACCTGCTTGAATTCTGCTGGTTGTTTGAAGCATTGCTCTTTCAAATGTTGCGGCATCAATACCCGCTTCACCCATTGCTTTTCCTAATACTTGAAAACCTCTAAATGCATCATCACTTACTGCGGCACCTGCCGTTCTTGCACTTTTTGCTAAAGCATCAAAATCATCTATTGTGCCTTTAATTTTTGCACCAATACCAAACGCGGCAAGAGCGGCACCTGCGGCACCAAGTGCGGCTTTAAATTTGCCAGCACCAGTAGCCATACCTGCCAAGCCACCGTTTATTTTATTAAACTGTTTACTTGTGTTATCTTTAGCATTAATATTAATAGTATAATCAGCCATTATCTTTTCCTTTTAGCCGCATCGGCCTTTAATTTAAAATATTTAGCCCAACCTCTCAGTTCAAATACAGAGACATTGTGCATAACCCATTCAACAGTTTGACCCAGTTGTTCTGCTAATCTATATAGCATGAGTACATCTGAGTCTTCCTTTAGTTTCCCAGAGCCTGGTCTCCTTCGCCCTCATTGTTCATTGCTGTACATATTTTGATAATAATATTTGGATCTACTTCTCTCATAAGTGTATCTTTATCACCAAAATTAAACATTGGTTTGCTATCTTTATCTAATGCTCTATACATCAATGTCTCTACCAATGCTTCAGCAAGTTTACCTTCTGAATGCAATTTAATTACTTTGCTTTGTTGTGCGAAAGTTGTTTGTGGTTTATAAAAGACTGTTGTGTTCCATTCTGGTACTTCAATCTCTTTCATACCATTTGCTAACTGTGCTCTAAAGTGTTCTTTTGCTTGTGTTAAAACTGTCATTGTCTGTTTTTTCCTTGTCATTATTTTTTCCGTGTTCTTTTAAGAGCAGGCTCTACCACTCCTTGTGGTGCTTGACTACTCCAAAACCCTCTTGGACTCTTGCCATCTAATACACCAATATATGGTGCTTCGTTTTTGGCAATGGGTATAAGTCCGCCACTTCCATTAAAGATACCTTTGCCTGTGTATGTTGTTTTCCAACTGTTACGAGCAAAACCAGTTCTTATTGGTGTTGTGGTCTTTAAGTTTCTTACAAAATCTTGTGTAAAGGCACGTAAGTCAAGTGATGCTTGTTTACTTAACCCGCTCATTGTATTACGTGCCTTACTCATTATTAACTGCCCGCTGTGTCGTCAACAGTTAAAGCACCAGTTCCTTGGAAACTAATACTTGCTGTAACTACATCATCTACAGTCGCAGTAACTTCAACACCTGTACAGATTACAGAACCTGAGTATGATACATTACCTGTAACACCTCCTGGGTAGAAAATTGCCGCGTAAGTTGTACCTACTACAATTTCTCCTGCAACCAATTGTGATTCGTTGTCTTCTGCCGCCCAAACTACATCTGCTGACCCTTCAAAACTTTTGATGCCTGCTAAGAATGATCTATCAGCATCTCCCATTGTCGTTGTGTCCGCAACGTCAACAGATTGTGATACAGACCAGTCTGTGATTTGAGCAACTGCTGTGCCGCCTAAAGTTAGAGCGCCACCTTTACCATGATATGAACTTGCCATGTTTATTACCTCTCTATGTTATAGTGTAATGATGTTCTACATTAAACACCATTCTTAAAGATGCATAAGGAGCACTCTCTCCTACTGCAACTGCCTCAACTCTTGCAAGGCTAATATCTTTTGCATATGTACCAACAGTTCTGTCAGTCATCAATGCTTTTTCAATTCCCTCAACAACAACATTTCGCTGTGTGTCCCTTGACTTACCACCAACAATTACAACAACTTCAACATCAATTATACCTCGTCTAAGTTTTTGCATTGTCACATCTTCTATATCTTCATTTGTGGTTTCAACGTATACAGCAGGAAAGGCTGTCTTTGGTAATTCATCAACTACTATTGGATCTCTTTCAACTTTTCCAAGTTTTGGACTGTTCATAGCCTTTAAAAGACTTACCAAGTGTGATACAATATCTTCTCTTGTACTCATCTGTATAGCCTATCCTGTTTGTATTCATTAACTTCACCAGCAGATATAGAACCATCTCCATCATCATCGTACTTGATACCTAAACCAAATTGTACATCCATTTCTTCTTGAAATCTTTCTTTGTAGAAAACAATTTGTTCTCTGAATGGATCACTCTCTGGTCTAAATGTTGATAACTTTGGTAAGATATGATGACTCAATGCTTTATAAACTGTGGCTCTGGTCCATTGACTTTCAACAAGTTTTGTTTTGCTAAAGTCTGTTGTGTTGTGGTGATTATTATACCATCTTATTTGTACAAGATTACTAACATCTGTTTCAGCCTTGGCCAAATCATCTGTCCAGTCATCAACGCCTTGTTCAAACATTTCTGGTGCATATTCACGTATGTCTAAGTTTGTGCAAAATGCCATTGTCTATCTCCTGTTTAGTAAGGGCGGTTAGTCCGCCCTTACATATAACGATTATTATGATTCGTTAACAATCAATACTGATCTGTTAGCATCAATCGCGCCTATTTCTGCGTGTAGACTTGCTACCACGTCGACCCCTACCGCCGCCGCACGTCTTGCAACTTCGATGTCTACGTTTTTTTGCATAGCAATTCTGTATGCATCTGCACCAAATACTGCCGCTTGGATGTTGTGTGAACTTAATCCTGCGTTAGCATCTGTTAAGTGTTGCGTTACAAACATCTGCATTCCCGCCAATGTTTGCATATAGCCTGACCTCATTGCCTCATTTTGAAGGTCTGAACCTGCAAATGCCGCATTTCCGATTGAGTTCATGATCGCTGAGTATGAACTTGCCGCTACTAAACAGTAAAGTTGACCAGTTTCACCTGCCGCACGAATTGTTCCGATTGCTTTAAACAATTCTTCTGTGTCAAGTGCTGATGTTGCTTCTTGTTCAGTTGTGTTGTTAGCGATTACATTGATTGCTCTTTTATCAAATTCGCTGGCACAAGCCTTCCCAAGAGATGTCCCAATTTCTGCTGGGTCAATTCCACCTAAGTCACGCACAACTGCCCGACTTGCGAAAAGTTTTGCTGTGATTGTATTTTTAGTGTCTGCTACTGCTTGAGCAGTAATATCATCAGTTGCCGCAGATCCGCCTGCGCCGTCTAAGATATCTGCGGTTGCCGCCGCTAACTCAGGAATTCTTACTAAACCACTTGGTGTATTAACGATTGGTATAATCCCACCAGGTAGAAACAGTGAATTCTCTTGAGCCGCATAAACAGTCGCCGCTTTTGCTTCAATACTAAACGCATCTGTGTTTAGTAATGACATTGTGTTGTTGTCTTTTAAAGCCGCCATTTTAATTACCTCTTATTATAATTTGCCCTGTGCTTTCATCTTCTTGTAAAGATTTCTATGCTCAGAGTTTGTCATGTCCATGTTGGACAAGTCAACTTCTGTTGACTTTTGTGGTGCCACATTTGACTCTGCACCTGTACCTACAGGTCCTGCTGACCTAAAGTATTGGTTACTTGCTAAGAACTCTTCTGTAAGTTGGCTTATGGTAAAAGGTTCTGCATCATCTGTAAATCGCTCTTTACCATCAGCGTCTACTACTACTGCTTTACCTGTTTCATCTAACTTAACAAAGTTCTTTAACAATGATGCAACATGATCTGGTGCCACTGCATTTGATTTAGATGCCGCACTAATAAGAGCACCATCAACTTTGATTGCTGTTAACTCATTTCTAAGTTTTGCAATCTCACCTGTTGATTTCTCTTTTTGTTTGTTCAACACCTTATCAAAGTCTTGTCGCTTGATCAGTTGCTCCTCTTCTATTGATTCTTTAAAGGTTCTTAAATTTTCAACCTCAGAAGGATCATAAGAGTATTTGGCTTTTGTCTGTGCCACACGTTTTGCAACAATGTCGTCCAACTGTTGTTGACTAAACATTTTGCTTTCTGTTTCCTGGCTTGTACCCTGAACTTCTGCACCAGTCTCAGTAGTTTCAGTTTTATCTATGATTTGATCTGTCATATCAGTATTCCTTTATGTTTGTATTTATTCATCTTCAATTGGCACCCAGAAATGCTGGCAGTTATAACCGCCTCTAACCACAAATGGGTCTCCTGGCTCCTTGCCTGGCCAACTTGAATTCCAGATATCATATATTTCATCTTCAGTATATGTCTGGCCTTGATGTTCTTGACACCAATCTCTACTCGTTCTAATAATGCCACCTTCGTATCTGTAACGTTTTATGCCTTGTCTTTTGGCTCTTCCTTTTGTAAATGCACCGTCAAATTGCATAACTGTATCATTTACTTTCTTACTTGCCAAATCACGTACACTACTTGTTACATTGACATCATTAATACGATCTTTTATTACACGTGTAGCACCGGCAACTTCTTCTGCTGTTGCTTTACCACTACGCAGTAAACCTGTTAATTTTCTTTGTGCTTTCTTTGCCAATGCGTCATCTGTTTCCATAAACACACCGCTTACTCTTGCTCTTGCTGTCTTTACAAGTGCATCAGTACCTACACCAGCCGCACCTGCTAATGTAAGAGCAGTTATAACACCTTCAGCACCATTGCTTACTTCATTTGCAACACTATTACTCATTGCATCACTTAGAGCACTAATAGCAGTTTCATCTTCTCCTGTTATTGTACTTTCACCTACGGTATCAAGTGCAATCTCACGTACTGCTTGTGCTTCTGCTTTTACAGTAGTACTATACTTGTTAAACTCTTGTACTATACTTGGTCTTAGAGCCTGTATATTACCACCACTTGTACTTACTATTTCTGCAAGTTTGTTTTCTAATGCTTTTAAATTATCAAAAACACCATCTTGTATATCTTGCATCACCTGATTGATCTTTTCAGCGTGTTGTTTTGGATCCATTATAATTCATCCACATGGATATAACCTTGATTACCAAGGTTAACGTGTTCTTCTTCTGTGTTTGCAACCACTGTATCACCTGTTGTTTTGTTTGTCATGATATGCGGTTTGAACCCTTCATTTGCTTCTGTTATCATCAAGTTTGCTTCTTCATCATCTTCAACTACCATATGAATCAATTGTCTATCAATTTCTTTTTGAAACATTGGGTTGTTTACACCACTTGCACGAGCCTTTGTTAGGAACTCAAGCCTTGCGTGTTCATCAACCATATCAAAAGTTTCTGAGTACTCAATATCAAACTCTTCTGGTAATGCAATGTTTTGCCAATCAGCCCATATCTTCCACATTTTCTTTTCTGTTTCTCTTAATGTATCTGATATATCTGCAAGACGGGCGTTAAGTAAATTTTGCTCCACTTTCAATGCAACACCTGACATTGGTTGTCCACTTTGTGCTTGTACTGCCTGTGTATGAGTCATACGTTTGATACTATCATTTAGATTTTGTATGCTTGATAGTATACCACTAACTGTACTATTACCAGGACTCAACAAGTATGGTTTTAATTGTGGATCCATATCGTGTGACATAGTAACAATTCCACCTGCACCTGCTGTTGCATCTGTATCAGGTGTTTTAACAAGTGTTGGGTGTGAACTTATACTAATGTTTTGCATCATCTCACTATACAAATTGTAAATTGCTTTTTGACATGAAGCAACATCTGCAACCAAACTAAAACCTATACCCATAGTTGGACTTGGTAATGGTCTATGATTTACAAATGGTATATAACCCAATGGGTTTTCATACTCTTCCATGTTTACAATAGCATCTGCTTTACCAAAATTGTCTTTGCTTACTGTGTATTTGTGTGTGTAATCTGGGTACCAACAAGTTATAATCATAGTTTGATCATTGTTGCTTTCAACAACTTTGATCATTTTCAATTCTTTTTTGCCAGCAATGTTACGTTCATAGTACCAGTCAAGTACGTTCATAGGACTGTACATGGCCGCATATGCTCTAATACCTAATTCAATTTCTTGTGCTTGTGTGTCTACCTTGTAACTTGGCTTGTCAATTAATATCCATTGATTTCCCATACACATAGCATTGTCATTTACAGTTTTCATAAAACTATTTAAACTTTGTCCTTCTTGATCTGTATCACTTAACCATTCATGTACCAATGGGTGTTCATGCATCAAACCCAAAGTTCTTTGTGGTAAGTTTCTAAACAACATACTTCTATAGATATCAATTGTTGTTGCAACTTGATTGTCAAGAGGTGTTTCTTTGATACGTTTGCCATATTGGTCACCAGGCGCATTCTCTTCACCAATATAACGTGTAAGAAATCTACCTTCACGATACTCTTCACCACCAACAAAACTTCTATACAGATAGTCAGCCTCACTTGAGTGGTTGTCATATTGTGGATGCGTGCCCAGTAATTTTTCCAAATCCATCATAATATTATTACTCCTTTAAGGGGTTATCCTGTATTTATACACTTTAATAAAGCCCAAAACGTTGTTGTGAAACCGGTTGTTCCACTTTTGGTCTTACAATTGGTGCTAACTTCCATATACCGTAGCCAACTGCATCATTAATATGATCGTAAACCCCTTTAGACGGCACACGGGTATTTTCTTTATATACTTGTTTGCTTAAACAACTAATAATGTTCTTGCATCGCTTATCTACTGTGAACTTACCTGCCTGCATTGCAAGATTTACCGAAGCAATTCTATCATCAACCCTTGGGTTAGTTCTATCAACAGCAAGTTCAATACCTGCTTGTCTTAGTATGTTATGGTCACTGTTGCGAGATGACGTTTTCATTGCTTGTCCACTCGCGTCAGGGTACCCTATAATTCTTTTGTTCTTGTATCTTCTTGTCAATTCTTCTGCCATTTCATAAGTGTTTGATTGTTCCATAAGTATTTCATCATAAAAATGAAAACAACCATCTTTGCTCAAATCAAATATTGTAGCAACCAGAGGCGTAACATTGAAATCAAGTCCAACTCTTATGACTCTTGTGTCTACTTCTTTGCTCTTTATGTACTCTGGACTCCAGTTATAATAACATAGTCCACTAAAGTTTACAAAGTTTGCCTCAAATTCTTGTTGAAATGTTTTCTCATCCATTTCACCTTTTGCGGCCTCTACTTCTTCTGGCACAACATTGCCACCTTCAACTGTTGTGAACTGGTAGGAACTCCAGTCTTCTAAGGCGTGAGCCTGCGTCCATAAATCTTTGAACCAGTTACCACCTCTTGGAGTTGATATAAGTAAAGCACCCCCTAACTTATCTGCTAAGGCCGGCCTACAAACCTCCGTCCACATTCTTGATTCCAACATTGCACACTCGTCAAGTATACAAAAATCCATGGATGTCCCACGGAGTGCATCGGGATTATCTGCACTACGCAAATAAATCTTTGTGCCATTTACAAGTGTTATTGTTAGATCACTTATGTTTACTTGTTTGATCCAACGCACTTCTCCCAACTTGTCTACCAATGTATCAAATATAATTTGCTTAACCATGCGGTAGGTCGGTGCAATATAAAAAATTTTACGTCCTGGTTGTCTTGCCGCACGTGCAATTTCCCATATTGCTAAAAAACTTTTTCCAAATCTTCTGCCTGCACTTACACAAGCAAACCTTGTTTGTCTTTCAAATATTTCTTTCTGAGCCGGACTCAATGGCATTATCTAATTTCTTTCTTTTCTTTCTTGACACCACCTGTGCCACAATAGATGCCAAAAAAACCTGCACCTGCTCCAACTACTACACTAACAAAACCTGCTTGTGCTGTTGTAGGGTCACCAATTGCCATAAACCATGTTGTTACTGCATAAAAGGCATAACAGTACATAGCCATCAATAGTCTTGGTATAAATCTCCAATTACCCAATAGTTCTGGTATTTCACATTTGATGAAATGCCATGTATTTTTAATCATTGATTTTAATCTATTCATTTTAATTCTCCTGCCCGTTGCATCTTACGAATCTTATCTTCTGCCCAGGCTATTGCTGAAGGACCACCCCAACCTAAAAAAGCATAATAACCTTTACCAAGTTTTCCGCTATTTTTTTGTGCAAGGTAATTTGATTCAGCACGTTTAAGATAACTGTACATTCTTACTATAACATCAGGTGATAACGCCTTGCCTTGTGCAATTTGTTGTGCTCTTACTTTACCAACCTGTGTGCCCCAACGTTGTGATGGTGATGCATTGTCATTGTACTCAATAGCACGTTTTGCATCTGTCATCATTTGTTTATTTGGTTTGTACGGCATCTCTTGCTTTCTCTAATATCTTTCTATCTTGTTGTATCAACACTGGTACTGGTGTTGAATGTCCACCATATTGTTTGTGCGAATACAACCATTCTTCATGTTGTCTCTTCTCATTCAATCTATGATGTATATTGCATAACTGTCTACCACTTGCATTTCTATGTATCCACATTCTCGCAACATAATCATCAAGAGGTTGTACATTGTGTTCACCTCTCCAGTCTTGTATGTCTATCTTCTGCTTCTTCCAGTACATCTTACTCCAAGGACATACACCAACTATACTTTCAAAGTATGCGGTCCAGTCAATGTTACTTTCTCTTGCCGCCTCTTTTGCCACCACGTTTCTTTTTCTTTTTCATAGCCATTATATTTTATCTCCTATATAACCTACAACAATTGATACTACCATAAGGCCTAATACCCAAAATAATCTTGTATCCATTTTGTTGATCGTCTTGTCCATTCGAGTCATATCTTTCTCGATATGCGATAAATGGTTGTCCTTGATTGTCTTAATATCTTGTTTAATGTCTTGAATGTCTTTGGTATTCTTTTCAGTAACTTCCATCCATTCTTTGTTTGAGCCTGCCATTAACTTGTTTCCCATGGTAATACATTGTTGTCATCAGTGTTTAGATTATTTTCTGACTGTCCAAGTGTGTTCTTTCCAAGCCAAATTAGCATGGTTGGATTTCCTTCATCTACTGCTTTACGGTATTGTGCTCTACGCAATTTTACTTTGCCTTCACTCTTACCATTAGCAATTAGATCAAGGTTTTCTGCTTTCTTAATCACATCAATTGACACACCCATAACATGGGCTATTTCTTGCTGAGTACATTGTATCTCCGCAAGTTTACGTATCATATCTTTTTGCTCTGATGTAAACTCAATTTTTTTCATTAGTGTAAGTCTACCCACGCACCGTTTGCTCTCACTTGTAACTTGTGAGTTGTACCGTTGTACAACACCATACCATTTTGAATGTTATGCAATGTACCACGTTCTGTTGTTGTGTAACTTGGGAACTGTACTGGCACGTTTGATTTGAATCTCTGTGCATCAACATCAACTTGACCATTACCATTTGGACTGTCTGAGGTTTGATTACCAATAGCACCTTCTGCGTTACCATCATTGTTGGCACCACCGTTGTTAACACTTATTACTTTCATTCTGTTGCCAACGCCATTTGCTTGATACTCAGCACTTACTCTACCAACTGTAAAAGTTTCTGTGTCTGATTCAACTTGATATGTAACACTATTTTGTACATTGTCTTTGATACCATTACCTGAATTTAGATAACCCTGTAACACATATGTCTGCGAATTGTGTATGTCATCACTTGCACTATCATTCATGTTTGTTAGAACTTTTAGTGTGTGCGGTTGAGTGTTATCACCAGTGATATTTGTCTTACCACTTATGTTAACATTGTCACTGGCTACATTACCAACTGTCATATCAATGTCATTGGTACTTGTTAGTTTAAGATTGTTTGTACCAAGTGTTTTGATTTCTAAATTACTACCTGATTGTCCTGATATAATATTAGCATCAACAATGTTGACACCATTCAAGTCAAGTTCTTTGCTTAACTGTACTTGATCACCACGACATTGAATGTATAGTGCACCATTAACACCAAGTACCAACCTGTCATCTCTTACAGTTATATCACTGTCACTACTTGCACCACTGGCTAATAGACTTACTCTATCACCTCTTAATACAAGACGTTTGTTGTTTGTTGTTTCAGCATCAATGTCAAATTGATTACTACCATTGTATGTAACATCTATCTGTGCTGTATCTGCACTACCACCACTTGGAGTTTTGGTTGCTTTTAAAACTAATTTTTGTTCAGCAATGGGAAATATGGTTAGATCATTTCCACTGGCTGATTGTAAGGTTGTACCACTTAGAGTTGTTGCTGTTACTGTTGTGATGTTACCATTGGTACCAGCAAGTGTGCCACCTGTTACAGTACCTGTTGTTGTGATGTTGTTTGCTTGTGCATCTAAGGCACTCTTAACTCTTATACCACCTGTACCTGCTGTAACGTCTAATCTCTGTCCACTTGCACCAACACTTAGATTGTTTGAACCAAGGTTGATTGTGCCTGGTGCGGCACCACTAAAGTTACTAAAGAAACTGGTATCTGTTTCCATGTAAGTTCTTGAATCGTCTGCTAATACTACTGCATTTGAACCATCTGTACTAACATAGATCTTCTTAGCACCGGTATCCATTGCTATTTCATTTGTCTCTATACTTCCAGCAGGAGAACCACTGCCTCTTTTTGGTTTGATTTTAACACTCATTAATATGTTCCTCCATCAGCATCATAGTTCAAGCCTTCAATATGACTTGCCGTTATTGCACCTTGTGCTCTTGCATTGGTGAAATATAGATTACTTGAGCCTTCTGTGATTTCATCACTGTTATCTTTGGTTGCGATTTGTGTGGCTATGTAAGCCTTAACACTCTGTTGCGAGGGTACCTTTGTTGCACTATCTGAAGCAAAATTATCTTCATCTACTATTGCATTGTTTACCCTTGCATCTGCTCTGGCCGTGGTAAAGTATAGATTACTACTACCTTCACTTACTGTATCAGTATCACCTTGTGTGTATGTTAGTACACCTGTTGAACTGTTGTATGCCAACTGTGTGCTTGATTCTGATATAGCCGCTCTTGCTCTCGCATCTGTATAATAAAGGTTACTTGAACCTTCACTTAAATTATCTGTTGTTTTGGTTCCAAGTCTTGTATCAAATGTTGCATTGAAATCTGCACTTGCTAACTTGGTTGCTATGCTGTTTGTTACTGTTGTACTAAAGTTAGCATCATCACCCATTGCCGCCGCTAATTCATTCAATGTATCTAAAGCACCTGGTGCTGAGTCTACCAAAGCATCTATCTTTAATTGTGCTCTTGCATCAGCACGTGCATTGGTATAGTATAAATTGCTTGAACCTTCTGTTATTTCGTCTGTGTTGTCTTTGGTAAGAATCTGTGAAGCCACATATGCTTTGATACTCTGTTGACTTGCACTCTTGGTTGCACTATCAGAAGAGAAATTGTCTTCATCAAGTAGATTGTTAGAGATTCTTGCATCTGCTCTCGCATTTGTATAATAAAGGTTTGAACCTTCTGCAATGTTTGCTGTGGTTAGTGTTACAGCGCCTGTGGCACCGTTTACACTTGCTACTGCACTTGTAATTGTAACTGCCGCTGGTGTTATGTTGAGGCTGATTACATCATCTGCTTGTGTAACTGTTACACCAACATTTGAATCGCCTTGTATGCTTATGCTTCGTGTTGCATCTGTTACTGTGGCTGATAGTGTACTATCACCTGTTTGTGTAACTGTATAACTGTTCATTATGCTGTAACTCCTTCACGAACGTCTGCAACTCCCTCCAGCAATCTTGTTTTCTTTGAACTGGTGTCAGTCATTACTACATCGTAACGCCAACTACCTGGGTCCATACTTGCTGTTTGTGTGTCAGTTAGTTCTATGCTGAATGTACCAGCACCTGCATCTGTTATACTACAAGTGAATGCAATCGCATCACTGTCTGCTTTCTGCAAGTTTTCTTTTAGTTTACCAGCGAATGCATAACTGGTAATGTTTACTATTGAACCAGATTCTTTGATCTGAAAACTACGTTTAAAGTCTGCATTCTTGTTTATTGTTATATTGTATTGTGCCGCTGAGCCGCTCATATTAGAAACTCCTTAATAAAAATTCCAAGCCTTGATAACTCCATGTTATTAGGAGGTATAGTGTGACCAGATGGACCAGTGCTGTCGAGGCTTTAATTAGGGGTAAGAATTCTTTCATCATAATTGTTCTCCTTGTTACAATGTTATTTATGATAGCAAAAAAGCCCGGCCAAGGAGAACCAGGCTAAATGAATACCCCTATCCATTCACTACTATTTAAGGCTTTTTTGTTGTTTTTTAGTGGTATGATAATGAAAAGCCTTGTGATTGCTGGGTTTTTTTCTGGTTGACAAGCAAGATATCTTATAGTATAGTATATATATTGTTAGCAATTTTGCTAATGTAACACAAACAAGGAGTAATGAAAATGACTACAACTACAAAAAAATCTCATAAAGAAATGATGATCGCAAGAATGTTGAATGATGATAAAGAGAGATTTCACCCAGACTTGCACGGTGCTTTAGAGCAGAGACATAAAGGTATAAAGATGGAGCATCGGACTGGTAAAGATGGCATTTTGTCAACTACTATGTTTTCACCATATGATATGTATGAAGAGGCTCATCAAAAGGCTTTTGATGCAGAGGTTCAGGCATTTATTATCAAAAACAAGCCAGAGGTAAAGAGGTTATTTGCTGACTATCAACGTATAGAAGCAGAAATGGCCAAGGCAGATGATGCTATTAAGAGAAGCAGAGATGCCAACTCACACAACTACAGTATGGGTAGAAATGCTTGGAAAACTATTGCAAAAGATCTTGGTATACACAAGTATCTTACAGATAATGGTGGTTTAAGTAAAGCAAAACTTATGCGGGCTGTAGATAAAATTGGTAAATCAGAGGCTACTGTGGTACTTGAAAAGTACAACAAACAGTATGTACCGG
>Ga0181380_1000289_pt1 | contig 23080 bp, 27 predicted proteins | sample 3SPOviralmetaG_FD_130116 | JGI IMG/M metagenome (GOLD analysis project Ga0181380, IMG submission 130116) | Marine viral communities from the oligotrophic San Pedro Time Series (SPOT) site, San Pedro Channel, CA, USA - 3 SPOT_SRF_2009-08-19 | ecosystem: Environmental > Aquatic > Marine > Strait... | reverse complement strand
CTCCCCCACCGCGGAGGGTGGGAGGCCGTTGTTCTCCGCGAAACGGGTGAGCTTCTCCGCGAACATAGTTACCTCCCTACCCCCCAACCGAAGTTGACCCCCCACTTTGTCGTAACCCCACCTTTTTATTTATATTTATGCTTCTACGGTTTTTACAGTTAAGTCACCTGCATACTTTGTGATAACTTTGTAGCTAGATAAATTTAGAGAATCTATGAGTTCAGATACTTTATTCATTATATCGTCATCTGATACATCTTTCATGCACCCAACAAACATCCAACCATTATGATTTTGTATCTTTGACCATTTACCCTGAGCTGCTTTTAATTCTTCCTTGATTAGTACTGTACTGTTGGTCTTATCGGTTGATACCAAAAGTAGAGAATTTTTGTATTTATAAACATCCACTGGAATTTGTTTTTTAGTTGTGTTGGGATTACAAACTTTCTCTAATTTTTCAATCTTAACTTTAAAAGATGCACATTCTTTTTCTAATTTACTAAGTTCGATTTTCATTTGATTAAGTTGTTCCGATAAATTCTGAGTATCATTCATTTCTTCAGTATCAATCTTAGTCTCTGCCTCGGCCAAAAACTCTGTCATTTTAATTCAAAAACTTTCTCCCAGAAATTTTGAGAGACTAAATTATGTCGTAAAATTTTCTATTTTTTAAAAAATAAAATATATTTAATAATAAAATGTTTCTTTTTAAGTCGTGCGGTGACTCAATTGATGTAGTTCTTGGTTTTTCGCTAATTGCCCTAGCAATTTTAATGTCTATCATTTACATTGATGCATGGAATAACCTAAAGGATGATGAAGAGAGAGGTGAGAAGTGGTGGCAGCTAACCATATCTATTGCTGTTCTTGTGATTGTTTCTTTCTACCTTATGTACCAGGGTTACCTTGCTTTCTACGCTTAAGCTGACTTCTTCTTTCTCGGGGGTTTAGGGTTAAATTGTTTAGCTTCTTCAAAAATTACGTTTAGATCTTCTATCACCACTTCAAAAATAGTATCAAGCACACTTTTTAATTGGTGATCGAAATAATAGTAATAGTCAATGTTTAACATGTTATTTACAGCATACTTCGGATCTTCTACTTTTTCAAACTGTTTCAATTTTGGATCTCCCTTTATAAAAACATAGGGAACTCTTTCTCCAACTGATGGACAATTAAATGGATCTCTTTCTTTCATTTTTTCAGCAAGAGCAACATGTGGTAAATTTGGTAGCATCTTTTTGAAAATTACCTGCTTATTACAACTGGGGCATATACTTTCCGTTTTAAGTAATTCTTTCGGTATAGTCATGATCTTCTTACCATTTTCTTTTACGTACCAATTTTTATCACACTCTGGACACACACCTTTCTTCTCAAAAGAGTATCCCTCTCTAAAAGATTTAGATACAATAAGTTTATCAATTGGTACTCTACCGTTTAAAAGATCGGATACACTCTTTTTAGCCATATTAATTGCAAGATTTACATTTTTGTTATCTAATCCAAATTTAAACTCATATATATCATTTAGTAGCAATGTTTCGAATATTTCTACACCCTGTTCTTTTACATAATGACACGAATCGCGACGCTTAATTTGAATACCCTTGTAATCAATGTAATCATACTTTTCGGGGTTTGTCCAAATAACTGTGGCGTATCGCTTTTTAGTAAATAAGTAGAAAGGATACATGATCTTTTCAAACTCTAACTCCATAGGTTTCTTGAATAATTTTTCCGTAATACGACTCGCACATTCTTCACTTAATCTGAAACATTCTAAAAAGTGTTCTTTTCCTTTGTATGGTGAATTAAACTTAACATATATTGAATCCGTATCTCCGTACACAACTTCACAATCATAGTTCTCCTCCGCAAACTGTTTGGATTTTTCAATCGATCTTCTTCCCTCTGCAGTAACAGCCGATGCAATTCGTTTATCTGGTAATCTACCATATGTAGCACCAGTAAATCCGTAAATACTATTCATAGAAACCTTAATGGCTAACTGCTGTCCATCATAAACCATGTACATATCAGGTGTCGCGGTCTTCATTAACTTCTTGATTCTTTTCCGCTCTTTCCATAACTTTTCTAACATAACAGGTAGTAACCCTGGAACATTTTGTACAAATTTTACTTTGTATTCTTTGCCATCAGCATCAATCCATTCGATCAGTTTGTATTCTATACCCTCTAGATTATCATATTCATCGTCGTCCACAATCGTCGAGTAGCAAAAATTATTAGCAATCATAATACTCGGGTATAGACTTGCAAAATCTAATCCAGAAATAGGACTGTAGTAAGCACCAGGTACAGCGTTTAGTACTGTCGCTCCAGTAAAAGAATCCGTTTGAACAGTGTTATAAGGAATAGTTGGAACTACAAATCCGCTATTTCTAGCTTCATACAAAAGCTGACTAAATACCTTGATCTGTTGACCCTTCAACTCGATGTAACTAATAGGTACCCGCGCAACATTTGCCATACCAGTAATATTAGTTGGAATACAAAGCTTAATAAATAAATCTACAACTAAATTTGTATCCTGAACACAATACTTTGCAACTATTGCAATATCATCTTTTGTACCATCTAACTTTAGGAAAATATCATGGGGTGGTAAGTCATCCTTCTTATCTCCAGTAAAGTGAAGAGCTACATTATCTAACTTATAAGAATCTAATTTGTGATCCCTTTTAATAAGCACCATCAGATCTAGATTTGTAATACCATAACAATGCATAAACTTGAAATTATTATCACCAACCGCATTCGTGCTTAATCTTTCTTCCCGAAAGTAAGCTTCAAAGTTTAAAATACGAGATAACTTTTCTAGTAAATAAAGACAGTTAAACTTTTTGCAGCGGTAGTACAAGTACTTCCAATCGAAATCATAACTGTTATAAGCAATAATAAAGTCTGGATCTACCTTTTCTATCAATTCAACCCAGGCTTTTATAACACCAATTTCGTTATCCATAACATCAATTTCAATATTTTCCAGAGAAGAACATTCTCCATCAACAGGACTTTTAATTGTAGATACATGCTTTAACTTTTCCTTTGTTCCGTACTTCATAAAAGTTGTACCAATCTGAGTTACACAGTCAAGATCTTTCTTATAATCAGGGAAACTCTTTTTGTTGTGAGAATTACACTCTATATCAAAGCTTGCAACAATAAAGTTAGCTACACCCTCTTTGTCACTTTTCTTCACTTTATCATACCTGCATGTATAGTCTAACTGACACCTAGATATAGGTTCTTCTGGTTCGTTAAGATTTCTGTACTCTACCTTGATCCAACCAGCCATGTTAATGTCTTGAATGTGTGAAAATCTAATAAATGGCTCAATGTTATGTTCATAAATATCAAACTTTAGTCGTTCTGTAGAAATAGATGTTATCAGTGGTAACCTAGAAGTGTCCATGTCACCTTTTTGCTGATTACCAACGGGATTCCAAATAGTCGGGTAAAAGTAATACTTAGACTTATTGTAAGCCTTAAGATTTGTGAAAGTTAATCTTAAATATTTTTGTTTTTTGTTGTTAGTAAACTTTTTAACTGTCACCTTATTACACAGAAGTATCGACTGAAAAGAATTTCCAAAGCGAGACTGTAATTTATTTTTTAACACGCCCGTTTCGTAATCTCCCCACTTATCTTGCAATTCATCTGGTACTTTTATGTAGTAAAATGGTGTAAAAGAATCTACGCGGATTGAGACACTGTATCCATTTGAATCAACACCAAACATGTATATTTTGTAAAGAAGAGCAGAATCTTCATCATCAGGATCGTCATGTTCATCATGAGCTTCCCACGTTAATACCTGAAATTCTAAATCTTCAGTAGGATCTATACTTTGCTTCTCTCGTATAAAACCCTTCATTGTTTACTTATATTTATAGCATATTTTTAAGCTGGATTATCTGGCGTAATATTTAGCTTGCATCGAAGACTGATATACTTGCGATCAAGGGTGTTGTAATATAGTTCTAATTTACTTTTAGTTGGTATATCATCCGAATAAGTATCAATTAAATTTAAGAATCCACGACGAGATGTAAAAAGATGAATGTAGAAGTCGTGCAAAATAACCAATGCATTTTCTTTAACTGTAAACTCGTTGTCTCCCGTTATTACTCCCGATAAAAAATCAATTTCTTTGGTTAATGTGTGTGCCATAGTTTCTATAAATTTAACTAAACAATCTCTACAATCTCCAGATACATATCGCCTTATAGGCTGAAAATGTCTTCTATCTATATCTATCTCATTATCTGTCTTAATTATAAGTTTTTCGTACTTAGCTAAATTACTAATGATTTGTAAATCTCTCAATAATTTATCTATTTGGGGTTGCCTGTCTTCCAATATATTCATTAACTTTACTTAACAATTAATTTCTTCTAAAAATTTATTTATTTCCATATAACCCTTTACAACAATTGTCTTATCTTTACCATCCTTTTTAACAGAAACTACAGTAGTTGGAACAACATCTGCGCCGTGAATTTGTTGTAATTCTGAAAACCCTGGGTGGTCGCTCGTTTTTAATTCGTGTTGTATATCATGCTTATTTAGCTCTTCGACCCATTTTTTACAATATGGGCAACGATTACTTGATAGTACTAAAATCTTTGTAACACCGCAACCCGATAGCTTACCTGGTAATTTATCTTCTGTCATTTTTTCAGTTGTATAAAATCTATCATATACAATCTTAATTACAAGAGTGATAATAACCAAAACTAGTAAAATATTTACAAATGTATCACAGCTTACCTTCATTTAATACAAATTAATATTTTTTTTACGATATTACAGGAGTGCTAAATTACTATCATAGATTTAGTCGACAATGAAAGTTCTAGTGCACTGCGACAACTCATACAACAATCTAACTTACATTTCTCATAAGTTAAAAGTTTTACACGAACCATACCCAACAGATGATAATGTAACAGAAAATTTAAATAGTGTTATTATGTTTTATGGATACACTTACCCAAAAATTAGAAAAGCTATGAAAGATATAAATGCTAAAATACTCATGCGTTATACAACCGAATTAAGCACGTGTATTAAATATGTTAATGCAGTTATTCTTTTTCATAACTTTACAGAATATAATAACGGTAATGATATTATTATTGATATCTGCGTAAAGCATAATATTCCTCTATTCTTATTTAGTGGTCACACTCGGGGGTGTCTTACAAATGTTAAAGGTGGAGATCTAGTTATTTCTAACAATTATAAGGAACTTATTAAAAATGTACCACTGAATATTTGTAGAGAGTTAGATTCTAATCTTAAATTTTTACCATTGGCAAGTTTTAAGATTAGAAACTTTGATAAAACCATGGGACTTCTGCGATCTCACTACGAAGAACTCAAAGAAGAAAAACTAGAAAGATCCATCAGGCGAATCTAAACGCAACATGACTGTGCCTGTTTCATACCCTGACAAAATAATTTTGTCTTTGTTTCATTTGTTATATTTTTTAAATCTGCAACCATATCATATTTTAAATCGAGTTCTATAGAGTATTTACTCTTATCTTTATCTAAACTATTTTTACCCATGATCGTGTAAATTATTTCTCCAATATACCCACTTAAATTTTCAAAACATTCTTCGGAACATTCTAAATCTTTTAAAAAAATTAAAATAGTTGTTTCGTCAATTTTTTTATTTAATTGAGTATGAGAATTTCTAACATCACCGTCCACGTAGTATTTACCATTTATGTAATATGGAGGAAAAATAAAAGGAACACTACATGATGCTATAACAGCATCTAGAACCTTGACAGTTGGTGAGTCACTATCAAATATTACAGTACTTCTATCATTTATGCATGTAGTAACTATGTTTATTTTTGTTTTATACTTTTGTTCGAACTGTGCTATAGTTATATCTTTACTTTCTTTCTTTTCAAATATTTCATTAAATTTTTTAAATACTCTATTTCCATTTAGAGTAAATTTATTAAGTAGCTCATCTACATCGAAGTCTATGACTTCTTTGAAGTCTATTTCTATAATCTCATTAAATATTTCTTCGGGGGTAAAACCTATAATTATTAGAACCCCTATGTAACTACCGATAGAAATTCCACAAAATTCATCTATTTTATCGATCTTTCCAGCTTTATATAAATAGTGAAGACTACCAATAAAAGCTAATCCTTTGTAACTACCACCGCCAATAATAAGCTTCATTATATACTTATTAATATTTTAAATTTCAGGTTCTTCATACTGTATTAGAAGTAAATGATAGTTCGCTTTCTGAAGATTATCATTAGCTCTTTTTAAATACATTGTACCTAAAGCTATATTTTCATCTTTTTGAGCCTTTTTTGCTAAAGTCACGAATATTTTATAGTTAGCCATAGCCATATTAAATAATTTAGTATGTATATTTTCATCAACCGTTCCAAACTTAGCTGATTTTGGATATTTATACCCTGGTGGACACATTGGTTTTGGGTTTGGGTAGTCTCCAAACTGAGAACACTTTCCTGGTCCTGTCTTATTTGGATTATACCAAGGCGCTGGACATATAATATTTGCATCTTTTCCGTTAAATTTTAAACCACTTGTGGTACATTGACCAAACTGGGAACACTTCCCAGGTCCTTTTTTATTGGGATTATACCAATGTGCTTTACAGATAATATTTGCATCTTTTACGTTAAATTTTAAACCACTTGTTGGACAACTCTTCATTTTAAATAATCGAAATATTTAATTTTTATCTACAATAGAACACCCATTATTTTCACAAGGTGTCGAATTGATACTTCTTCCACAGTATCTTACTGGTCTTTTACTATAGTCAGTCGGGTCATAAACTCCTATTTTAACAGCAGTCTTGACTATATGGTCCATGTTCTTTTTAAACTCAGCACCATGACCAATTTTAACAGACATAACATGAGAAAGTTCGTGTAGACAAACAAATATAGTATCGTTAAAATTTTCAACTACACCATCTATGTCCGTTAAACATATTCTTAATTCTTGATCTTTATTTTTAACATAAGCAATATTCTTGTCTTTCTTTGGCATCTCGTTAATATCAATCCTGCTAAATCGTTCCTTTACGCGTTTTGCATCAGCTTTTGTAGGAATATTATTGTTATATAGATGATCTACTAACGTCTGAAGCTGCGTTCTAATTTTATGAAGTATCTTTAGCTTCTTTAGTTTATTCTCTGGTTTGTCTTCTATAACTCTATAATTATACCCTCGAAATTTAACGATAACTGTGTTATCTACATGATAAGGTCTATAAAATATTAGTAAAATTAATAATATAGCGATGAATAATAATATCACCATTTAATATGTTATTTAGAAATTTAATTAAGATTTTAGGATTAACCCCGTGGGAGATAAAAATACCCTGGTATCTAGACTTCTTCATTATGAAACGAAAAGCATCATCGGGTGCAACTATACTGATTAAAAAGCATAGTCCCAGTACACTTTCAAGTTACAGTCCAGCTCGAGTAAATAACATTTACGTAGAAGATGTTCACCTTGATTATAAAAGCTGCACTTTTCGAGATTTTACTAAAATATTATTTTATAACTTATACTATCTAATTATATTTACTAGTTTATGTATTCAGCCTGTTAATCTAATTATAGAAGCTTCAAAAAATGAAGATTTAAGAATAGACTATGTTAATCTATTTATACTCTATTCATTATTACCAATTAATTATTTATGGTCTAAGTACTATTTTTCTACAAGTCACTTCGAAGATTTCTTTTTAGTAACTAATTGGAAATGTACAGACTACTGCAATAAACTTTGTATATTTTCTATATTTGCATCATTCGGTTCAATAATACCTTATGTTATCTACACAAATCAACTGTCTCACTATTGGTCATATAACACTGAATACTTTTGGGTATCCTTCATAATAATTGAGTTTATTGGTAGATTAATTATACTTGTAAACACAGGTGTGTTTCTATTAGTCTTTAAAAATCACCTTAATACTATATCAAGGGTAATAAAAGATATTGAGACTCCAGGAAAGTATGATTTTCATTCTACTAATATTATAAGTTCTCTAATAGTTGATATAGCAACGATAAAATCCGAACTAGAGTGTTCAATTAATTACTTTACCTACATTATATCACCAACAACCGCAATTGGTACAGCAGGTGTTATACTATTCTGTCATCATAAATTTGTAAACAAGATACTATATTTTACATCAATTGACTACTACATTATAGTTGGGCTAATATACTATATACTTACACAGTTTATATTCTTTAAAATACTAATGAGCTATTCGTACAAAAGATCTATTATAAATCGCTACATAAATAGTAAAAACTTCATAACTCAGTACATAGAAAGAACAAACTTGAAAAAACCAACATCAAAAACTCACCAAGATAAAAATCTAATAATACTCGAAGAAGAATCGGCAACAACACTAGACTGGCTCATATTGGACAAACTAACAAAAGAAAATTGGATAGACTTTGTTATATTGGGTATATCAACCAGAGATGGTTCTTTAATTAAGAAGGTACTAACATTCTCTACATTATTTTATACTCTTCTAAAATTTTTTTAGTAAGGATTTTAATATAAAAAATAAATATAATTAAAGTTTAAATATGTATGGTCACAGAATAACTTTACCAGAACAATTTGACAAAAGACCCAATGTATTTAACAATACACAGAGCAATTTTCCACTCAGGGATAGAATTCTACTTACACTTGTAATGGAACCAAAGGAGAACTTTGATCAGGCTACTTACACAAAATTTAAGGCACGTTTAGGATCTGAAACTCTATATGATAGTTCAACTACTGTGGTCACTGCAACAAATGCGATGGGTGAAATAATAAGTGTAAGAGATGGAGAACTATACATCCAGGGTAACGTATCTGGTGCTAATTTTGATACAAATTCTTCAACTCTTAAAATAGATGAACTTTATGATGTATTCCTAGAAAGTTTAACAACTTTTAATTGTAAACCAGCAACTAGCAAAAATAATATGGCGTTTTTACTCAGAATTAATGACTGGAATGTTAGAAATAACTCTAATTTCCCGATTAGAAAAGGAATTATTATTCCAAACGAATCTGGAACAGGTGGATCTCTAACTTTTACTCATAAGGCTAGAAAATTAAACTACATCACTAGACTTACACCAGATAAGATTGTTGATATATCTGGTATGTTAAGTATGATGGATGATTCCACTATTTTCGCAAATCCAACTGCAGGCACTAGTTCTCTTCCAGATCCTCTACCTGATCCTATACCAACTGGAACTGATAGAGTAATAATAGAATTTTTACTAGTGCCCTGCAAAAGTTCGTAGTTTTATTTGTAAAAAGGTTTAAATATTATATATTTTTACTATATAATGATATCATTAGATGAACTTAACTACACAGAACCATTTGTGTTTGGTAATACACAATTTAATAGTATAGTTCAAGAACATATTAATCTTTCTTTAGTACTTGAACCAGCCACCCATTTCAATAGAAATCCAATAACAAGTAACCCAGATAGTCATTATACTGAATTTGATGCATTTATCGATACAGATAATTTTTCACTTACCAATGGTAACGTAACAGAAAATACCTTTGGACAGACTGTAGTTGTAGATCAACCAGACATTGACTACGTAAATGAAAATGGTGATATGACTCGCGTGGATGCTATGTATCAGCTTTACATTCAGAGCGTAATGACATATGGGTGCCGAAACAACGGAACTAAAGAGACCAGTGCATTTAAATTAAGTATACAGGATTATAACATTAGAAACAATTCTAATTTTTTAAATAGAAATCAAATTATTATTCCTAATGAAACACAACCAGGTATGGTAGACACTGTTATTCACTCATACAAGAAGTATAACTACGTTACAACTATAACTCCCAGTAAGATAATTAATATTAAGGGTGTAATATCAATGCTTGATTCAACTACTATTTTTAGAAGCCCTGATGAAGACTCTAATACCGATAGAATTATACTAGATTTTATTCTAGTACCCTCTGATCTGGTTTAATATGGTAGAATAGTTTAAAATATTTCGAATTTTTATTTACAAATAGACCATTTGCTAGAGTACAAATTGGTTTTTCTCCATTAGGAATTGCAATTTGTATATCTTCATTAGACATAGCCTTATCTTCTATAACTTTCTCAAGTTTTGTAAAAAACTTACTTAATTCATTTAAAATATCTTCTACTACGTGTTTGTAATTTTGAATATCGATAATACCATATTCATTCTCAGTTTCTACATCTGAATCATAGGTTACATTATTATGCATTTGCACTATTTTACCGCGGTTTTTACCCATTGCCATTAAGTAAGCAACTAATTGATATAGATCATATTCATTTTTACGAACGTTTTCCTTCTTCACTCTAGTTTTAATCTCGATAACTAAATCATCTTTACACGCATCATGTTTTCCACCAAAACACCAGTTACTATTAAGATTAAAATAGTACATCTTATCATTTCCAGCAGTGGCAGAAATATTTGACGTTACTATATGTTCACTATTTTTACCAAATGTAGTTTTTACATAGGACTGACTAGTTTCTCTAAAAGTTGCAATTTCTTTTTCAGTTAGTTCCATACCTTGTTCTTTCCTCAGTTTTTTTAGATTATCTTCCGCGTGATCTATGATCTTCTTAAAATCAGACGTTTTTGTGTTACTAGCTGAAATATTCTCAGCAACTCTCTCAATAACAGTAGAGTGATCCTTCAAAGTCTCTGTGGCTTTATTGTTACTTGTAATATAACCGTTTTTAATTAAAAAATCTCGGCAAGAATCTGGTGAATGTCTAGCCCATGAATGGAGCAAGACCTTTTCAGGGGGTTCAAATCTCATCTTTTTACATGCTGCGCCAATAGATGAAATCTCAAGATACTTACGAGTAGGCATACTAAAGGTGTATGTATCACGTCTTTAATACACTTTAATACATTTTTAAAATATCATATAGTAGTAATGGATATACCAAACCGTAAGTTTAAGATAATGCGCATGTTAAGAAACCATCAAGCTTTTAAGTTACAAAATGTACCTGAACACATCAAAGTGCAATTAGAGATAGAAAGAGCGCAAATAGTAAAGCAATTAGCAGACCATTTTGAAAATACAGATCAATTTATTAACATTTTAATGCAGGTATACTGGAGATGGGGTAATCTATATACTGTCAACTTTGCAACTACGGTTACTCTACTAATACAAGCTAATACAGAAGATAAGATGATTCAAGCACGTCAGCAACAACACATGATTGAATATGCCGAAGCACTCCCTGAAATAAAAAAAATGAAAAGAAAAGAAATGGAATCTTTAGAACTTGCCATGTCTGATCTACTAAATCCAGTAACTGATTTATCCGCGATGATAAAAGAATTAAATGTTAAAAAATCCAAAAAGTCCAAGATAAGCTAGTAGTACCACCAAGGGACATTTCTACCAGACCAGTTTGCTATATGTCTTTTTGAATGTCGATAGTAAGAGTGGTAAGCAAGTATGGGATTTTTAAGTTTAAGATTATCTGGCATTGCTTGTCTAAATACTGTCATGGGTTCATCGGGGAGAAGATCGGGGATTTCATTTAATAGTATTTTTAGTCTAGTTTCTGTTTTATGTATTTTACCATATCTGTAGGTGTATTCTCTACAGAGACAACAGAATAACTGATACAACCATATATAATTTGCACTTGATTCTCTTAGCCAAATAGAACATGGATGCTTCGGAAAACATTTTTTAAAAAGTAAATTCGATGGTGAACTACTCATCATATGATGACATGTGCTCAGTAATTGACCATATTCAGTAATCATTTTAACAACATGTTTGTCGCAGTGCATTTTTGCGCAGAGCATCGGACATAACGATAAAACAAAGATATTCATTTTAATTATTAACTTAACTAGAGTCTAATGTTATATTTATGTCGTAATTAAACTTTAATCGCACCAGTAAGTATTAATATAGCAAATATGAACGCGATGTAATTAAGACCAGGTATTAATGCAGTTACAATTAGTAATACCTTAAGTGTTGTATTTTTTACATATGTTGCAGCAACGATATTTACAACAAATATTAAGATGTGAATGATGATAAAAAACATTACTAAGTTAGTAAGCTCAGTAAACGAAATATCTAACTGATCATTTTGAGTTCTAATAATAGGAGTTGTAACTGGTTGTTCCATTTATGTAATATTTAGAAAATAATTTACTTTTTAATTTCTATATTATATTAGCATAGCGTGCATATGATTCTTTGTAGGTGTCTGGAGTTAGGTTTCCCATAGCGGGATAACCCAGTGCTATGTTTAGATCGGTATCACACTGTTCTGGACGATTGTCGATACCTGGAAATTTATTGTCAGTTGTTGTGTTACCGAAAGAGCTGCCACCACCCTCTAGAAAAGAGTATGGAATCTGTACACCCATCTTCTTAAGATTATTTACAACAATTCCAATTTCCTTCTTTGTATCTTCTGAGCTGTTAAGATAAGCTAAAGAATACTTACGGTAGTCTTCCGAATCCACTGGTTTTCTCTGGAGCTTTTCGCACCATTTTGTGTTAAGATCATCTAGCTTGAGTCTAAACCTCTTCCAGATGTATGTTCCATCTCCAGCTGGTTGTGGGATGTACACAACGGCCTTGCTATCATCAGTCTTTACTATATCACCAATTAGTATACCAGCCTTGTAAACGCAAGAATTCTGTAGAAACTTTAATTTATCCGCGTTACTCATCTTTACAAAGTCTTCCCCTTCTTCTAGAACAGGTTCTTCTTCCGAATCAGGTAATTCAATACCGAGACCACCAAGTAATTCCTTTACGTTGTCACATTTTGTAATAAAATCTGCACTATTTCTTTTTACGTAGTCCATCATTACAGCCTTAATAGTTTTGTCTAAAACTCCGTCCTTAGTCTTAGACTGAATCCAGTCTGCTATTTCTTCACAGTCTACGTCGGTAACTTCAGTTTCATCCGAACAGTTTTCACTGTCAAACTTTTCGACCTGAGTAGCTACTAATTTGTACTTACCGTCCTTCTTCTTGTAGAAATATACATAGTCTCCTTCCTTACCCTTTACCTTATCGATCTTGGAAATAATAACAGGATACTTTTCGCACTTATTCCTGAGAACGTCAATTTGAGAAACTTCGGGTAAACCTGGAGGAGGTGGAAGTGGAGCAGGAGGGAGTTCCGATTCTGCAGCCATGACCTGACTAGGAAGCTCACTGGGAAATTCCTCTACCTTCTGTAGACAAGCTCGTAATTTTTCAGCTGGAATATTTTCAGTCATAAATTCAATGAGACTCTGAGGAGACATCTTTTCGAGATCCTCGGGGGTCAATTGTTTACTCATTTAATTAAAACCAAACATTTTAAATAAACTAAAAATAACTTAACTGCTGAGTAGTTGGTACTGCCTTTCTATAGCTTGTCGATTATTAATTGCTAAAGTGTACAAGTTTTTAATATCACTTTCCTTCGTTAAAGATAACTTAGCAGCTATAGCCATTATCTTTTTGTCTAAATTTTCGAACTCCTTAAAAATACCCGTGTACTGTTGTATCTTAATTCTGATACTATTATCAAGTGTTTTATCTGCTAAAATTCTCTTGTAGCATTCGATAATTCTTAATCTCTTAAGACGATCATTGTCAGAAAACTTTATTGAGGTAGCTGTATCTCTGAGCTGACCTAAAAACTGCACTCTAATTTTATCCATTAGGTCATTTACTTTAGATTTGTTGCGGGTATAGTTTTTGAACTGAATATCAGTAACTGGAATATCTTCAAATTTAAAGTCACTATTCCAACACTCAATATTTTCGTTCATTACTAGATCGTTAGTCAATACACTATCATCTAAAATATCAGTTTCATCAGCTCTTACAGTAAACTTATCATCTTCGAAGTCTGCCCTCGTAAACTTAATTGGAAGGTCTGCCGAATTTGGATAAGAATACTTTCTACTGAGAACATCATTAAATGATACAATTTCTGGTACTGATTCTCTCATGTAGTTAACTAATGTGGATGGATTCTTGTAGTAGATCTGGTACTCGTTTTTACTAATCTGCTTCACATTTTCTTCTAATCTTATTAAGTTTCCATTCTTAAATAACTCACAATCTACTCCAACAGATTTGAGTTGACGTTCAAACTTATTATTGAGTGACGTCTTATCATTCGCAACAGAAATGATCTTTTGGTCAATAGATACATACTTTGTCCAATCTAACGATGAGAAAACAATTTTTAACGCCTCTGTTATAACATTTTTATTACTTTTAGACAATATAGATCTTACAGCAGGGTCAATATCCTCTGGTATGTCTTCTTTTCGAATGTTGGACTTACTTCTAAATTCATCGTAAACGTCATCAAACATTCTACTGACATCTTCATCTTCCACCTCATCGTAGTAGGTTGGTAGAATCCCAACGTGTTTAAATACATCAGTGTAGCGATTTTCAGGGGAAACATCCACGTGACTACACAAACGGAATCCTCGAGCTATAATCTGTTCTATCCTTGAATTATTCCACCATGGATCAAGTAGGTGAATCTGCTTCAAATTTTTAAAACTTACACCTTCTTTAATAGAACTTGTACCTAACATGAACTTTATTAGTTTACCATCAGCATTGTCAGGACTATTAAAAGTCTGTCTCGCTTTTTTAATAACATCTTTATCACTTTCAACCGATGGACTCCAGACGAAGTAACTCTTGTAGCTTTCTCCACGTTTAGGAAATCTAGAGTAGCCCATTGCATCTAGAACCGCACTAATTGCTTCTACCCCATAACCTAACCAGTTAGAATAAATAAATATTGTACCTTCAACACTGAGAGAAATCTCAACGATGCTACGAATCTTACTGGAAATTTTACCCAGTTTTGCCATGATTTCATCATAGGATCCAGTTAGTTCTCTCTTAATTAGCTGCTTATTCTGCTTAATAACAAGTTTTGTCTTTTCCGATTCTGTTAAATCAGACGCTGCTAGTTCGTCCGCCTCTGAGTAAAGAGAAGCAGCCTGGAAAGCAACGTTTATAGCCTGTCTTGCGTGAGTTAATGTACCAGATGCTTCAGACTCTGAGTGTTCATTAATAATTATACCTTCGTAGTTACCCGTTGATGAACCCTTATTTAATCTTCCGATGGTTCTGTATAAGTCTTGAACTAGATCTTTTCTAAGAGAATTAATGTAGTGCTTCTTATGAATGTCTTCCATGGGGTGGTAAATTTCAATGATTCTTTTGTAGGGATAAGCAACAGGGTTACCACCTTTAAAGTAGGATACATATCCAGAACACATATATTTAAATAGTTCTTGATTAATCATGCACGAGTTGAAATAATCAAGTCTTTCCGATATATCTCTCTGCTCACAGACCAGTCTATCGTCTTTTTCTACAATTTTTCCAACAAACATATTATAAAATAGTTCTGGTTTTGTAGGAAATGGGGCTCGGGGCATGAGTAAATTCATGGTGAGTGCCAGCTCAAATGCGTTATCATAAATTGGAGTTGCGCTTAAAAATACCTTACGAACATTTTTATTAATGTAATACTTTATAGAATTGTACAGTATCTTGTAGCGAATACCTCCAGCGCTGATAAGATTTTGAATCTCATCAATTATTAAGGTTGTTGAATCATTAAATAGACTAGATCCAGCCTGTAGATATTCCTTTAGAATAATCTGCTTGGAATCTGTAATCTTCATGAGTCTATTAATAAACTTTTCATGTGTTGTTATGGTAAAAACTTTAGACACCTTAGATAAAATTTGATCTTCTTTAATTTTAATATTGTACTCTAGTTTTCTAATGTTATTTACAATTTTGTCTAGCTGTTTAGTTTTATCATCTTTTTTATCTCCATCAACCAGTTCATCTTGTAGACGTTTCTTATCTGCATATGCTCTGTTTAGTTTAGCCTTAGTCTGATCAAGTAGCATCTTTCCATCTACGGATGTGTAAAAAGATCTTAAGTACGTACTTTCTACGTTATCATAAACCAAGCACATGCTAGTACATGACTGTATGCTTCTATTTTTAATTTCTCCTATAATTTCATCAAGGTATTGCTGCTCTAGAGCTGCTGGCACTACGTAGATTGTCTCTTTATTTTTAATATTGGAAAAAGCTTCTCCAATTAGTAAACTAGTGCAGGTCTTTCCAGAACCGAGGCCATGATAGATTAGTAAATTTTTAATATTACTATTAGGATTAACGAGCTGACCTATAAATTTCTGTTGCGGTTTAAGAGAATACGAAGATGTGCTACAAAGTTCGGTATACTCCTGATCAATATAGTCCGCACTGAAAGTAAATGGGTTGTTTTCTGGTATTGGTTCGGCGTAATTTTTATCTATAAATTCTAACATACCCTGATTTGTAAACTTGTTGTTATCAATGTTATCAAAATTACGTGGAGAACAACTCAAATTTAAATTATCCACGTCATCTTTATCTGGATAATAGTATTTCATACATTTATCAGTCATTACTTTTAATCAACATTTAAATAATAGGTAAAAAATACAAATTAAAATATTGGCTAAAAATAATGACATCTACATCCTTAATCAGTGAAATAAATGATATTACTCAGGGTGCTATCACTAAACTTAACACAAAGAAAATGATTATTAATAATGAAATTTCAAATTTAGAAGACAGCGTTAAATCGGTAGGTAAGAAGTTAGACTCTCAACAGATGATAATAAAAAATCTAAGAACACAGTTACTCAACAAAACCCTTGAGGAACAGACTGCTGAGACAAAAGAGGCTATGGAGAAGATTTCTACAGAAAAAATTGCTTTACAGAGAGAACTAGGAAAGGCGAGAGAGAAGCAGACGAGTCTCGTAGAACAGAATGAACTTCTCCAAAGAGAAATAGAAAAACTAAAGAAAGACTTCACTGACCTCAATGATGTAAATATGGATAAACTACAGCAGATCAAGACAACAATTCGGGTTGTCTCAAAGACAATCGAAGATAACTCTGATCTACTAAATTCTAAAATTAAGAGCGTTAACGATAATATGAAGCTACTACTCAACCCAGCAACATTTACGATTGATGACGAGACAGTAGAACTTGGTATCTCCCCACCCGAAGATGAACCAAAACCAGAGCTGGAAGTAGAAGAAGAAGAACCAGAGCTAGAAGAAGAACTCGAAGAAGAACCAGAGCTAGAAGAAGAGCTAGAAGAGGAACCCGAAGAAGAGCCCGAAGAAGAACCAGAGCTAGAAGATGAACTCGAAGAAGAGCCCGAAGTAGAAGATGAACTCGAAGAAGAGCCCGAAGTAGAAGATGAACTCGAAGAAGAGCCCGAAGTAGAAGAGGAACCCGAAGAAGAGCCCGAAGTAGAAGAGGAGGAAGAGGAGGTTGTTGTAGATGGTGAAGAAGAATCAGAAGCCGATGAGGAGACTGGTGAAGAAACCGATGAAGAATTATTAATTGAAGATTCTGATGTTGAGGACTAAGCTTCAGCTTCACATTTTACTATAATATCAACAACTTTGTTAATAGTTGGAGTACACACATTTAGTTTACTACTTAGTTCAGCTTTTGTGGGAGATTTAAGATCTAACTTTTTCTTAACAATATACACAATAATTCCACAAGTTGCAGATTTCGGTGTCACAGCAGACAACTTTAATTTATGTTTTTCAAATAAATCATTGCATTGCATTGCTACATTCCAGGATAGACCCAACATGTTACAGTATCTAATAAATGCATCATTTTCTTGAATATCTATTGATTCTTTTGTTAGATATCTATACTGTTCGTTGTTTTCTATAATAGAGTAAAACACTTTTTCACCCTTTGTTAAAGCCCTTGCATCACACTCGATATATTTCAGAATTTCATGACGACTTATGGAAACTTTGTTGTAGATACACGAATAGTACAAACAACTAGCAATCAGTCCTTCTCTCACAGATGCGCGCGTTAGTTTACCAGATTCCATACACATGTACCACATATTTTTAGCAGTTTGCAGTATATCAGCCTTGAGTCCATATTTCGAACATATATTTTCAAAAACCTGAGAAATAAGCCAGTAAGTTCTTTGTTTGTGAGAGAAGCATTGTTGTAGATGAAGTTTTGCACCTAACGATTTATTATTTTTAAACATGCCACACACTGTGCCACCGATGGAATATGGATTATCTTTGATTCCTACATCAGCTCTTTGTGTATTTTTAGAATAGTTTCCCGAATCATCTCTGTAATTGTTCCATTCAGCATCAACACCAGCCATCTTATCAACCACTGCGCCACAGTCTTGACAAATAATGTCTGCGTATTGACAATCATGTATAACATTTTTATGCAAGCAACCAGTTGTAACTGGTTTACTTATTTTATCTTTTTCGGTCTCAATGTGAGCATCCACGATTTTCCAGATCTCGTCAAATGAGTCCATAAGATATTACTTATAGACAATATTTTTCTTTTTAATAAAGCGTATTATAATGTCGTAATTAAATTACTCGTTAAGAACTTAATAATAATAATATTAATTTTAACCTAAATGATCACAACTATTATTCGATCGAATTCTGGGCATATTTATGTTGAAGATCAAAAAAATGTTTTACATCTAGAAATTCTAAATGAACAATACAATAAGGATGAATTTGTTCAACTCTGTAGTACACTCAAAATGTTCCTCGAATCTGCACTAATTAAAAAGGTCAAGTACTACATCATTTTTCACACAGATAAGCTTGGTGTTTATCCTTTAAGCTGCTACACTATAGTAAAAGACACACTAGATGAACTAAAACCGACACTAGAAAAAGTTCTACATTGTAGTTGTGTACTTGTAGAACCTAACTTTACATCCCATATTCTTAAGTTTTTCTTTAGTATTTATCAGCCAGTTCGTCCAGCTACTGTAATTCCTGATGTTAAGGATGCACCTGTATTTTTTGCTAGAGATGAAAATCAAAATACGTATAATTTATAATTATTTAAACTTATAACTGTGTAAGATGGACTGTTTTTTATCATCTGCTGGATATTTTGCATTTAAACAACAAATATTAAATGATTTAACAAAACTTAAAGGTGAATGTCCACATTTAGTAATGGAGTATTTACTAAGACCAGAACCACCTAACAGAATTAGAAAAATAACAACGTGTGAATATTCAGATAAATTTGACAAAGCTATATATAACGAATCTAGACACGTTAAAAATTGTAAAAAATTAGAGTACTTTTTAGCAAATAGTGCTATTAAAGACGCTTAAAAAATATTTATTAACATAATAATGTATACTATTACAGGCGGTAATAACAAGAATGAGATTATTACTTTAAATACTGTAGATAACAAAATAATTTCATTTCAGTTATTATCTAGTGACACAATTGATACAATCATACGAGATATGTACACACAAGGTATTTATGTTTCTAACCTTAAGTTTGTTAAAACACTAATGCATGCTCTTATAAATACCAGATTTAAGAAGATTTTTTAGCAGTACTGCATCCCTATACTGCACATATGATAGAGGGATAGAACGTAAACAGCAAGCGAAACTAAAATAATAGGAAAACCAAGGAACATATTTGCAATAATAGCAATTGCAAATACTAATGGTACTAGCCAAGTGTTCTGGAAAGCTATCACAAACGAATCCCACCAAGGTTTATCTTTCATTTTTTCACAATCCCACATAAGAACACCAACTGTCGCTATAATTACCATAACGTAGTATATTAAGATAGACGGAAAGACACCAATAAATGGAACAGTAAATAAAATTGTACCCGCTGGTATAGCTGCCGCAACAAGAGGTTTAGTGCTAAAACACGCATCAATAATCGAGCCTATAAATGGAATATTATTCATTATAATTTTAACAATATTTTATTTAATACTTAAAATCCTGTTTTGGCGGTTCTAGCTGCAGCAGCTAACTTGTCGCTATTCTGAATAGCAAATATTCCACCAATTAGTACAAATAGAGCAATAACTCCTATAATTATGTACATAACCGTGTTATCTGAGCTGGTACTCTTATCAATAGCGTCAGTGTTACCCTTTGCGAGAGAATCAGCCAGGTCGTTGACACCATCAACCTTTGTATCAGCCTCTGATATATCGTTGGCTCGGTTTATAAGTTGGGTAGCTGTAGCAATACCGATACTATTAGCGGACTCGAATAAATTAGAAACAGCTACATTTATTTCGGTGTTATTACTCATCTTAACATTATCTAAATTTATAGCACCAGTAGATCTTAATGTAATCTCACCAGATGCGCTCTGAGATAGTTTTGTACTATTTAATTGCTCTCTGACCGTCTGTTGTAAATTTTCATTTTGATTATTTATAGTGTTCGAAATTAACTGTTTAACATTAGGTGTTAGAGCACTTGTACCTAAATTGTTAGTAATATGTGACTCAGTTGCTCGTTCAGTGAGTTGTTTAAAATCTACCGCTACATCTGATATAGCTTGTGTAGATAGAGTACTAATACTATTTAATTTTAAACTTGTATTATTCTCTATAACAGAATCTTTAACATTAATACTAGGGGGTTTAAAAGATTTAGCTGTGGCTTCAGCGGACTCTACTAACGAATTAAATAAATCTGCCTGTGCCTGTGTTTTAGGTGGATTTTTAATAATAGCTAGTCTTAATTCAGCTGCCTCCTTAGATGCCTGTTTGAAATTTCTAGACATAATTTTAGCAAAGTCTGTAGACCATTCATTATCGATTCTAATTATGCTACCAGCATTTATATTCATTACCGTTTGATTAGAATTTTTCTCTAATGTGCACACCATATTATGCGTTGACGTAAGCTGATCAGATGAATTTACAAAGAACTGTCCACAACCAGCCTGTCTCATTTTATTGTCTGCTTGGGTAAAAGAAGCAGATGCTTTCATATCTGCGAACGGAATGTTAACACTACCAGACATCTGACCAGCAGAAAACTGATTTTGTGCCTCCTTAACACACTCCTGGCTTAAACCCATCGCTCCACCGATTTGTTCGATATTGTTAGCTATACTTTGACCAGTTAATGGTTTTTGACACTCATTAGAATTTAAGGGCGCACTCATTTACTATAATTAAAATATTTTTTTTAACGAGTTAAATACCAATATCCACCAAGCACAATAACCAAAAATACAATTACTGAAATTATAACGATAGTTAAAGTATTATCTTCATCTTGTTTATCAGGTGTTAAAGGAATCTTATCAGGTTTTATGGGAATTTCGTCAGGCGTCGAAGGAGTCTCATCGGGTGTCGAAGGAGTCTCATCGGGTGTCGACGGAGTCTCATCGGGTGTCGAAGGAGTCTCATCGGGTTTGTCCTTGGTGTCCATACCCTTAATACTACACTGATTGCGTATCTGGGACGATTTTACATTTATATCACCACCAGAATTTAATATAACTTGGCATACTTCCGTATTAATTTCTAAATTTTCGGGACAATATGACTGAGTATTTTTAAGAAAAGAATTGATGTAAGATTTATCAAGACCTGCATTATTTACAAAATTAATAATTCCACCAGCACATAAGCATCTATCTCCTAGTGCTTCCATAGCTCTCTGAATTACCTCGCTATCAGCCGCTGGGAAATTTACCATATTTTTATTTAAGAAGGAGCTAAATTTGCAGTTAATGGGTGTTAGTAGATTACAAGTGGGATCTGCAAAACTCGAATCTTCACCATTTCCAACTAGAGTAGCGTTGCATGCTAAATTTAGAGTATCTTTTAGATTGATCTGATTAATTTCTGGTCTGGTGACATCCGTAAGGCCTCTTCTTAAATTTTCTTTATTGAGACTGTTGTAGTATTTTAAAAATGTTCTTCTATGAATTGGGTTATATAAAATACAGTAGGTTTTACTATCTTCATCGAAGTATAAAATATATTTAAGACCCTCTGACATGACAATATTTTCATCGTAAGTAAATACATCACCATATTTGTTACTATTTTGATATTTGCGTTCAGATAGTAGATTACCCTCTAGAGAAGAAATAGAAGTAGTTGGATTATCGAAAACTACATTAGTATATTGATCCTTGGCCGACCAATCTTTTACAGATATTTTTAAATTACCGAAACGATTAAATATGAAGTTTTGTGGATAATTTAAGATGGCTCTTTTAATTGTCTTTGTTTCATCTTCCGAAAATTTATGAATAATAAACCATCTAATGTTTCTCTCTTCAATAAAACTTAAATTACCTTTAGAATCTGTTACGGGTACACCAAAATCACCCCTGTTAATCATACCAGACTTAATTTTTAACCAACGTCTTTTATTTACATCGGTATCTTTAAATTTGTCTTGATCTATGTCTCCTAAATTACGAATAAATATATCAGCTTTTAGGTTATCGTTCATTATATTTTGTAAATATTATAATTAAAATAAAAATATTAACATTAATAAATGAAGTACATAGAAGGATTAACTATTTTCAATAGCTTAGCTATTCTAGTAATAGTAATAGTAATAGTAATATTAATGAATATGTACAAGGTTGATAATGTTAAAGAAACCTTCTCAGAGGGTACAAATTTAATTTTAGCCGAAGATGATGCTGGTAATCTCGCCACTGTATCAAAGATGGATTTAGAAAAGTTAATAGATGATAGAGCACAGGCCAAGATAGACAAAATCCCACCAACAGTATTAGATATAGAAGGTGTAAAATCCGTGATAGATGATCGCGTGACGGGTTTTTTCATTAATGCTCAACTGAACAAATGGCGCTGTAAGTTTTTTCCTGATGCTTTCCCTGAACTCTGTAATTAGATTTATTGCAAAATTTTCCTCTCACTGGTGGTAGTTGCATGAAGTCACCTGACATAATCACCTGAATACCACCAAATGGTTTTTCACAATTTCTAATTACTTTAGCTAGAGAATCGAGAAGGTCAAATGTCTCT
>Ga0181380_1000288_pt1 | contig 23157 bp, 25 predicted proteins | sample 3SPOviralmetaG_FD_130116 | JGI IMG/M metagenome (GOLD analysis project Ga0181380, IMG submission 130116) | Marine viral communities from the oligotrophic San Pedro Time Series (SPOT) site, San Pedro Channel, CA, USA - 3 SPOT_SRF_2009-08-19 | ecosystem: Environmental > Aquatic > Marine > Strait... | reverse complement strand
TTATTATATTTTTCATTCAATTCATCACGCATTACGGTGTATTCATCTACTAATTCATCATCAAAGCCATTTAATGCCGTTATTAAAACAATAATAGCATTATAATAGTTTCTAACCGTTAAATATGATAAATTTTCTAATATCTTTTCTACATCTTCATGATTTTCTAGGAATTTATAATCTTTTTCATTAAATATTTTCTTTAATTTATTTAAATTTCTAATATAAATATTTATTGATGAATCTTTTAAATTTGGTCTTGCTTCTTTAATCTTAGTGTATAAATCTTCAACTTCTAGAATTACCATTTTATATATTATATATATATTTTAAATTTTATATTTAAATTTAATTTAAATTTATAAGTTCAAATAATTAAAATTAAAATGTTTTTCTATATTATATATGAATACAATAAAACAAAATGATATAGTTGTAGGTGAAAAATCCGAAAATGAAATGATTACATATTTTAGTAAATTTTTTGGTAAATTAGATTTTACTAATAAATATGATAATTTTGATTTTTATAATGATGAATTTTTTATAGAATTAAAAACAAGAAATATTAAACATAATCAATATTCAACATTATATTTTAGTGAAAAGAAATATTATAAGGGTTTAGAATTAATTGAAAATCATAATAAAAGAATTGTTTTTATTTGGCGATGTAATGATGGTTGCTATTTTTGGGAATTGAAAAAAGATAATCATGAAGAAGAAGGCTTCTTAGCTCTTGGTGGAAGAACTGATAGGGGAAAAGATGAAAGATATAATTTATTTAATGTTAAAAGTGAATTTATAAAACCATTAGAAGATTTTATTCTGCCATAGACCATACCATTTTATCACTATCATAGTTATAATCTGAACCTTGTTTTTTAAATATTTGATATTTTGAATATTTATTTATATTTTCAAACCATTTGTGATGTATTTCTATAATTCTTATTAACATCTTTTTGTTATGGTCTTTTAATTGAATATCATATTTTTGTTTTAGTTCTTGTATTAATTGTTCTTGTTTTAATTTTTCACCAAATGGTCTTATAATATTAATCATTTCATTACAATTACCCATGAAATATTCTCTACCCTCATATAAATAAAAATGTTCTTTAAAAATTTTTATTATTTCTTTTTCTGATAAATTTGTATAATCTATTTCTATAAAATATTCTATAACATAATCAACACCTATTTTACCATATCCATTTAATCTATCTAATAATTTAAATTGGTCAGTCATTCCAACTTTATAAATATTCATATTTTCATGTTTTGTTAATTTTATTAAATATATGAAACCCATTTTTTTTACTATATGAATAAATAAAAAAATCTTTATATCTTTTTCTTTTTTCTAAGTGTATTAAAAATAATTCTACTACACCATTTTGTCTTTTTTCTACTATAATAAAAAACAAAAACGGTGTAATGATAAAAAAAAAATATGAATGTAAGATATATGATTATTATTCATAAAACATTTTCAAAGAAAGAAATAATAAAATTTATGGCAGATTGTGGAATTATTATTGAAGAAGATTTTAATAAAGATGAGTTAAAAGAATATTTAACAACCTTTTTTAAAACTAATTTTAAAATTAAATCAAATAAATATGGTTATACTAAAAAACGTGAATTATTAACACATTTCAGAAATAGAAATAATGAAAAGGAACTAAAACCAGAAGAAAAAAAAAGAATTGTTAGAATTGCACGAAAGATAATTCATTTAGCAAAAAACCATTATATGTTTAATTTTTCTGAATATAATAATTTTGAAGAAGTAAAATCAGATTGTATAAATATATATCAATATGGTTATTTATCTTCTGTTAGAAAAGCCATTAAATATTATAATTATTTAGATTTAGATCATATAAATTATATTAATTCTAATAATTTAAATAATAAAAAAGATATTAAATATAATATTAAAAAAGGTAAATATACAATTAGTTTTTAGGCGAAATAGCACGAAAACTGACCGCCAACAAGCTGTGCAGTCTTTCTTAATTCAGTCCATACATAAAGGGTGTAATTTCCACCAGCTAATGTATTTTTGTATGTTAGTTCAATTCCTTTATTATTTACTCTTTCTTCACGATTTAGTCTTATAGAAGTCCAGTTAAAAGCACCTTCTAAACCGGCTTTTTGGTCATGTCCTTGAAATGTCTTATCAGTAATCATTGCTTGACCTTCATTTGAATATTCACCACGCATAACAAACGGTACCATACCTTCTGTCTCTTTGACAGTGTGGAAAAGTAAAGCGGGGTTGTCCCTATCAATACTAAATACAAATCTATCATTGTATCGTAGATTGAGTGTTAATTTGTTTCCAGCACTGGGTGCATTAGATACGTAACCGTTTAATATAGATTCATCATTACCACGTGTAGAATTTACTACACCTATAATAACTTTATTTACAAGACGACCATTTCCACCAACTTGGAATATTTGGTCGGCAAATGCGGCTTGGTCACCGGTAAAAGTTGATAAACGATAATCTACATACGAAAAGGAAATACCCCCAGCATTCTGCTGTCTGTATCGTTCCATTACATCGCCATCATAGTAAATTGTATCATAAATCATTTTAAGTTCGGTAGTGTCAATTAAGTAAGGTAAAGCGGTATCATCACCACTATTAATACAAGCACGTTGAGTAATACTATTTGAGAAAGTAAGTTCTACGTGTATTTCTTGGTCAGTTCCAAACATATAGGCGGGTAACTGATTGCTTTTAAGGAAGGGGAAAAGGTCAGAAAGGAAAAGCGAGTAAATAGGCGATTCTTTGGGGCGTCCTCCATCCATTTTAGCATAATTCAATACATCTAAATTATCGCCATTGTATGATTTACCATTAGATAAACCAAATGTAGATGCATTTGAATCAGAACCAGTATTAAAAATAGATTCATGAGAAATACTACGACCATTTACAAACTGTTCGCGTTCTTTATTGCTTTCATTGGTGGTAAATAGTGACTGGTAACTCGCCAGTAAATTTACCCCTTGTGTTTCACAAACAGTGGTCTGACCTATTTTTAAAGTGGCGTTTTTGATGGCCGAAAAAATCCCCACACCTAATGGCACATATGCTTCATCATTATTAGCATTTGGAATTAATGAAAAAGTGAGCTTACTCATTGACGATAAGAAACCTTTTCTTTGAAGACTGAATCGTGCGAAAGTATCAGAACTTACTACAACCGGTTCAAGAATATCAGTTTCAACACGCATAGCATAATTAGCGGGAATTTCTCCAACTTCAATTAGATTTGGGACATCATCTTGAACGTCCATTGTTTCTTGCGATGGCATATCTTGTTTCTCCATTTTATATAATTATATAATATATTTTTTTATTATTTTTTTATTTAATTTTTTTATTGAATATAAAAAGTTTTTTTACTGGATTATCTGAATACCTTGTGCGTTAAATAGCATAGTCTGGCGAGACTTAACAAATAGATAAGCACTTGTAGGGTTCGCATCTGTAACTGTAGTAATCATTTGGACACCGAATTGTTCATTCTTGAAATTTTCACCGCTAGAATCTAACATATCATATAGAACACCCACACCAACGGTAGCCCCCATGTTTGGCATATCTCCATAAGAATTATTAGCACTAGATACAATATAATTACGATTACTAGTTGCTGGGCTGACATTACTTCTTACGTGGTCGCTTTCTGGCATAATAGCACTTAAAAATGTTTTCTGTATCTGTGGGTCTGAAACTGTTACACCGCTTTGATTTTTCGTGTTTGCGTTAATATCCCAGTTGTATGGGTGGCGTTCACCATTTTTGAGGAAAATTACTTGGTCTACCGATCCAATAGTCCCCGCAGTTTTAAAACTTGGGTAATAGGTTAAATAACCATCTTGTGCCAAGTTATTAATAAATGAAGATGGAACAAAATTAAGGAATGCACTAATAACATTAGATAAACCAAGATTGTATGAAATAATAGCATTTGATGACTGAATAGTAGAATATAGCGATACAATGCTATTAAATGTGTAAGTTCCTTCAGTTCGTGCCATCATCTGCGATAACTGGTCGGGTGGTGGCATGTGAACTTCGCAAACAATTTTAAGGTTGGTGAATTCATAAAATGCGTTTTGAATGTAAGCACGTGTAGTGTCCGCATCATCAGAATAAAAAAACTGAGAATCTGGAACTAATGAAATTTCACACTCAACACCCCCGAAGGAATTTTCAAACAATTCTAATGGCTCACCTCCAAGGGTCATACCGCAAGGCAGTGGAATAGAAAAGGAATTGGCAACCGTAGAACGAATAACATTTTCTTTAAAACTATCGGCAGAATTATGAACTAATGCGGTTTCAGATAAATGACCTATGGCATCTTCCTTTGAACTCATAACCGGAAGGAATGAAGACATAAAACGACCATAACTTCGGACACTTTCCGTAATCTGTTTTGTCTTAGAGTTTCTCCACGTTAATTGTTCTATCGCACCATATACACCCAGTTTGTGGGAAGCAGTAAGAGAAGATGCGTTACCTTCTAATGGTCTTGTGGTTCCAATTGAATTAATCCAGAAGTTCAATTCACCAACAAGGCGAATGCTTGACATATCAAGTAACGCATTTTGCGAACCAATAGTAAAACTAATTACTGGTAAGCCATTACGATGACTAATTCCACCGTTCCGAGCCGATGGCACATTATTGGGTCTAATTTCTAGGAATTTAGAAGACATATTTATAAACTAATAAAAGAAAATAAATTAATATTAAATTTTTAAAAAAATAATTGAATAAGAAATATTTTTGATTAAACTATTTTCTAAAAAGTTTTTTAGAGTTGAACATTAATTGAAGCCCCAGAAATCTGAATGGTTCTAATATGGTAAACAAAGCACATTAACATTTTATTTACTGTTGGCGCGGTGCTTTCATTGTATACTAACTGTAATTGATTGGTCATATTTCTTAAATCCATTACACCATCTTGTAGAACATAACTTCTAGGAATTACAAAATTTCTGTTGTATTCTTGGAATGATCGGGGTACGATTCTTGATTGATTCAAAAATTTATCAAGTTCAGTTAGTTGCTGTGCCGAGATACTACGTCCAAGATTAATTCGTGATACATCAACCGGTCTTGAAGGCGTTAATTTATCTTGTATTAGCATCTGAAACGTGGATAAGTGATCAATGCATCCAGTCAATTTAGTACTATTACTTCTTAAAATTGTATCTTGTCTGTATGTATCATCATCTATATCTTCTTCTTGAACATATGTTCCAATTGCTCCAACTGTCTGTGCCGATGAATAAACCGTGCTATCGGTTGCGACCACTCCAAGTGTTTTTGCTTTTGAGTTGTTAAGTGGAAGATTTACCGTTGCTTGTCTATTTTCTTTTAATAATGAATGTTTGTAATTAGTGCAACTTAAAATATCGAATTCAATCATTCCACCTTGTCTAATATTACTTAACATTGTATTTTCATCTTGTGCTGATAATTCAACTTGCTGTAATACAAATTCAACATTTGAAATAGTATAAGAAGCATCATAAGAACTTGTAGCTGTCAATGTGGTTGCTGCTACACTATTTGCCGTATCAATGGCAGCCGAATATGCTATGAATTCATCTTGTTTAATATCTAGACCAAATGCACCAGCTGCTGAACCATTATAAACACTTGCCGAGAATCCAACTTTAACGTAACCGCCTTCAATATTAATACTATCAATAACCGGATTAATGGCGGTTGTCGAGGCACCCGCCGACGCATTAGACAACCAAGCATTTTGCGAAACATCAGAAGCATTACAAAAAGCGAGACGCTCACCAATACAAAATGGAAGATTCTTAATACTAGTTAGATTATTATCTTTTGTGAAAAATACTTCTAATGTTTCAGTAGTTCCGTCAGCCGTCCAGTCTCCACCTCCACTAGTAATACCGTGGAAGACTGGATTATGAAAAGCACGACGAGTTCTAATCGCACTGTCTAACTGATGAACGCAATATTTTGCGTCCTCAGTATCGCACTCTATATAAAGCCCCCCAGTTAGAAGACAAGGGAATATTTTATTAGATTTTGAAAATATACCAGAATGTAAGTTAATACAACATTTAGCACTTAAATATGAATCGTCATCCCATGTGTCCGTAGATGCTTGGGCTTCTTCAACTGTCTTAAAATAAGGGTTAGTATTAGTATCTACACAATTAGAAACCGTGCAACCAAGAGTACATCTATTTTCTGGGTTCGCAGTTAAAGAACCTTCTTTTACAGCACGAAGACCACGTAGTGAATCATCAGAATTATAATCATATTCCATTCTTAATTTAGTATTGTAATCTACGATTTCTTCTAATAATACACGTTCACCATTATTTGAGTATATGCGTAGATTTTTGATTAAACAATTTCCACCTAATACCGGATCTAAAACAAGTTTAGTTGGATTTCCTCCACTAGGTAATGATAATTTAACATCAAAATTAATATAACAATTTTTACCATCAATGTATTTTACATTAGAAGGTATTTCAAAATCAATTCGTTGTCCGGGACTATATGATAATCCATTGACCGAACTTACGGAAGTTTGAAACTGATTAATTTGTGATTGTTCCTCATTTCTCCAATAAGACATTTTTATATTTTATTTATAGATAAAAAATTTTAATAAAAAAAATAAAAAAACTTTTAACAAATATTTTTGATTAAACTTTTTAAAAAAAAGTTTTTCTAGTAAATTAATTTTTCTAATTTTTTATTACACCATTTTATCATTTTCATTTATATATGAAAAAACCAAAACGGTGTAATGTAATATTTTATTTATTCATAATGAAAATTTAAAAATGAAAATATAAATTAATTTTTTATTTATTCAAAAAGCATATAAAAAAAATATTTGTTATATATATAATGAATATGGAAAAAAACAAAAACAACGAAAAAATGCCAAAGAAAAAATATAATAATAGATATATGGAAGATATAACTACTATTCAATTAATCCAAAATGCTAAAAATCCTATGAACAAATGGTCTGATAAAAAGAACCAGTTTAAAACAAACATATACAAGTTTGATTCAAAAAAACAACATTGTAATTTAGGTGTGCCAACTGGTAAAGTAAATAATATTACGGTTGTAGATTTAGACTTTTATTCTAAGGGTGATTCAATATTTAATTTAGAAGATTCTTCATTTATCAAAACCTTTGGTAAAAATTATATTGAAGATTTTGATACATTCACAGTTAAAACCCCAAGCGGTGGTCTTCATTTATATTTTAAATATGATGAAGCAATAGGACAAACAGCAAATGACGAACACAAAGTAGATACACGAACTAATGGCGGTTATGTTGTAGCACCAAATAGTATTATTAATGGTAATAAATATGAAATTATTAAAGATACACATTTTAAACATATACCGGATAATTTAAAAGATTATTTATTAAATGTTATTTTAAATAAAAATAAACCGAAAAAAAAACCAAAGAAAAAAAGAAAAGAAATTAAAAAAAGTGAAAACAAAGAAGAGGAAATAATAGAAGAAGAAGGATATTTTCATTTAGATAAATTTACATATAATTTTAGTGATGAATCATTAATAGAAATTATTGAAGGATTACCCGATAAATATTTTAATACTTATCAAGGCTGGTTAATTTTTACAACTGCTATGAAGCAAATAAACCGTAAAGACTTATGGGAAAAATACCCTAAAATTAAACCAGCTAATTGTGATAAAACGGATAAAGAACGTATAGATTGGATGAATGACGCTTGGGATGGAATAAAAAGACATAATCAATATAATTGTTTATCTAATTTATTATTAAATACAAAAGTTAGAAATGCCAGAACAATGCTTGAATATTATATGTATATTGATTATGATGTACATGAAACAAAACCAGATGTAATAATTAATCAAGCTAAATTAACAGATGAAAACTATTCAAACTTTTTAGACAAAAAGAACTATGATTGTTTAATTATGAAATCTGATACTGGAACTGGTAAAACAACAAGTTTTAAAAAATACTTTTTAAAGCAAGAAAATACTAAATTTTTATCAATTGTTTCAAGGGTTTCATTAGCACAAGAACAATACATGACATTTTCAAAAAGTGGTATTGATTGTGGTTTATATAAAATTATTGATGGTAGATTAGAAAGTAATGACAATTATGTAATTACAATTGATAGTATTTTACGTGTTGCTAATTGGTATAATTACGAATATAAAAACTATATTGTTTATTTAGATGAATTTAATTCAATGATTGAGTATTTAATTTGTGCGGATACATTAAATAATAAACGTATTGTAGTTTTCAATGGTTTATTAAAGATATTAAATAATTGTAAAAAGATTATTTGTACTGATGCCGATATTAATGATATTTCATTATCATTTTTAAAATTAGTTGATAAAAATAAAATATTTATTCAAAATGATTTTTTACATAATAAAAATGTTAAATGTCAAGAATTATTCAGCTACAATGATTTTTGCGATAAATTACGTTTAGAAAAAAAGTTCTTATGTTGTTGTGATAGTAAAACACAAGCAGAGATGATACATCAAGAATTATTAGATTATGGCGTAAGAGATGTAAAATTAATTACTTCAGATAATGACGAATATATTAATTTAGATAATCACGATAAAATTATATATTCGCCTAAAATTGTTTATGGTTTAGATAGTTCAATAAAACGTCCAGTATATTGCTATTATAAAGAAAGAACAATTCCGCCAACGGCTATGATTCAACAAATAGCAAGATGTAGAAATATTAAATATTTAAGATATACATTTGAAATGTAAAAAGTAAAAATAGAAGATGAAGATTTTTCATTAGATTATGTAAAACAAGAATTACAAGAATTAGAAAGTTTCGGTAATGAATTTTGTTCGTTTTCATTAATGTGTAATGATTTTATTTCTGATGCTTATTTAGATTTTTATACAAAGTATTCATATTTAAATAGATGTTATGAAATCAATAAATTCGGACATTTTATCAAATTATTACAAAAACGTGGTTTCGTTAATGATAGTATTACTTATTATAATACAAAATTAGATGGAACTAAGCAAATGCGTGATAAAGTAAAAGAACTTAAATTAGAAAATTTTTCAGTAGATCACCCAACAGTAATTAAAATTAATGATTATCTTAAAATAGATACTAAAGAAAATATAGAAAAATACAAAGAATATTTTTTGAATCAAACTAAATTAGATAATCATTTTAATATATCAAAATATTTTTTTAATAATATTGAAGATATCAAAGAAGAACTATTTACTCAAGAAGAATTCAATGTCAAGAAGGTTTCTTCTACAAAAGCAAAAATCAAGTTTTTACAAGAAATAAAAGACTTAAGCGGTTGTTCTGATAATAATGATATTATTGTAAAAAATCCGTTAGAAATAAAAGATGCTGACTTTTACGCTACTAATTATAATAAAGTTTGGAATGCTTCTATTAAAAAAACTGATATTGATTTTACTAAAAAAGAAGTATTAATACAATATATGTATAAAATGTATAAAAATTTATTTGGTAATGAATTAGTTAAAAATACTAAAAAAATGGTTAATAAACAACGAATAACAGAATATACATTTAATAATGGTATTTTAACAAGTGAATTTGAATTATATAAGTTTAGACAGAAAGTCAAAAATAAAAGGTAGCTTGCTTAGGTTTGTTTTTTATATTCATATTGTATATAGAAATTTTTCCTTATCATTACACCATTTTTGTTTTTTATATAAGAATGAAAATACTAAAATGGTGTAATTGCCTTACGCCTCAACATTTTTTTTATTCAAAACTCCAACTTTTGAAAATGGAAAACTCAATACTTTTTTTTCTTTTCACTTTTTTAGATTTATTAGACTTTTTAGGTTTAGTATTATCATTGTAATTCTCGAAAATTTCTTTTGGTTTTATCTTTTTATCACGTTTTAACGTTTCCATAGGTTTATGTTGTAAATCCATATGGTTATTATTTTTAATTGGTTTTACTAACATTTTTATAAATTATATAAATATTTTAATTTTTTTTCAAAAAAAATATTTTATTTATAATTAATATAAATGTCGTTAGTTATAACATCAAATGTTAATCTTGAAGATGTAAATACTCAAAGTAATATTTTTAAACCATATTCATATACGAATTCATTAAATAATAATACTTTGAAAATTCCACCTAATAGTGAAATTGCTTTACAAAGTTGTAAAATCAATAAATCTGGTGTATATACATTAAGTAGACTAAATAATGTATTTGGTATTTACTTTGGTAAAAAATTAGTAGATGGAACATATGAACTTGCGGACTCTACCGTATCACCAATGATTGGTAATATAGGCGATTTAAACCAAGGCGATTACGTAGAAACTAATATAAGAGATTTAGCAGAGCAAATAGAAATAGGCATGAAGAATGTTATTTCTCATCCAGCAGTAATAAAAGGTATAGACTCACAAGGTAATGTAAAAGCTGGTTTAGTTTGTAATGCTTCATATGATACTAATTTAGATTTTCAAGGCTACAACTGGGTATTAACGGAACATACCGCTACGGAAGATGCGACCGACCAATTAGATGTAGATATAGAGGTAAGCAATCTTACTGGTCCAGATGATGACGGTTCACTCGGATTATATACATTAGATGAAGGTTTATTTACTAATCTAAAAAAACAACATATACAAGTTCGTTGTGATGCTTACCCCCTAACCAATTATGGATTTAAAGGAACCGCCGGAGCCAATGCCGGAAATCATAAAGGTATAGTATTTGATATTCAAGCAGCTAATAACGTGAAAGCATCACAATGGATTGTAGGATTAGTAAGACCAAATATTCCAAGTAATTTTAACGCTAATAATGAAGGTATAGAATATTTACCAACATATTTTGAACCTAAAAACCAAGCATCATTCCAACCAAACCAATTTTACGATTATTGCGTAAGACGTGTAGGAAGTAAATTAAGAATATTTCAAAGTTGTATTAAAAGTAGTAGAACTTCTGGTAATTCACAAGATTTAGTAATGGAACCAATAGTATATTATGGTTACGGTGGAAATTTTGATGAAGAATATGATTTAGCCACAAATGCTTCTGGTTATAGATATATTAAATTTGCTTTATCTAATGAAAAAATAGTAATTCAAATTAGTGCAGATAGTACAAATTGGCTTGATTTAATAAACCAAGATCAGAGAACCACTCCGGCAAAAAACAGCATTGCTACCCCAATTAATTGTACCCAATGGCATTTATTCCCCGCTATGTCATTGTCAAAAGCAACAAGTATTGAAATAACCGATTTTTATATATATTCAGCATTACAACCAGATTATGCGATTTATAACGAGAAATCGAATTGGTGGGTTAAATTATGTAATGATGGTGTTTCTAATATTTTTGGAAGAGATGTTGAAACAAGACCATGGAACGATTACGCAGTAGCAGCAGTAAGAGACCCACTAGGAATTGATAGCCACGGAATATTAGATCAATCACAATTAATATTTACATTAGCACCAAATGATGATTACGGGCGTATAGTTACACAACCAACAAATACGCAATTTACATTAGGATTTGTAGGACGTTCAATTGTAGATACTTTGAATGATTCAGATAATACAACACAAACAATAAACAGTGATAATACACCTAAATTAATTTCTAATGTATCCCTATTTATTAGATTAAATAATTTTACACAAAATAGCACAAATGCACGTAGGGGAACATCTACAAGTAAAATTATAGCACATTTACCACGTTTTGACAATTCCGGTAATGAAACTGGCGGTTTATATTTCGAACCACAAGAACGTGTATATTTGAAACTTAATAATTCAAATGAACTGACAATAAATCAGCTTGATGTAGACATAGTATATGACAACGAACAACTATGTACGGCAATTACTGGTAAAACAATAATTGTGTTTCATATACGAGATAGCAAATAATTAGTTTTATAGTCAAAATATAATAAATAATAATAATAATAAATCTAATACAACTAATATTCAAAATAATAATAAATTTAATTTTTTTTAGTAAAAATATTTTCTTTTTAAATTATATAAATGTCTTTTATTCCAAAAGTAAAAATGGATTTTGTACCGGAAGAACCCGAAGAAAACGAAGATGAAGAATTAATACCAGAAGTAATGTCAACAACGGAAGAAATAAACCCAAATGATATTTTTGAAGAAACAAAATCACAAAAGAAAGAAGAACCAAAAGAAGAAGAATCAATCATAGAGGAGGAACCACCAAAAGAACCAGTAAAAAAACCACGTAAGAAAAGAGAATATACCGAAGAACAACGCCAAGCAATGCGTGAAAGAATGGCAAAGGTAAGAGAAGCTAGAAAGATTAAAGGAAAATCAAAAAAGCAAGAAGAACAACCAGCACCGCAACCAGCACCGCAACCAGCACCGCAACCACAACCACAACCAATTCAACAAGCACCAAAACCACAACCAATTCAACAACCAATTCAACCGCAAATAATACAACCACAAGTAAATCAGCAACAAGCACAAGAGGCAATAGAAAAAATGATATTTGCCGGTATTCAATCATATGAAGTATTACGAAAAGAACGTAAAGCAAAAAAGAAAGAAGAAGAAAAGAAACAGAAAGAACATGAGGATTTCAAGAATACTTTAAAACGTGCTATGAATAGAAAGAATTCTAACCCTTATGGTAATGGTTTTTTTTAAAGTTTTTTTTATTTTTTTTTTTTATTTAATTATATTATAGAATATGGAAAATAAAAAAGAGGAACCAAAAAAAGAAGAAGAAAATGTACCACCACCACCAAAAGTATTTAAGGTGAAAGATCCGCCACCATCTAAAATGTTTAAGGGTTTACATCCGCACTTACCACAACCACCAAGTTTATTATTAATTATAGGATCCGTACGCAGCGGTAAGAGTAACCTTTTGTGTAATTTACTTTGTAACCCTTCAATGTTTAAAGACCGATTCGATGTCGTCCATCTTATTAGTAATACATTGAACGCAGACCCAAAAATGAAGATGATGAAAAAATATTTTGCTTGTCAAGACCATTACGAAGATTCAATGATAGAAAATATTATAGAAAGTCAAAAAGCATTGGGAGAAGATGACCGTTTGAACCTTGCAGTTTGTCTAGATGATATTTTAACTAAAGACTTTAGCAAAAACAACTACGTATCATTTTTAGCAACTCGATTTCGTCATTACGGTATTAATTTACTTTGTTTCACTACTCAATCATTTCGTGCCGTTAGTGGTTTAATTCGTAATAACTCAACTAATGTAATTATATGTAAACAGCAGAACGCAAAAGAACTTGAAAAGATAGCGGAAGAATACGGCGATTTATTCGGAAGTCCAGATAATTTTATTAAACTATATAATATAGCACATAAAGATAGATACTCATTTTTACATCTTGATTTACAAACCAACCCCGCAACCGCATATTATCAGTTTGAAAGAGTCATAGGACGTGGAAGTGAAATTCTAGAATAAAAAATTTTTTATTTTTTTTGTTAAAACTTTTTTTAAAAGTTTATTATATAAGAAATGGGTTTATCATTATATTCTGTAGATGGTGGAATGAGTCAAGCAAATAGTATGGCACAAGGAATACAAAACGCAAATTTACAAATTCAAGCACAAAACGATTTAGCAGCCGAAAATTATAATGAACAAAGAGAAGTAGACAAGACACAAGCAACTAATGATTTAATAACTGGGGCAATTGATAGTATGAAAATGGGTTCTGGTGTAAAAGACGCATTAAATCCATCAATTAGAAAAACATTAGCTGGTGGTAAGGCAGTGGGTGGAGGTTTTGAAGGTGTCCAGTCTTCCGCTGATGTAAAAGGTTTAAGGGGTTTTATTGGTAGTGGTGCTGATGTATTAGAGAAAGGAACTAAGGTTGCGGGAACAATAGGTGCTGCCGTTTCAGCGGGTCAAGATATTTTTGATGATATTAAAAGCGGACACGTTGCCGGTGATAATTGGGAAGAACAAACCGCTAATATAGGAAATATAGTTGGTGGTGTAATGGACGTTGCGGGTTTAATTCCGGGCTTACAAGTTCTTGGAGCAGTTGGTGGTATTATTTCCGCTGGTAGTGCAGCATTACAAGGTGTAGGCGATTCTATCGATGCCGCAAAAGATGCCGCTAATAAACCAGTAGAACAAGCAGAAGAAGCAGTGGCACCAAGTGCTCAAGTCGCAATAGCAAGAACCGAATAAATATTGTTAGTTAAATTTAATTATAAATTCTTTTTTAATTATTTTAATACCATCATTAATTAATCTATCATCATATCTTTTAATATTATCATCTAATATTTTTTTTCTATTTTTTTGATAATAAAGCTTTTTATACATTCTAGTATCTGATTTATAAATATTAAATAAATAATCTTCAATATTTGTTTTTAACATTATATAAACTTTTTAGAAAAAACTTTTAACAAAAAAACACATTTTAGAAAAAAGTTTTTTTTATGTATAAAGTATATAAAAAAAATATAATATATATATATAGAATGGAATTCACACAAGAAGACTATAAAAGAATTATTGAAAAATACCAAAAAAATAAAAAATCACAACGTGAATATTACCACAATGTAAGAAAACACAATGAGGATTTTAAAAATAAGAATAAAGAACGAGCAACAAAATATTATAATGAGAATAAAGATAAATACAAAGAAAATTATATAAATAAACAAGAATTAGTAAAATCAAGAAATTTATATAATTATTATAAAAAAAAAGATAAAGTAGATACATTTAAAGAAAATCATAAAGAAAAATATGATTTACTTCTAGAACGTGGAATTATTAAGCCCACGAAGGCTTAGTATCACTCCATAATTTAACAGCCCAATAATTAGCCGTATTTTTATCTTTCCAAGTTAATTGACCTTTTTTATTTCTAATACCTTTAGCACGTGCTAAATAGCTTTTTTGTCTTTGTTTATCTTTATGTTGATAAAAAACGGTATATCTACTATCACCAAAATTAATTAATTTAGTTTTTCCATTATCACCCTTTACATACACTGAATATCTTTTATTTTTTGCTTTACTTTTAAAAGGTTTATACAAAATCTTTTTACCTTCTTTTGTCAATGGCATTATATAATCTTTTTAGATATTTTTTTGTCTAAACTTTTTTCTAAAAAGTTTTTATAATGGAAGAACTAAAAACACCCAGAAAAATAATTGATGAAGATAATATAGATTGTTGGAGCGATGAAATAGAAGAAATGTTGTCAGAATGGGGAGAAATTGCCTTGTGTTATGCTTGGTTACACAATTATAGTGAACGAAAATATAAGAAGAAATATCATCACATGAGCATACCTATAATAGTTTTATCAACATTAACCGGAACAGCCAATTTTGCCGATAGTTATGTACCAAATGGATTTAAACAAGGATTCAGTGCCATTGTTGGAGGGTTTAATATTTTATGTGGTATATTAGGCACTTTAATGTCATTTCTTAAATATGCTGAAATATACGAAGCATCAAGAATAGCGAGTGTAGCATGGTCAAAATTTGGTAGAAATATACAAATTGAATTAGCATTAAAAGATGATAAACGAAAAAATTGTAGGGACTTTTTAAAAGTTAGTCGTGCTGAATATGACAGATTATTGGAAAGTTCACCAAATGTAGATCAAGATATAATAAATATATTTAATAAAAAATTTGAAGATAAATATAAACATATTTCTAAACCAATTATATGTAATGGGTTAAAAGAAGTAAAAATTTATAAAGATGAAATCAAATTACCAAAAATACATCATGATAAAATAAAACAAGTAATTTAAGAACTTAATATTTTAACATAATCATTTAACTTTTCGTTTTCATTAACTAATTGTCTTATTTGTTTTACTTGTTTAGAATTAATACCTACTTGTATTTCACCAAAGGTCTTTAATTGTTTTACTTGAACTTTTAAATTTTCATTTTCATCTTCAAGTTTTAATAATCTTTCACTCATTTTATTTAAATCAAATTCAATATTATTCATTATATATAATATTATAACATTTTTTTTATATACATTTGAACAAAAAATACATTACACCGTTTTTTATTTTTTATTATAGTAGAAAAAACATAAAATGGTGTAGTGAAACTTTTTAAGAAAAAGTTTTATCAAAAAAAAATATAAAAAAAGTTTATAATGGAAAAAAACTTGGCAAAAAAAAATAAAGAACTTCTAGATAATATTATAAAAACATTAGATTCAATAAATAAAACGATTACTAATCTAGAAAAAGATGTCAAAGAAATAAATACTAAAATAAAACCACCAGAAGAATACATAGAAGTTAAGAAATCGTGGTTTTTCTAAAAATAAAATATAATAATAATTATATGGAAAAGATAAGTATTTTAATACCAACATACAATAGAAGTAAATTTATTCAATTATGTATTATGAATATTTTACGCCAAGATTACCCAAAAGAATTACTAGAAGTAATAATATTGGACGACGGAGAAACACCATTTATTGAAAATGAAGAATACATGAAAAAGGTTTTATTTCCAATTAAATTGAATTACATTAAACAAAAACAAAAAATGACAATTGGAGAAAAAAGAAATAAACTAATTAAATTATCAAAAAATAAAATAGTATGTTTTATGGATGATGACGATATATATTTACCTACTTATATTTCATATTCATATCAAACATTAAAAAATAATAAAGCTGGTTTAGTTGGTTCTAATCAAATGATGTTTATATATCCACATAATGATTTTAAATCAACCGGTATTGATTGTGGAGAAAAAAAGTTCTTCATACACGAAGCAACAATGATGATGACAAAAAAATGGTATAATTCAAGTAATAAGTTTGAAAAATCATCAAAAGGCGAAGGCGTCAATTTAATTGAAGCTAATGATAAAAAAGTATGTATAACAGATATTAGGCAAATTATGGTATGTATATGTCATCAAAATAATACTATTGATAAAACAAGATTTTTAGAAAATGATAATTTAAAAATAGAATTAGACCCTAATATAGAAAATTTAATAAAAAATATTCTAGACATTAAGTAAATTTAATTTCATAATATCCATTGTTAATTCTCATTTCTTTAAAATTTTTTTCTTTTTTTCTAACAATATTATAAGATTTGCTACATGGTTTTTTTTCTTTGTATGCTTGTCTTTGTAATTCTAAACGATGTTCTAAATAATGTGAATATTTAGGGTCATTCTTATGCTTATGATACAATACACGTTGTTGTTGTTTTATTTTTTCTTTATTTTCTTCATAATAAGACATTTTATATTTCAAATTTTTTTCACTATTATTATATTTAGACATATAATTCTTCATATATTCTTTATCATTTGTTGGCATATATAAACTTTTTAAGAAAAAAGTTTTTAATTGTTTTTAAAATTTTTAAGAAAAAGTTTTATCAAAAAAATATCTAAAAAGTTTATATATGTCAATAGTTGATACAAAATTAATAAATTGTAATCGCATAACATCAATTGAATCAAACAGTGGTAATGACTCAAACCCCGCATATTTTACCAATCAATTAGATGAAACATTAATATTAAATGTAGGCGACCAAGTAAGCATAGAACGTTCTTTTATTTCAGAGGTTGGAGCTGGAAATAGTCAAGTAATAGAATTTAAAGGTGCTACATTAAAAGAAGGTCAAAGAATACCATATACAAAAGTTACACCTAGTGAACTTAGAAATGACCCATTTGATGCCAATTATAGAATGGGATATTATCAAGTATACGAAGCATCAGAAGAAGAACATACATATGATGTAAAAGATAATGAAGCATATTTAAGATATGGTTATTATATTAACGCAGATGATCACCCATATTATATAAGTTTACCAAGAAGATTTATAACAGATAAACTTGATCCAACGATAGAACCAGAATTCGGGGCAGAATTTGACGGTAAATTTATAGATAGAGATGACGCAGCACAAGGTATGACCTATTTCACAGTTCAACCGGAATATTTCGCAGTATGTGATTATTACAGATATAAAACAAAAGATAATAAAGTTGTACCAAAATTAAAAATAGATGGTTCAAGATATGCATTATATGTATTAGAAACAACATCATTTAATACAGATACTGGAAGAGGTGAGGATATGATGCCTTATACACCCGAAACTAACGCAAGTTTATATAGAGACCATACGGCATTAAATACATGGTTACCATATAATGAAATAAAAAAGATTAGTATAAAAGAAGGTTTTAATACATCAACAGAAATTGCCAACCAAATATCAAACCAATTAAATGAAAGTAAAACACCAGAACCATTTAATATTGGTTATGAAGTAAGCGGTGAAAGATATTTGCGACCAATAACAACAACCGTAGAAGCTCCAACATATAGGTTGTTTAATTGTGCTAATATTCTTTCTATGAATGCTTCAAATTTTAATGAATATATTAATGGTGTAGAAGAATTTGAACAACCTTCTACAAAGTCACAATTATATTACTCATCATATCAATATATAGGTGTAAAACGTCCAGAATTATGGCAAACTGGAAGGGCAATTGTAGGACAAAACCAACCAAGAGACCAAATCAACCCTAATTCAACAATAACAAGATTTGAAGTTTTAAGAGAAGATAGACAAACAAGTAGTATAGTAACTATGTTTGAATGGTCAAGAACAACATTAGAACAAATATCAGCATTTTTAAAAGCACAAGAACTTTACCCAGAATTATTTGAGAATTTGAATTCACTGTCGATACATGAATCAAACCCGGTTATTTCAGAAACACGATATTTACATATTAATAAATGGGGGGGATCCAGTGGAAGTGTAAATACTGGTACAACATATAATAATGCTTTGGGGGCTGATGGTTATTTACCTTCTAATCAATGTTTAGCATCAGTACCATTATTTATAGGATATAATAAAGATGAAGAAGATTTATATTATGATGTTGATGATATACCGGTAGGTAAATACGCTTTTGGTTTTGCTACACCTTATTATGACCCAGCAGATGAAAAATATTATGTAGAAATACACCCAGAAGAAAATGGATTTGGTGGAATACCAGAACTATTATTTAATGAACCAAATATAACAACTGGTAATATAGCAGAAGGAAGATCAATTGGATATGACCCCCATTTTACGGCATTTGGCACAGCTTGTGTATTATTAAATAGTGGTGCATATATTAAAAATTCATTAAAACCAGCCATAGTACAAAAAATACAAAAACACCCATCAACCAATTTTGAATTAACATCAAAATATTTTACACAAAGATATGTAGGAGCAAATAATCCAGTATGTCAATTTAATCAAGAAACAAACAGATATGAATTTATACAACTTCACGAAGCATTAAATGTAGGTAATAATAAATTAGCGGGAGATACTGGAAATAATCCAGTTATTCCAGAATCCGCAGATGCGGGAGATGTAGTTTATAAATTTAATCCTAGTATTGAATCATTCGGTTTTAGTCCAAATTTTAAACCATATTTAAAACCAACAGAATTTCAGTTAAATTATCCGACTACAACTACATCAGCTTCTAGTACAGAATTAAATAAAAGAGCATTTGACCAACTAAATGAAAATATACAACCATATGCATTATTTGATAGTAGAAGTGGTATTTTTATTGATAATTGGGGAGTAGATAAAGAAAATTGGGAAGCATCATTGTGGGGAACAATGGGTTTTAGTTACGAACAATTCCACGCAAAATTAACTGAAAATAATACATTATTAAGAAGAATAGATAATTTAAATTATCAATCATTAAAATATTTGACAACAAATTCCCAACAAGCAACAACGGACACAAAAGCTTGGGTATCAAATACTTTTAATGCCCCTATGTATGAATTAGGATTAGCACAAGGTAGAAGCGTAATACATTATATTACCGTAGGTGGTGAAGCGGGTTTTCAATTTATACCAGATGGAAATATTACAGAAGTAATACCATCAATAATAAATAAAACAGAAAGTATGTCAATACCATCAGTTAATTTATCAAAATCAATGATAAGACCATATTATACAATTAGAAGTAATATTATAGAAGATACAACAAGTAATGTAAATGGTGCTTTATTACCAATTGTAAGTGTAGTAGATAAATATTCAGCACAAGGTGATTTTTACTTCGGTAATCCTAGTTCAATTACATTTACTATAACAAAACCTACATATATATCATCAATTACAACAAGTATACATGACCCAGACGGAAGATTCGCAAATGTAGATAATTCATCAGCAATTATATATAAGATAAATAAACAAAGACCACCACCCCCAAATATCTTAGAAGAAATCTTGAAAGAAGAAAAAAATAAAAAATAAAAAAAAATGAAAAAAAAAAAATATATTATTAATTATATATAATAATGGAACCAGAACCAGAACCAGAAACTATTGAATATGATGTTAATTATGAACCAGATGAATTGCCAGAATTAACACAAGAACAAGAAGAATATTTATATAATATTAGAGATAAACAATATCACCCAGATGTTGAAATGCTTATGAGAACATTAATTGAAGATTACGGCTTAAAAGTTCAGAAAGCAGAAACAATAGCAAAAGAAGAATGTGAAAAGAAGGGTATGTCAATGTGGTTGAAAGATTATCAACAAATGAGAAAATACAAGGGAGAAAGACCAATATATAAAAAATCAACTAGACCAAAACAGATTAAAGAATATGTTAAAAGTTATCATTATAAATTAGTTCCAAAAGAAGAAGTAGCAGAATATAAAAAGAATAAATGGGAATAATTAATCTACTACACCATTTTATCTTTTTTCTACTATAATAAAAAACCAAAATGGTGTAATTATGAATATAAAAAATATTATATAATATATAGTAATATGAAAAAAATATGTATTTGTACATGGTATGATGATAATATAAAAGATTACGCCGATATTACAGCAGAATTAAATTTAAATTATTGTAAAAAATATGGTTATGATTATATTGTAGACCATACAAGAAGATTACCGGAACGACACCCAGCATGGGAGAAATTACCTTTTTGTTTAGAATTATTACCAAAATATGATTATGTAATATGGATTGACGCAGACGCATGTTTTAGACATAATAATAATAAAATAAATATAGAAAAAATATTACGACATAATAAATTTTACGATATAATTTTAAGCTACGACCACCCAAGAGAATACGACCAATTAAATACCGGTTTTTTTATTTTAAAGAACACCGAATATACAAATATGTTTATGTCAGAAATGATAAAAGATAAATGGGATATATTTTTTAATAAAAGAAATTGGGAGCAAGAAATTATAAGAAAATATTATAGAGAAAATAAATATGATATTCAAAATAAAAGTAATGTATTACCATTTAAATTATTACAAACATTTGATACAAATGTAAATCAAGATAGTTTAATAATTCATATATCAGATAAACCAACAAATATTAGATTTTCAATATTTCAAACAATAAAATATCAATATTTACCACAAAATTATAAATATATATTATCAATTGCTACAATTCCTTCTAGAATAGAAAATTTAATTAAAAATTTAAATCAATTATATCATTTGAATTGTTATAAAATAGTCATTAATATTTGTTCTTATTATAAAAGATTTAAGAAAGAATATAAATTACCAACAAAATATGAAAAGATATTTAAAACACAAGATAAAGTAATATTTAATTATACAAATGATAATGGAGCAATAACAAAATATATTGGTGGTTATGAATATATGAAAAAAAATAAATTAAATGATTATCATTTAATTATTGTAGATGATGATACATCATATTTAGATACATTATTTAATACAATATTAGAACACAAAACAAAAAATAATATTACAACTGGTAGTGGTTTTGATATGAAGAATGATTATTCATATAATATTGTAGAACGTGGAAAGTGTGAATATGTAGAGGGCTACGCTGGTATATGTTTTCATTATAATCAAATACATGATTTAATATTAAATTATGTAAAATATTATAAATGTATAAAATTTGATGATGATGATAATTTAATTAATAAATATTTAAAAGCATCATTTATGGGTGATGATTACATATTAAGTAAAACATACAAAAAGAAATATTGTTGTGCTTATGGTCGTGAATTATTAAGACCATTTGATTATGGTTTCAATGATGATGCTTTACATAAAAATAATATATTTGGCAGTAATATGGGAACATATAAATTTCTAGATGAAAATAATAAGATATTAAAAACATTTTACAATAAAATTAATTTACATAAACAATTATTAAAAATAAAAAAATGATTTTTTTATATTCAAAAAGCATATAAAAAAAATATAATATATATATATATAATGGCTGGTTTTCACACTAAAACATTTAAAAAAGATGATGATTATATGACACCTAAATACGCTTGGGCTGATATTAAAGAGTTTATACCAAAAGATAAAGTAATTTGGGAATGCTTCTACGGTGATGGTAAAAGTGGTGAATATTTCAAAGAAATGGGTTTTAAAGTAATACATGAAGAAATAGATTTTTATGAAAATAATAAAGGTGATATATTAATTAGTAATCCACCTTTTAGTGATTGTAAAAAGATTATACCAAGATTAAAAGAATTAAATAAACCTTTTATTATGCTTATGCCTTCTAGTAAAATAAATACTTCATATTTTAGGAAATCTTTTTGTAATGATGATAATTTACAAATAATTATACCTAGAAAAAGAATTCATTTTTTACAAGAAGGAAAAGTAAAGGGTAAATGTAATTTTGATTGTTTTTATTATTGTTATAAAATGAACCTTAAAAATTCTATTACTTGGTTATTAGATGATAAAGAAAAAAAATTATTAGCTGATGAAGAATAAAAATAATATTACACCATTTTAGTTTTTTATTATAGTAGAAAAAAGCCAAAATGGTGTAGTGAAATTTTGAGAAAAAAAACTAAAATTTGAATAAATCTTTT
>Ga0181380_1000285_pt1 | contig 23439 bp, 26 predicted proteins | sample 3SPOviralmetaG_FD_130116 | JGI IMG/M metagenome (GOLD analysis project Ga0181380, IMG submission 130116) | Marine viral communities from the oligotrophic San Pedro Time Series (SPOT) site, San Pedro Channel, CA, USA - 3 SPOT_SRF_2009-08-19 | ecosystem: Environmental > Aquatic > Marine > Strait... | reverse complement strand
GCATATACTTTCTTAATATATAAATACCAAAAAGGACACTTCGAAAAAGAAGCCTCTCCAATTATGGAGCCTATATAACAAAAGATTTTTTTTTAATATGAAAAATTTTTATTTTTTTTTCAATTACTTGACAAAAATCTTAATCTATTAGCCATAACATAATATGGTAAATTTAGAAAACAATTATTAAATTGCTCTATATAAGATGTTGTATCATTTTGAATAGAAAATTTCTTAATACATAGTGAAAAACAATGTAAATCCATATGTTTTTTAATAAGTCCTTTAAATCCAATAACCTTCAAATATTTATTAAGAACATTTAAATAAATTATTAAATCTCGCTCCACATCAATTAATTGTTTTTCTATCCAATATGCCGTGTTCCAACTACCATCACTTTTTATTTTAAATTCTTTTTTAAGTAAAGGCACCACATTATTTATAATATTATATTTACTTTGGTCTGTTGGATAAAATCTATAATCATATAGTCTATTAGAAATAATTTTTTGTATATTATAACCAATTTCTTTAACTAACTCATCTCTATTCATATAGTCGCAGACATCAGCCAAATGTAAAGATATTTCGTGATTATAGTCAAAAGGGTCATTGGGGTCAGGGTTTTGTATTGTATGATAGTGTTTATTCATACAAAAAGATTTAAAACCAAATGCCGTCCGTTCTAAAAGTTTCATAGTGGAAATTTTGGATAAATTCCATTGATTAATAATAAAATCTCGAATACGATTACTCCTACAAAATGCTTCAATACTTGGTTTTATTTCATCAATATATTTATTGTAAATTTGGTATTCCGCATCTTCCAATTCTTTTTTTTTATTATTAATTAAGTTATGAATTTCTGGGTAATTATTAAAGAAGTCATTTTTTATTATTTCTTCTTGTTGGTTTATTTCATCAATCCATTCTTTAGGGGGTTGAAAAATAGGGTTATTATTAAGTTCGTTAAGGGTTATAAGTTGCGTCGCCATTTTTATTTATTACTCGGTTTATAAATATATATATAAACTTTTGCTTATATTGTTTTTTTGAAAACTTTTATTAATTAAAGTTGTCTTTTTTTTTAATTTTTTATTTATCGCTTTTTTTATATATATACTATGTTAAATAGTTCTTAAATTAAAAAAATGAAAACTTTTATTAATTAATATTTTCAAAAATTTTTAAAATTATGCCGAAAACCTTCAAAAAGTCCGCATAAAAATTATGCCGAACTTCTTTAAATGTAAAAATAAAAAAACTTTTAATTTTTATACTTAAGGAAATTTGCGGATTTTTTAAAAAATTTATTTTTTTATTTTTTTTTTACTTAAAAATATTTCTTTTAAATATTCATCATTGTTAATAAGGTCAAAAATAAATTCATCATTATCTTTTAAACCTTGTTTATTATAAGTTTTTATAAGTTCTTTCCTTGTTTTAAAATCTAATTTATCTCTTAATTTTTTTACCTTGTTTTCATTGTCATTATCATCGTCTTTGCTTCTTGGAACACTTTTAAATATTTTTATTATTTTTTCTCCTAATTTCGTTAATTTAATTTGTTTCTTTTTAGGTTCAACTTTCTTTTTAGGTTCAACTTTCTTTTTGGGGACTGGTTTTGGTTTTGGTTGTGATTTAATTAATTCTTTTTTAATTGATTTAACTTTAATTGTTACTTTTTCTCCTCCTTCTAAAACTTGTAAATTAGGATGTTCTCTTAATAGTTTAATTAATTGTGGTTTAGTTTTTTTTGAATAACCTGATATTTTAACCTGTTTATTAATATTTGACACTAGTTTTTTTATTTGTGAGGCTGTGTAATCTTCTAATTTAACCATTTTTAATTTAATATTATAATACTTAATAATATAAAAAAAAACGGTTTTTTTTTTATTAACTATTTTTAATAATGGATAAAATAGATAAAGAAATACAAAATATTTTATTAAAAATTAAGTTTATAAATGATGATGGATTTATTAAGGATATTAACAAAGATTTATTAACTGATGATTTTAATATAAAATGAAAACTTTTATTAATTAATATTTTCAAAACGTCCAAAATGGCATTTAGTTTCTTAATAAATACACGCCAAAACGGACACTTTCAAAAAGTCAAAGCCCTCCGTTTGTCCTCTTTTTCTTTTGTTCTTCTCTTAAGAAAATCAAAATAACGAGTGGCTAGTTTAAAACGGTCTTTTCCTTTATTAGTATTTTTAACTATTACTCTTAAACGTTGAACGATTACGTTAGTTATTTGACTATTTCGATTATGTTTTATTTTATTATTTTTATAAAGTCTTTCAAGTTTTTTTATTGTTTTTTTTAAATTTTCCATAGTATCGTATTTAATCCTTACTGTGTCTTTTGGATTAGCATCACTAAATAAATCGTAATTTTCAAAATATGTATTTTTTTTTGTTGGTGTATTCATTTTATTATATACTAATAAATTATTTTTGTTTTATTAATGAAAGGAAAATTGAATTATCAGTTCCTATATCATCGGCTAAAGAACCGTCAGGTTTTAATATTCTAACTGATAGACTGCCTGAAAGTTCAATTGGTTCTCCTTTATGTTGGTAAGCAATTGAACCTGAATTATCCATTGTTGAGGTGTAACTATCTGAAGAATAATATCTTGATATAATCGCTCCTATTTTATTATTAAAATTATCTGCTCCAAGTTTGGTCGTGTTAGCTGCTCCTTTTATTTCTATTTGATAATAAGGGGTGTTATTATCTCCCTCTGATGATTGAAGAGGATTAACTGCGTCAATAGAATTGAAATTTTGCTCCACCGTTTCAATCCCTCCAAAAGTTGATGTGGGTCTATCGAAAGCAACATTTGCTGCTTGGTTAATTTGTTTTTGAATAAGTGTATCAATTGTTACTGTATCTCCTGTAATGGTTTTACCTTCTAATAAATTAAGTTTTTGAAGTCTAACATTATTTACAACTCCAATTGTTTTTACTTCTGGCTCTTGTGCTACAACGGATATTGAAGGAATTGAAAAGCCTAATTTATCCTCCCATAATGAAGCAGGGGACAAAGAATTAAAAAATATTCCTCCTGTTTTATTTGCGAAAAATTGTTTTGGTGCGTTTCCTATAGCCTTTATAACTGTTAAACCGTGTTCGTTATATATATGAGAATGAATAGCTGCTAATTTAAATTTATTATCTCCATCATCAAAAATCAAAGAAAATTGAGAAGTTCCAACCCAAAAAGGCTGAACTGAAATAAATTTTGCTAAATCTGAAATATCACTTGCTACAAAAAAGGGTTCCGTTCCTGCGTTATCTGTTTTTACTTGAATTGATGTTGTTAATAAAGGATTATCAGAATAAGTGCCTCCTGTTATATATTCATTGGCTTCCTCTTTTGTAAATGAAAAAGCCCTGCTTATAGCGTCGGCGAGGTCTTGCGGTTCATAGTCTCCGGTTTCAATTGTTCGCGTTAATGTTACAATTTTTGGTTCTATTGATAAATTTCCATTTTGTGGAATTGGTGTTCCTGTTGCTTCTTCAAAAATAATTCCTGTTTGTCGCATTTTTTTTGCCTTGTCTGGGTCTATGTCTGCGGCAAAACTTCCTTGTCTTGCTATAATAGGAAATTTAAAGGCTCCATCGTGAAATCGATTATTTAAAGAGTTATCTATGTTAAACGATAATCTATCAGGATTAAAAGAAATATCGTGATTTTTTATTTCAAAATGAAGTTTAACAACTGTTCCTACTTGGTTTTGATATTGTAAATTAAATTTTGCTATTCCGTCTTTATTACCTGCGAATTTATTATAATTTATTGAAAATTTTAAATTGTTTATTTCTTCTGCTATTGGTTGTCCGGGGTTGTGTTGATGGTTTTCCCCTAAATAATAAAGTTTCCCTTCTGGTGTTGTGTGTCCGTCCTGATTTTCTCTTATTGTTGCGTAATTATCAGCAGTAAGGGCAAAACCCCAATCCATATAATAGTAACCGAATTGAATTTGTATTGTCGCGTCTTCATCGTTAATTCTTATTTTTCCTGAGTTTTGGGCTACACTATCCACGAAGCAGGATTTAATATTTAACATATCCCCATTTTCAATTTTTAAAGGGGTTTTTATGGGGACTTCATAATCACCGGCTATAATATCTCCATTATCATCTAGTTTATTATTTGTTTCTGCGTTTAGTTGTCTTAATTCAATTAAGACTTCATCTTGAATAGGTTGAGCCATATTTTACTATTTAATATATAATACTATTTTAAAAAAAAAATTAATAAAAAACAAAATTTAATTGTATCTTACCATATATTTATTTTTTGGTTTATCAACAATCAAGGCTCGTGAGACTTCGCAATAAATATGAACGTCTAAGCCTTCGTTATAAATTTCAGGGTCTTCGGTATCTTTAACATTGGTTCTTGAATAATTTAATTGTAAATCATTTATTCTGTCTGCTACTGTAAATCCAATAAAATCAAGATTTCCAACAATATCGTTGTGTATATTAGCGGTTTTATTTGGTCGGCACCCTGTAACATTAGCTGCTGCTCCATCTTTTTTATCAAGCCCAACGGATTGAAGATTATCAAAAGGGGCAATATTTAAGTTTCCGAAAGTTTCGGTAAGCATTCGTAATTTTGAGGCTGGATTTTTTCCTCCTAAATTTTGAGGCAATTTTGGCTTCCCATTGATTGACATATTTACCTCTTCAAGAAGCATAACCTTACTTCCCATATCTCCAACTCCATTTATTGAAGTTCCGGTAACATTTTTTGCTTTATCTGAAAACGCTTTTGAAATTAAAACTCTTGAGACAAGTTTCCCATCAAATCCGTTTATTTTGCGGTCAATTTTTTGAACTACTGTTGCTCCATCTCCTAAGGCTCCGGCAGCTGTTTTATTGTCTGGGATTTGGGTTTGGTCGTGTTCGATAGCATTCCAAACAACATTTGAAAGGGCTTTTCGGTTAGCATCTTGTAAGGCTGGGTCGCTTAGTTCATCAGCAACAAGAAGAGGTTCAACTTTAACGGCATCGGCATTAGCATTATTTACAATTAAATTTCTTCTGTCGCTTTCCCATTCAATCTCAATTTTTAAGTTTGGCATAAGTTCAGTATCAAGAACGTTCATTTTATTTAAAATTGGAAGGCATTTTCGAAGGTCAAGGGAGCCAAGAGTATTTTTTGAACCGTTAGCGTCAATGACTTCGCTATCAGTTTTCATATTTGCTGAACGGTTACCACCTGATACAATTTGGAGGTCTGTGTCTATATCATATCCTATCTGATTTTTAGAAAGTTTATTTAAGTAATCTCTATTATAGGCATTTTCATTTAACAAATTAGTAAATGATAAATAACGATTAGCAAATCGCATTTCGTCAATAACCTGTCTTCCGTCCATAAGCCGAATATGTTTAATAGCACCATAAACACCACTTAAAGGGTGATAAGTTTGGGCTGTTCCTGATAAACCTAAATTAATAAGTCTAAGGTTAGAATAATACATTGTATCAGGTTGTAATCTGAATTCGCATTTTGATTGATTGAATGAAGTGTCGTCAATTAAAGCAGTCTGAAGACTTGAAGAATAAAGAGCCATTTTTAATTAATTATTTATATTTTAGTATATATTTTAAAATAATATTTTATTTTTTTCTATTAACTTTAATTTTTAATTAAATAAACTTTTAGAAAAAGTTTAATCAAAATTATTTTTTAGGAAAAGTTTAATCAAAATTATTTTTGCTAACTTTTTTTTAAAAAGTTACATTGATAATAATTGGTGAAAGTATAAAAATACTAGTCTCGGAGAAGCTGCTATTGATGGGTCGGCAGATTTAATATTAAATGTGAATTTTTGATTTGATAAATCAACATATTCTCCAAATTCGGCACCAAGTATAAAGCCGTGATTTCCTGAGAGTTTATTCCCATCTGGTTGAGAATGAGAAGCAGAGTTAAGACTTTCAAGCCCTTTTTTAACCATATCTGCCCTATCTGTTAAAGAATACGTAATAAATTTTTGTTGCGAATTATTGAAGAGATATTGAATTTCATCAATTAATTTAAAGGTTTCTAAGCCGTAACTATCAACGTGTCTGTCGTTGCTTTCGTGGTTGCTTTCAAGAAATGAAATACTAACCGCATTTACTGCTTTTGAAGGGACACGGCTTGAGACTGTCGCGTCACTTGAATTAATAGAAGATTTAATTCCGACATAACTTTCCATAAAAAGACGTTCGTTTGGATTTTCATCAGGAACTGAGGTATAACGAAGAACAAGATTTTTAAGACTGTAAGAACTATCGGCACCAACATTTCTTCCATATAAAGCGTGAATTGCTCTTGCTAAATTACAACTGAGGCGGATAGCCCCTTTTGATGAAAAAGAATAATTTCCGGACATACGGTTAAAACATAACATTGGTTTAATTGAAAAAGAAGCATTAGTATTTTGAACTGCGTGAGTTCCATTATCATTATAACTTACTTGTTCTTCAATCATTGGTGCGGTTCCTTCTTCAACTGGATTTCTTAATTCGCAAAGAAATTTACCATTGTTTAAATCTTCACTATCAAGAGAAGCAGAGGCAACCATATTTACGTATCGCGGATATGATTGAAGGGTTTCAATTTGTCCTGCTCCTAGGGTTTCGGAAGTCCAAGTTTCGAAAAATGCGTGTGAGCCTACGAGATGGCTAACTTTCATATTATTTGCGGAAGTTTTTCTTGTGGTTCCTGTTTGAAAAATTTCAACTTCTGCTTCAACGGTGATTGAGTTCTTAACTAAGGCTCGTCCATCGCTTACCAATTCCCAAGTTACTGTGTCGAATTCGTTGTAAGTGTCTTTTGAATTAGAAGGTCGCACGAGATGATAACGAATATTTTCCATATTTAATTTATTAGTTTATAAAGTATTAAAATAAAAAAATTTTACAAAAAAAAATAATTATTTGTATAAACTTTTAAAAAAAGTTTAAACTTTTTTGAGAACGTGAGCGAAAATAATTTGTTGTCCTCCCATATTTCCACTTGCGTTAAGTTCAAGCGAAAGTTGAGTTTGTCGAGCGGACAAAGGAACCGGACAAGCAAGAATTCTTGTATCAATTTGAGTTGCGTTTGCTGATTGTTTAACTGCTGATTTAATTGATTTCTCGGCAAAGTTTTTTACATTTTTTCCCATATTAATAAAGGTTTTATTAATTAAATCATAATGAAGCCCACTTTTTACTTCAACGTCTCTGTTTGTTATGCTTTTCCCATTTAATCCTATTCTATAAGATGTAATAGGCTCTTGAGATAAAATAGGATTATTAAACATAATTAAGGCATTCATACAATTGGGAGGGAGATAATATTGACGATTAAGACTTGCTGCTGCTGGGTAAGTGTCGTTGTCTGCGTGGAATGATGAAAATTGAACTTCATCGGCTCCTTCTGAAATATCATTTCTTTTATATAAGACTAATTCAACTTTATTAATATCTCTTGAAAATGAGTTCGCAGCAGTTTGAACTGCGGTAATAGTAGTAAGGGCAGCACCTGCTCCTAAAGCTGCCACTAAAACCGCGTCAAAAGTAAGTTTCAAGTGTCCTGTTTGTAAGTGTTCGATTTGTGTAATAACAAAAGGGTTTCCTGCCAATGCTCCCGCTCCTGCTCCTGCGTTATTAAGTGTAATAGTTAATGGTTGTGCGACATAATAAGGGCTATCATCTAAATTGTCGTAAGCCTGAGTAGTTGTTAAAAAATTAACATCTTGGTTTGCTCCTGTTCCGTTTGTATAATCAGCAAATGCTCCGTAAGCGTTGCCACCTGTTCTTACTTCTGCCCCCCAAGGGTTCCCATTACTAATGACTGAGACTTCGGTAATTTTTGAGAAGTTCATTTCCATATGGAGCCTTGTTTTTCCCATTTTTTGAGTGTCGTAATCATCAATAACACCTGCTCCCAAAATTTCAGTAAGTGGAATTCTAATATCTGCTGGTCTATTTCTTGAATTAGTTGAGCCTTCATTATATAACTCTTGAAAGCCTAATTTAGAGAAATTTTGAACGGTATTTATATTAATCATATTTCCGAGGTCTTTATCATAATATCCTTTGTCCCTTTCATAAAGTCCAAGTCCTGCTCTTAAAACATCATTGTGACGGACACTTTCAATAACTCCTGCTTTTTCGTTGCGGAGTTGTGCGTGTTTAACTAAAACACCGTTTGAAGGAGGAACAACTGTGTCGTTATCTGCTCTGCCTTCTTTAAAATTAAGCCCTGTAGCATAAACGGCATCAGGTTTTGCGGTAAGGGTTCCAAATACTGAGACATTAACATTTACATATGATTTAGAAAAATCAAAAATACCTCCATCGATATCAATATCAACTAAATTTTTATTATTATCGAAGGAGCCTTGATTAGCTGCGATTTTTACAATATTTTCCATATTTAAAAATTAATTATATATTATATAAAATATAAAAATAAAAAAATCCTAGTAAAAAAACTTTTTTATAAAAAGTGTCCGAAATGGCTTTTACTTTCTTAATAAATAGACACCAAAACGGACACTCCAACAACTAAACTTTCAAATAAGTCAATTGAGTTGTCAATGCGTGTCCCATTTGAGAAGCAATAAGTTTTTTCTTTCTTTCTTGTTCTATATCTAAATTTTCAGTAACAAAAATTTTTCGTATCATATTACAACTTATTTTTTTATTTAAATGTTCGTTTATAGCATTTGATAACGTTTTACCAATAGAATTTGCCGTCATTGCTTCCCCCCTTACATTGTTAAGAAGAAAGGGTTTTTTGTTGAACTTTAAAAAGACGTTTAATATAGTATTTATTTTTTTTGGAATTCTTATTTCTATTTGTCCGTATATTTTATTTGTTTTATAAACACCTATTATAAAGTATTTAATATTTCTTGATAAATTCAATAAATAATTTTTATTTGGTTCTATTTCATCTCTTGATTTTATAATTTTAAAATTTGCGTAATCTTCAAGCCTTCGCGGTGGTTGTTCTAAATAAAGAGATAGTATTAATAAAGTTTGTAAGTTTTTTAATTCCTTATTGGTTATAGATGTTTCTTTTTGTATTCCTTTATTTAGTTTTTCATATTCATTCATAACCGTTTTTAAATCTTGTAATGTAGCCCAATTTTTAATTTCCTTTTGTGTTTTTTGATGACTTTCAGAAAATGCTTTTAATTCTTTAAAAACTTCTTTAAACATAAATTCATAATCATTTATTGCTTTTTCATAACGTGGGTTTTCATCTAATAAACAAAGTATTGAATTTAAATAATTCTTTTTAGTTGGAAGGCTGAAAGGGTCTAATTTTTTTAATATTTTAGGTGTATCTTCTAAAAAATTTAACGTTGTAATTGGTTTTCTATCGTTTAAACGTTTTACATTTTCAAAATATATTTTTAATGTATTTTCATTGTATTTATTTTTTTGTTTCAGTTTATCAAATAATTTTTTTTCCATAATAAAATATCTAACTATTATAATTAAGCAATATAAAAATGATAGCAAAAAAGAGAGAATTAGTTAATTTATGTTATTTATCCTTTAAATTCGAAAATTCATTTTATGAAGATTATCAACCTTATAAATATTGGGCTAGGAAAATAAGATTAATAACAAATATTTATCAAGATAATATAACAAGGTTAATTTTTAGGCAATTATTAAGAGATGAAAGATTTCAAAAAAAAAAAGAATTTAGAAAAGTTTATTATTTATTTAATCCAACAAAAAGAAAATATCTTGATAGATATCAAAATTATGATGGTATAATTTCATTTGATTAAGTAGAAAGAACTCCCAATTGTGAAGCAAAATTTGTGTGAGTTTCTTGTGCTGGGGGCTGAATAAATTTTTTATGATGGTCTTTTGTAAAAATACCAGCAATTAAAGAACCAACTCCAAGAGCCGCAGTAATAGCAATTCCGAGGGGATTTTCATCATCGGCGGCACTTTCACCTGCTAGAGTAGCGAGTTTTTTTTCTGTTTGATTTTCAACAACTTTTTCCCCTTCTTTTATTGCGACTTTATCAACTGCGTCATCAACTGCTTTTACTCCTGTTTTTACACTATCTCCGACTGCTTCTTGTCCTTCTTCTTCATATGAAGCAGGATTAAAGGCAGGATTTTGAACTTCAAAAGGTTTAGGGGCTGAGGGTTTCGCCGTAACATCGGCAAGAACCCTTTCGGCAGGTTTAAGGGTTGATAGTGGAATTCTTTCAAGTGCTGTTGTTGCGTCTGCTTGGGCTAAACTTGGCTCTCCTGCGAATTCTTGAAATTGACTTACTTTGGGAGCGATTTCTTCTTGTTTTGCTTCATATTGTGCTTTTAAAATATCGCTAACTTTTACCGTTCTATTTAATGGAATATTTATTCTTGATGCTGCTCCGCTTACTTCAAGGGGATTAACTTCGGTATAACTAGCATTTTTTAAAGTTGAGGTTAAACCCTTCGGAATATATTTTTCAATTTCAGCTGCTAGTTCAGATTTTGGAACGGCTCCACTATCTGCTCCAAGCCCTTGAACTGTTTCTTCAACTGTTGAACTTAATTTTTTTACTCCTCCTTTAGTTACGTCAGATATGGCTCCTCCGACATCTCCGTCTTTTAATTTAGAAATAATTCCATCAATATCTTTATCTTCAACTCCTAATTTTTTTAATACATTATTTATTTTAGGTGTTTTAAATGCTTTTTCAAGAGATTTTAATCCTGCGTGAGAGGCAAGGGTGCTTCCTAGTCCTTCCTCTGTTTCTTTTAAAAATCGTTTAGCATCATTTACTTTATCGTCTAAAACATCAGTTGGAAGTGGTGCTGTTTCTGTTAAACTAGCAAGTTGAGAAGCGGTATTTGAAAAATTTGATAAGTCCATTTTATTAATTTAAAATATTAATTATATAATATATTCAATATATTTTTAAAATGATGTTTGAAAAAGATAAAATTTATTTAAAAGAAAATTTTATTTATAGTGATGATTTATTTAGCAAAGAGTATGCTATGAGCCATTTTTATTTTACAATGAAGTTTATTTTACTTTATCCAATATTTAAACTTTTAGATTGGTTATAAATTAAATCTTTTTCTATAACTAGCAATATTAATTTTTGATGTAGTCCATAACAAATAAAAAGACAATGCTCCGGCACCTATACCCCTTTTATTATTTTCTGTTAATAAATCTTTTTTGTGCCTTGCTTGATAATTATCTCTTACTTTTTCTCTTTCTTTTTTATCTGGTATATAGAATTTAGAATTTTTATTATTTATAAGGGTAAAATCACGCATTCCAGCACTTCCAAAATGAACGGTTTTTTCTCTATCATTATCTTTTTTAAAAATGGCTTTCCATTTTTTCTTTGGTTTATCACTTTTTACTATTTTAATTAATTTAGTCATATCAAAGGATTTATATTTAAATTGTTAGATTTTAATTTTTCCCTTCCTTCCTTCAATTTTTCTAAAAGGTTATTATGATGTCTTAAACTGTATTTATGTTTTCCATTTTTTAAATGGAACCTTGATATTTTACAACCGCAAACGCAAGTCATTTTATAATTGTTAAGTTCAAGAATTCTTTCACGGTTTTTTTTGTAATATTCATTAGTGGTCTTTTTCATTTTTTCCTTATTTTTTCTAGCATAATCAACTCTATATTTTTTATATTTTTCAGGATTTTTTGCCTTCCAAGTATTATTATGAATTGCTATTCTTTCTTTATTTTCTTTTTTCCAATCGTTTAAAGTTCTATTAGGAATATTTTGATTATAAAAAGGTTTATACATTTCAATAAATGTTTTTTCAATTTCCCTGTAATCTTTACCACTTCTCCAATTTGGAACAAATGCTAAAGGCTCCATAGTCCATTTTTTAAATCCTCCTGTTAATCGTATATATTCGTAAAGTAATCTTTTACTGTTAATACTATCTTGTTTATGAGTGTTATATCTAGTTTTAAAATTAAGGGTTGAACCAACATAACAACCCTTAATTGCTGGGTTCTTACATTTAATAATATAAATAATCGCTGGAGGTTTTCGAGGCATTTTATAATATACTATAATAAAAAAAAAAGTATAAAAAAAACGTAATTAATTATTAAATACTAAATTCTTTATTTCATTTAATAAAGGCTCCGGAACGGCATACCGTTGTTCCAATCTTGATTTTTTATTTCCGATTTCTTTTACATTAGTTTTATATTTACTATTTCCTATGCTGTAAATATGCCTTCCATTAACAACAAACGGACATTCTTTTTTAATACATTTTTTACCTTTTAAATTAATATTATTCCAAAGTCTTGTTCTTTTTCTATAGGGAAAACCATATCGGCAATAATCAACATCTGTAAAGGGTATTTCATTTAATATATTTTGATTTTTCAAAGTTCCTGTCTGAGGATTTTCTATTACAAAAGGACAATTTACAAATTTAAAAATTTCTAAACCTTTTTTAACAATTTTATTACTTCCTTCAATATCTGGTATTTTATCAGGTCTAGCAAAATTTAAAATTGAATATTCATTACAAGGAGGAGAAAACCAAATAAAATCAGGTTTTCCGTTTTTTTTAAAATACTTTTTATAATCCCATTCTAAAAGATTTATTAATATATGGGGTTTATATTTGGGTTCAATATCTAAACTTATATATTTTAAATCATTGTTAAAATCTTTCATTGATTGACTTCCGGAACATAAATCTAAATAATACTTCATTTAATAAACTTAATAAACTTTTAGAAAAAGTTTAACCAAAATAAACTTTATAAACTTTTACAATTTCGTTAATTTATCTTTTAATTCATTCAATAAATTATCGTTTAATTCTTTTATATGATATTTTTCATCATCTTTTTTATTGTATAATTCCGTTGAACTGTCGGAACTAAATCTTACCCTTTTTTTTGGTCTTTCTTCTTTATCAATTATTATTTTAGGTAAATCAATTATTTCTTTTATATTAAATTCACTTTTAACTAATTCAATTATTTTTTCTCTGCCATAAAGCCTTACCGCATTTTTAATGATATAACAATCATTACAAATATATTGAGTTAAACACCATTGAGAACATATTTTACAATCGAACATAACTTTTTAAAAAAAGTTAGCAAAAATATATAATCTAAGTATATATTAATTTTGATTAAACTTTTTATAAAAGTTTATTATGTTTGCTACTATGAAAAAAATGGAAAGAGAATTAATCCCACCTGAAGAACCAAAACCAAGAAAGAAAAAACAAAACGAAATTTTTGAAATACCAAAAAAATATACTAAGGGATTGACAAAACAAAAAGCAAAAGAAAAAACCGAAAATATTAAAAAAACAAAAGAACTTTTAAAAAAGGGTAAAAAGAAAGAAGCCCAAGAACTAGCAAAAAAACGTCCTACTACTAAACAAACGAGACAAAGTTCAAACACTATAAAATTTAAAAAAAAATTTCCTAATGTAAAACCACAAACAAAATTATTTGCTGATAAAACCGGTATTCCTTTAAGCATTCAAAAAGAAATTATAAATCGCGGACGAGCAGCTTTTGTAAGTGCTGGAAGTCGTGCGAGTGTTAGCAGTCCCACACAATGGGGAATTGCTCGTCTTTACGCATTTTATATGAAAGCAATTTCTGGTAAATTAGATTTTGATAAGGATTTATTAAAAAAAATTAGTCTTAAAAAATAATTTAAGTTTAATTCAGAAAAAAAAATATATACTTAGTATATATTCAAAATATAAAATGGTTAAAAATATATTTAAATTTAAAGCAGTTATTAAAGATGAAAACGACAATGAAACAACAAAATATTTTAAGAATACAAAAGAAATTACCCAACAATTAAATATCCCTAGGAGTTCAATTTTTTGTATGATAAACCCAAATAAAAGAAATATTGAAAAATATCGAAATGTTACTATTACGAAATGCTCCGAAGCCGTATATTTAAAAGTTCCTCGGATATTATAATTTTTGTTTATTTTTTATAAAAAAAATGTTTTCCTTTTATATAAATTTGTATAAAATTGTAAAATGCCCCAAGAACAAGAATTAATTTTTGAAATGGACGAAGAAGTTGAAGAACCTAAACCAAAAACTAAGCCCAAAAAAGCACGTAAGCCCCTATCAGAGCAGAGAAAACAAGAACTCCGAGACCAATTAAAAAGGGCGAGACTTAGGAGCCAAGAAACAAGAGCAAAAGGAAAAAAAGTTAAGGAACTCGAAAAGGAAACTAAGAAAAAGAAAAAGGAAATTGAAATGTTAAAAGCAATGACTAATAATGAAGAAACAAGCCAAACTTTAGAAGAACAAATTGAAGAATTAAAAAATAAGTTAAATGCTAAAAATAAAAAAGAAGAAGTTGAAGAAGAAAGCGAAGAAGAAGAGCCAACCGTTATAAGAAGAGTTAGAAAGAAAAAACAAGTAATAAAACCAAAGAAACCAAAAAAGAAAGTAATCATTGAAGAGATTGAAGAAGAAAGCGAAAGTGAAGAAAGCGAAGAAGAAGTTGTAATAAAAAGAGTTGTTAAGAAAAAACCAAAAAAAGTCAAGGAACCAAAACCAATAAGTCAGGAGGAGGAAAAAAAACCGCCACCAATACAACAACCACCGCCACCACTACCAACACAACCGCAAAAAATAAGGAAATCATATTTACCATTTAATATAACTTTTTAATAAAAATAAAAATGTAAAATAAAATTATAAATAAAAAAACTTTATAAAATGCCTTACCACGGCTCGGCTCCTATGTCTAATAAAATGAAAGCAATGAGAGAAGCAAAAAAACAAAATAAACCAAAACCAAAAGCAAAACCTAAGGCAAAAAAAGAGGTAAAAATGCCTAAGCCAATAATGAAACCAAGAAAAGAACTTTCAAAAGGGCAAAAGGAATTAATGAAAGAACATAAAAGCCATCACACCGCAGCTCATATGAAAGAAATGACTAAATTAATGAAAAAGGGTTATTGCTTCCAACAAGCCCACGACCTAACAATGAAAATTATCGGTAAATAAAATTCTTGTTGGAGTGTCCATTTTGGCGTGTATTTATTAAGAAAGTAAAAGCCATTTTGGACACTTAAACAATTTCAGCAATCAAAGTTATTTCTTCTTCTTCCTCTTCTTCTTCTCTTTTTATTAATAGAATATTTTCTTCAAATATATCAGAATGAAAACTCCTTAAATATTCAATCATTTCGACTAATGTATTATTTAATATTGGTTCTTTTGATGCTAAATTATCAATTAATCTAATAGTTCCATAGGTTGTCGCGAAAGTTTTTTTAAAAAAAATTAATTCTTCATTTAGTTTTATTTTTTCTTTTTCTAATTCTTTGTATTGTTCTTTTAGTTCATTACATAAAACTAAATATTCGTTTTCATTCGACATTTTCTTGAATATTAAAATAATTATATATATTAATAAATATAATATGCCGAATAAATTAAAATTGCTTAAAGTAAAGGATAAGACAGATAAACACGCGAAAAAATTTGATACAATATTTGACCTGCCTTTAAGAATGATTATTTCTGGAAATTCTGGGAGCGGTAAAACAAATTTTGCCGTCAATATTTTGCTTAATAAAAATTACCCTTATTCTTCTATTTTTTCAGGAGAAGATATTATAATAATATCACCAACCCCCAAAGAAGATTTTAAATTAAATTTAATTATTGAAGAAAAAGAAATTCCAGAAGAAAATATTTTTGATGAATTAGATGATGATATATTAAATGATTTATACGAAAGTTTAATTGATGAATACAAGGAAGCAATACAAGAAAAAGAACAACCCAGACACAAAATAATTTTAATTGATGATTTCGGTTTCAGTGGTGGAATGTCTAATAAACGCTTTAATACAGTCTCAAAAATATTTTGTAATGGTCGTAAGTTCCTTATTTCGTGTATGGTTCTTTTACAAAAATATACCCAAGCAACATCAAATATACGTTCCAATAGTTCGGCAATAGTTGTTTTTAATACTTCTAATAGTGAATTAGAACAGATTGAAAAAGAGAATAATTATTTAAAAACTAAAAAAGATTTTGTTAATATGTTTAGAGAAAACTTAAAAGAAAAACACGATTGTTTAATAATTAATTATTCTAACAACTTTAAAAATTTATATTTGAATAAAAATTTCGAACCTTTACAAAAATAAATATGTTTTTTAATTTTATAATAATAATTTAATTAAATAAAATGTCTAGAATTTATAATGCTTTCGACAGTGCGGCAGCTCATCAGCCCACATATCAAACATCAATTTTATCTCAACAATCTGAAAAACTTGATAATATTAAAACTGCTTCAGATTTAACTAATTCAAAATTAGACAGTTTAAGCGGAGCCGTTAATAATAACCTAGGAGACGCACAGGTAAAACTTCAAACTTATGTATATGGATATGATAGCCCCAACGGTTTGGCTCGTCCCCTAGCAGTTACTAGTAACGGAGAATTGAAAGTCTCAAACGATGTTTTAGAAGTCTCGGCTGAAACAGTAAATTTGAATACTGACACGCTAGAAACTAAAATTCAAACAACTAATGATAAAATAGATGGATTAAGCGGAGCAGGTAATAATAACATAGGAGAAGGACAAACCAAACTACAAACTTATTTATATGGTCGAGATGTTGGAAATGGTTTATTTCGTCCTTTGGTTTGCGATAGTGACGCACATTTACAGGTAGATGTTTTAAGCACAGCGTTACCAACAGGAGGAGCAACAGAAGCAACTTTAGCAGCAGCAAAAAATGCTTTATTTACAAATCCAGCAGGGACAGGGAATACGCTCGGAGAAAATGCGAGTGCTATTAATAGTAATATAATTACAACTAATTCAAAAATAGATACAACTAATTCAAAATTAACAACTATAGACACCTCAGCAACAGCAATTGATATTGCGATAGGTGGATTAAGAAACGATTTAACCCAAAATGGGCTTGGAGGTGGGAATAAAGCAGGTGTAATGTTAGAAGCACAGAACACAAATTTGATTGCTATATCAAATAAGATGGTGGGGGGTCAAACTACGAGCGGAATGGCGACTGCCGCCAACCAGCAAGTAGTAGATTTAACATTACAAGGAATAGATACTGTATTAGGTGATACTCAAACTATACATAGTGCTACAAATACAAAACTCGATACTATTGATACCGTATTAGATGCCTCTCTTGTTAAACAAACTAATATAGAAACATTAATAACAACACTAGATGCCGTCCAAGATAACGCATTAACTAAATTAACAGAAATAGACACAGCAATTGATACAATTGATAGCGTATTAGATAATTCATTAGTTAAACAAACTAATATTGAAACATTAATAACATCTACAAATAGTAAAATTGATACACTAGATGCCGTCCAAGATAACGCATTAACTAAATTAACAGAAATAGACACAGCAATTGATACAATTGATACTGTCCTTGATGCCTCATTAGTTAAACAAACTAATATTGAAACATTAATAACTACCCTAGACGGTGTCCAAGATAACGCATTAACTAAATTAACAAACATAGAAACAGCAGTTCAATTAATTGACGATGTAGTAAAAGCAGAAGATACCGCTCATTCAGGAGCAGATAAAGGAATAATGAATTTAAGCGTAAGAAAAGATACCGCCACATCTCTCGCAGGTTCTGATGCTGATTATTGCCCCCTTATTACAGGTTCTGCCGGACACTTACATATAAACGATAGTCTTCGCCACAGAGTGAAGGACGTAGCGTGGATGAGTAATGAAGCAATATCCGCAACCTCATATGGTTCGACAATTTTAGATACAGAGGGTTTCCAGAATATCTGTATCTATGGTGAAATGAATAGTGGAAGCGTTAGTGGTAATAGTTTGATGATTGAAGGGTCTAACGCCAGTAGCGGAACATACTATGGATTAGGATATTTAACGAATACTACTTATGGAGGAGTTGGAGGAAGGACACAATTTTTAGACCACTCTACGAGTAATGGGTTCGGTGGTCGCATTTATCCAAGATATTTAAAAATATTTAATAAGACAAGTGGAACTATTAACGCAACTTTAAGAGCAACATTAGCAGGATTTAATACTTACATATAAATATTTAGTTAAAAGTTTATTTTATTTTTTTTAAAATCTTTTTAAATATTATATTTAATTATAATAAAATGAATACTCTCGTTAAACTTAATACTTTTGATAACAAAGGAGTGTTTGATGTAAATTTCAATGATGAAATCATAATTCCTCCTAAATCTCAAATTGCCTTTCAATCTTGTAGTTTAAAAAGAAACGCAGCTCGATTGGTTGTTGATGCCTTCAATCAAGATTTTCAATTTCAAGTAAGTAATACCGCAGGATTAAAAACCTTTTCAATATCTCACGATACATATAGCAAATTAACAAGAACTCATTTATTTAAACAAATGATTGAAAACGCTAATAAGCAATTAAGTGTTGATAATGCGAAAGAACTTGGAACAGAAATTACTTTTTTTCTTGATGATGATGGAAAATTTAAATACCAACCAGCCCACCGCTCATATGGTAACGCAGCAAAAACTAATCAAGGAGACTATTTAGTATATACAGGACTTGAAGCATCAAATACAGGAGGGGGAGAACTTAAAAAAACGGCAGGAAGTGCTGATAGTGGATTATTAAAAGATAATTACCTTTTTTCAAAAATAAAATTTGTTAATGGGTGCGGCGTTGCTAGATGTAAAATAAAAGAGTTTGTTAATAGAGCAGATTTAGCAGATGCTGCCGGGATGGGAGTTGGGCTTACGACACATATTAATAAATTGACATCAGGAACTATTGAGTTTGAAGATTTAGAATTCGCCGTCACAACTCCTGCCAATGTAGCCTCCAATTATAATATAAGACACCCATCACAAAACCACCCAAACACATTTAAAGCAACAACAACCGCGATTGGATATTCAGGGGCAAACCATAATTCAAATGATGTTTTTGGAATTCAACTTACACAAGGACAAATAAAAATTGTAGTTCATAAAAACGGCTCTAACGTCATACTTTCAACAGATACCCACGATTTCAATAAAGTTTATTATGTTGTTTATTTTTGTCTAGCACCAGCAGCTAATAATAAAATAAAGGAATGTCGATTTAATATTGACCCCTTACACACTGACCTTACAGACCATATTGAAGAATTAGAAGATGAGGCACCTCTTGCGGCACCAGCACCACCAAGAACAACCTCAGCAAGAACTACTTATAAATTTAATTTCCCTAATGAAACCACGGCGGAATATTTCGGCTTTGAAAATGTAAATCATCAATCAGCAGCAGCAGTAAATCAATTTCAACTTGTAGCCCAAAATATATTTTCGAATACTATGGACGCGGACAATTATCTTGTTGAAATGTTAAATATTCCTTTACAATCTTTCGACAGTTTTATAAATGGACGAATGAACCTTTTAGCAGTAATTCCAGTCTCTGAACGTATTATTGACGATAACACAGGAATTATTCAATATGAACCGAACACCCCTTATTATATAAGTATTAATAATTTAAATTCATTAAGTTTAAGAAATATTCGGCTCCGTATTCTGACGGCTGACCATCAACAAATAATTACTGATGGCTTAAGCAGTGTTAATATTTTAATTAAAACTCCCCTCTAATAACCAATTAAAAAAACTCTTTTGACGAAAACCATATAAAAAATATAAAAGGGTATTTATTAATAATGAAAAAGGCTTTAACCATTAGGCAACTATTTATTTATTAAAAATATACGAAAAGACTATAAAAAAAAAAATCGTCTTTTTTTGGCAGTTTTTTATTTTTTCATTTTTATACTAAAACACCTTAAATTTTAACTGATTGACCCTTTCCCAAAAATCGACAAAAAAACCAAAAAAATAAAATTGAAATTTTTTTTACAAGAATTCAAAAATAGATTTTGGAGGGGTGTCTATTTTGGAAGTGTCCGTTTTGGCGTATATCTATTAAGAAATAAACTGCCATTTTGGACATTTTGAAAACATTAATTAATAAAAGTTTTCAAAAAAACAATATAAGGACTATTTTATATAATAGAGTATAAATAAAAAAAAGACTATTTTAATTAATTAAAGTTTTTAATTTTAATTAGTTTAAACTATTTAAAAAAAAATCGTCTAATATATTATATAGTAAAATAAAAATGTTTTCTGATAATATGTTGAAAATACCTTTAATTAAGAATAGCAAAAGACCGCAAAGGAGAAAATGGGTTAATATGATGACAAAAAAACCTATTAATGGTAATTATGGTATTCTTACAGGTAAAGAAAACAATATTACAGTTGTTGATATTGATTTTTACGATAAACACGGAAAAAAATTTGACTTTGATAATTCACCCTTTCTTAAAAAATTCGGTTTGAATTATCTTAAAAAGTTTAATACATTAACGCAGAAAACAACGAGCGGAGGTTATCACCTTATATTTAAATACGACCCAGATATAAAACAAACTCAGAGCAAGGAAAACGACAACGACAACCCCAATAAACAAATTGACATTCGAAATGATGGGGGCTATATTGTGGGTTGTGGTTCAAGAGTAATCAATATTAAAAATGAATTAAAAGAATATAAAATTCAATTAGATACCGATATTAAACCAATACCGAATGACCTTAAAAAATGGTTACTTGATAACCTTTACAGCGAAAAAGAATTAAAAGTAATTAAACGTAAAGAATTAAAAGCAATACCAGAACAAGGGGAATTTGTATATTCGGCAAATGAAAATATGTTAATAGAATTATTTGATAAACTTGATAAACGATATTTTACAGATTACGGAACAGGAAAAATTGGAGAGCGTTCGTGGTTAAATTTTACTACATTTTCTAAGATGTTTAATTGTATTGAACTATGGGACAAATACAGTAAAAAACATTGTCCCAATAAATACGATAAAGAACAAAATCTCAGAATGTGGAACAGTTGTAATATTAAATATGATTGTTTTAAGAAAATATTTAATGACAAATCAATATCAAGTCTTAAACATTATAAATATTATATGAAGTATAAACCAGTTAATAAATTTAATATTAAAGGTGATTATGAATTCGAAAGACAAAAATTGGGATATGGATTTTTAAAAGAGTTTGAAGGAGATTTATTAATTAAGTCAGATACAGGAACAGGAAAGACAACATCTTTTAAGCATTATGTAAAAGACAATGATATTAAGTTTATTTCTATTGTGTCTCGAATTAGTCTTGCGGACGAGCAATATAATGTATTTAATGAATTCGGAATTGATTGTCTTCATTATCAAGATTTAAATAGAGGTGAATGTGGATTTTATCAAGGAGATAATTTAATAATTACAGTTGATAGCCTTTTAAAATTATATGATTATACGGAGGAAGGCGACGAAGGATTGGGAGATTTAGATTTAAAAGAATATGATATATTTATCGATGAGTTTAACAGTGTTTTGGAACATTTAATAAACTCACCAACACTTAAAAATAATCGTATGTTTATATTTGATTACTTTATCAAAGTAATTAATAAGTCAAAAAGATATATTGGAGTTGATGCGGATATATCGGATATTTCAACTTGTTTTATGGGTGTTATTGAAAGACCTTTTGAACTTGTTATAAATACTTATAAACATAATAAAGGCGTTCAAGCAACAGAGATTAAAACTTTTGAAGAACTTGTCGAAGAATTGAAAACTAAAAATTCTTATATGGTTTGTTGTGATAGTAAAACAAACGTTGAATATTTATTTAAAACACTAAACGATAAAACAATTAAAATTATTACATCAGATACGGAAAATTTTGGAAGTCTTGATGACTACGATAAAATTATATTTAGCCCTAAAATTATTTACGGACTTGATAGCATCAAAAAGCGTAATGTTTATTGTTTTTATAATACATCAACAATAAACCCTTCTTCAATGCTCCAACAAATCGCGAGGACTAGAAATATAATTGAATTGAAATATTATTTCGAGGCAAAGCGGATTAATCCCCCTACGTATAAAGATTTAGACGATTGTAAATTCTTTAATAATGAAGTTAAAAAGATTAAAACAAGTTTTGATAATTACAATTTTATAAATAAAAAAGTTCGTAATATGTATTTTAATTTGTATTGTATGACTGAATATAAAGTTGATTGTTATCGAACTAATACGTCTCTTCATTTTATAATATTACTACAAGAACGAGGCTTTAAAGTTCAAAACGGATTATTGAAAATTAAGGGTGTAAATCCTTTTTCAAAGAAAGAAACCGTAAAAGAATATTTAGTTGATAATTTTGATATTAAAAGCGTTAAAGTCAAAAACCTTGCGAAGTTATTGAACCTTAAAACAGAACAAAAAATAATTGAATATCAAAAGGTGTTTTTAAGTCAAAAAGAGATTGAAGAACATTTCGCAATTTGTAATTATCTTTATAAAGATAATGACGATTTAACTAATAAATTAAATAAAAGTGATGATATGTTAATCAAGAAAATTAAAAGCCGTGATAATAAAATATTATTCTTAAAAGAAATTCAAGAAAAAGTAAAATTCAATGATAAAGAATTTTACTTTGATGTAAAGAAAACATTAACAAAAAAGCAAAGTCCAGAATACATAAAAAAATATAAGCTGCTTTTTAGAGATAGAAGGAATGTTGATATTGATTTCACTAATAAATACGATTTAATTAAAATAATTGTTAAGATGATTAAAAATATTATAGGCGATAAAATAGACAGTGAGAAAAAACAAATTGAAGGAAAAAGAATTAATCGGTATAGGTGGAAATGTGATTATTTAAAAATTGAATTGCCTTTTCATAATAAACTTAATCTTGAAAGAAATCCAGCACCCATAAAATACGAATTTTAAAACAAATAAAATGAACCATTTAATATATTAAATGTTTTAAATTATTATTATTTAATCAATTTAAAAAAAAAATATGTATATTATTTATACTGAAAAGGAAAAAAATGTCTAACGGAGGAAGAAAGGAAGGGTGCTTAAATAAAAATTATAATTACTGCGTCGTATATCTTAATAATCAAAAAAGAATTCAAGGCAGAAAATATTTTAAAACTCATAAAGAACTAAATCAATATTTTCCAATCTCTAAAAGCACTTTGTGGCGGATACTTCAAAAAGATGGAATAACCAAAAAATATAAATGGAACATTTTCGAGAAAGTAAAAATCGTTGAAGAGTTGGGAGACTTTTTTAATAAAACAAATACGTGTTGAAAAAAAAATAAAAATTTTTCATATTAAAAAAAAATCTTTTGTTATATAGGCTCCATAATTGGAGAGGCTTCTTTTTCGAAGTGTCCTTTTTGGTATTTATATATTAAGAAAGTATATGC